>Ga0210385_10000099_pt1 | contig 97061 bp, 76 predicted proteins | sample IncBWH26OmetaG_FD_160107 | JGI IMG/M metagenome (GOLD analysis project Ga0210385, IMG submission 160107) | Forest soil microbial communities from Barre Woods Harvard Forest LTER site, Petersham, Massachusetts, United States - Inc-BW-H-26-O ... | reverse complement strand
GCAGAGCCGTCGGTTTTTTCAGGTCTGGTAGTCTCGTCGGGTCGCCCCGCGCGGACCGATCACTCAGCCTACTTCGGACTGGCGAAACTTTCGTTTCGTTCAACCCTTTCAGCCGTCGACGGGACTCAACTTAAAGATTTGCATGCAAAATGTCAACGCCCTTTTTCGGTGCAATTGAGGTTGCGGAAAGCAGAAAAATCGGCAGCCGCAAACTGCTTATTCATAATCGGTTAATAAATGAAGGAATAATTGTTTTCCAATTTTCCACACAACCTTGCACAAGGGGGACGATGCGCAGATGGGCGAGGATGACGTTGAACAAAAGGAACGAACGAGAAACGCAAACAAAGTCTGAACCAAGCAAAGTTCTTGACGCGGGAAAATGTGTCCCGCATATTGATTGCAGGCGGCAAGTCGAAGATTTTCACGCGATGTCGGATTTCGTGGCGTATGTCGATGGCGGGTCACTCGGGAATCCGGGATCGGCGGGCATTGGAGTAGTGATGGACGGTTCGGCGGCGGGGCCGATCCGAATTGCGCGGTGGATTGGGCGGCAGGACAATAACGTGGCCGAGTATGTGGCGCTGCTGGAGGCGTTGCAATGCGCCAAAGAGCTGAAGGCGCGGGCGCTGCATGTGTTTTCCGATTCCGAAGTGGTGGTGCGGCAGATGAGCGGGGAATACCGCTGCCGCAGTCCGCGGTTGTACTCGCTGAATTGGATTTGCCGCAAGCTGGCCGGCTCGTTCGCCTTTACGATCTCGCACGTGAGTCGCGAGAACAATCGCGAAGCCAATCGCTTAGCCTCTTCGGCGGCTCGCAACGGAGCAGGGAAGCGCAGGAATTCCGAGTCTCGGGCTTAAGCGAATCTCGCGCCTAGGCGAGTTTCGCGCCGGGCGAGTTTCGCGCCGAACAACGAACTGGCATCCACCAAGCAATCAGCGTATGCTGCGGTGCCATGAACGCGCATCCTTTGTCGATTCCACCGAGACAGAATCAGCCGAGTAACGAATCCAAATCTCTTACGCGCAATCAGGTCCGTGGGTTTTGGGCGTCCTGGGGAGGATGGACGCTGGACGGCATGGATTCGGTGATCTACGCGCTGGTTCTGGTGCCGTCGCTGCGCGAGTTGCTGCCACGCTCGGGTATTGCCGCGACCAGAGGAAACATTGGTTATTACGGAGGATTGTTGTTTGCGCTTTTCCTGATCGGCTGGGGACTGGCGTTTCTGTGGGGGCCGATTGGCGACAAGTTTGGCCGCGTGCGCACGCTGATGCTGACGGTGTTGTGTTATTCGGTGTTCACTTTGTTGAGCGCGTTTGCGGTGAGCGTGTGGCAGCTCGCTGTTCTGCGTTTGCTGGCAGGCATTGGCATTGGCGGCGAATGGGCGATGGGTGGAACGTTTGTGGCCGAAGAATGGCCGGAGCATCGGCGGATTTCCGGCGCCGGATTCATGCACACGGGATATTACTTTGGCTTTCTGCTGGCGGCGCTGGCGAACTACAGCATTGGCAGTCACTTCGGGTGGCGCTGGATGTTCGCTTTCGGAGGATTGCCGGCGCTTCTGTTGGCGTGGATTCGTTATGGTGTGACCGAACCCTCGCGCTGGGTGCAGAAAGAGAAAGTGGTGCAGAGCTGGTCGTGGTGGCGTCCGCTGGCGACGCTGTTTAATCCGATGCTGCGGCGGCGCACGATTCTGAATTCGATCTTCATGCTGGTTTCAATCTGCGGGTTGTGGGCGGGAACGGTGTATGTTCCGGCGGCGGTGACGACGCTGGCTGAAGCCAGCGGGCGAACGGGACAGCAAGCGGCACAACTGGCGTCTTATGCGACCATGCTGGTGGCGGTTGCGACCATACTCGGGTGTCTGCTGATGCCAACTCTGGCCGAGCGATTGGGGCGGCGCGGCGCGTTGGCTTTTTTCTTCGCGCTGATGATGGTGTTTATCGCGCTTACTTTCGGCAAGGTTTACTATCTGGGCGGAAACGGACTGCCACTGCTTTTTGTCTGCTTGTTTTTCCTGGGATTGGGCGGAGCGAATTTTGCCGTCTATACGTTGTGGCTGCCTGAGCAATATCCAACGGAGTGCCGCGCCAGCGCGTTTGCATTCTCCACGTCGTTTGCCCGCTTCGCCGGAGCTGGAATCACGTTTCTCGTAGGAGCTGGCGTGCGCCACTTTGGCTCCATCGGGACGCCGGTGGCACTCACGGCGATTGCATTCGCCGTTGGCTTGTTGCTAACTCCGTTCGGCGCGGAGACACGCGGGCAGACGCTGCCATCGTAAGGAAATTACGTTCGTCATTGGTTATTAGTGGTTGGATCAATGGATCAGTCGCGTTATATGTCAGTGCGGCGCTCGGCGTTCCGGTTCAGATACCAGCAGGGAGGAAAGCCGGCGTGCGGGAACAGGCTATTGACGCAGGTCTGTTGAGCGGGAGGATCGAAGATCAGTTCGCTCCGGCCGTCTTTCTGGAGCACGGCATCGTAGTGTGAGATGGTCACGCTGCCGAAAGGCTGATGGTTGGTGGATAAACGATAGCGGAACACAGCCGAGTCCGCAGCATAAGCGACGGCCAGCAGGATGAGAAGCGCGAGCAAGGAACGCTGCGCAATCTGGCCGCGGGTGAATCCGCGTTGAGCAACGAATTTGCCGTCTTCGGGCGAAGTCACGGCCTGCATTATACGCGCGCGCCATTCCGCTCTACGGCGCGGAGGTAACCAGCCTCCAAAGCGCAGAGGCGTTGACAATTCTTCACAAAAAGTTCGCGCCGTAATGCCTTCTGACACGTCAAAATGAAGGTAGCGAAAATGGTAAGATGCAGCCAGAAGGCTGGGGAGAGAATTGTGCCTGCCGCTGCAACTTTCCTTCTAGTGTTTGTCCCAAGAATGTTTGCCCCATCTCTGCAAGTTTCAGAGGACAACCCCTAAGAGCTAAGGAATTTGTGCATCCGAGGACTACGTAACAACCGCCTGACATTATGGACACACAGACATCGCAGCAGCCGATCACTGAAAAATCACAGCCACCGATTGTGGAAAATCCGATAACGGAAAATTCAACCCGATCCGGCAGCCGCTGGTGGGTCTGGGTGCTCGTAGTGGTTGTGCTATTGGTTGGCATTACGATCTGGAGCCGCCGCGGGGGTGATAGTGAAGCCAAAGCCGGGGGCGATCCAGCTTCACGGCCCGTCTTGGTTTCAACAGCGACGGCGCACCGGGGCGACATCGGAGTCTTTTTGAACGCACTCGGCGCGGTGACGCCGGTATACACGGTGACAGTGACCAGCCGAGTGCAGGGCGAAATCACCAAGGTCTACTATCGCGAAGGCCAGATGGTGAAAAAAGGCGACCCGCTGATCGAAATCGATCCGCGTCCTTATCAGGCGGCGTTGACGCAGGTGCAAGGACAACTGGCGCACGATCAAGCGGTACTGAGCGAAGCCAAGATCGACCTGGACCGTTACAAGCAAGCCCTGGATCGCAACGCCATCGCCAAGCAGCAATACGACGATCAAGAGCAAGTTGTGTTTCAGGACGAAGGCACGGTACAAAACGACGAAGGTCAACTGGCCAATGCCAAAGTCAATCTGGTGTACACGCAGATCACATCGCCGATCGCGGGACGGGTTGGACTGCGGCTGGTCGATCCGGGAAACATTGTGCAGGCCAACAGCACGACGTCGCTGGTGGTGATCACGCAGCTGCAGCCTATTACGGTGATTTTCAGCATTGCGGAAGATTCTCTGACGGCAATTCAGCAGCAATTGCGCAAAGGGAAGACGCTGACGGTGGACGCATTTGACCGCGCTGAAAGCACGAAGCTGGCGTCGGGCAAATTGCTGACGCTGGATAACGTTATTGATCCGACGACGGGAACGCTGAAGCTGAAAGCGGTTTTCGACAACAACGACAATGCACTTTTTCCGAGCCAGTTTGTCAACATAAGGCTGCTGGTTGACACACAGCACGATGTGACGCTGATACCGACTCCGGCGATCCAGCGCAACGCGCAGGGCGCTTATGTCTATGTCATCAAGAGTGACGGCGGTGGGGCGACGGCGTCGATCCGCACGATCACGCCGAGTACGACGGACGGTCCGTCAACCGCGGTGCAGGGACTCGAACCGAATGAAGTAGTGGCAGTGAACGGATTTGACCGGCTACTGGACGGAGCGAAAGTTACGATCCGCCAGCCTAAGGCTGCGGGCACGACCGCGGGACAGCAGCAGCCGGGGCAATCGCAGGCTGGTCAGGCTCAGAGCGGCCAGTCGCAGAGCGGTCAGTCGCAAAACGGCCAGAGCAACGGGTCCGCTTCCGGAGGCAAGAACGGAGCCGCGCGTCAGTGAGTCCTTCTCGTCCATTTATTTTGCGACCGGTAGCGACGTCGCTGTTGATGGCGGCGATCTTGCTGGCGGGCTTTGTCGCCTATATTCAATTGCCTGTCTCGGCGCTGCCCGAGGTGGATTACCCGACGATTCAGGTGGTGACGTTTTATCCGGGCGCCAGTCCGGACGTAATGGCGTCGGCAGTTACCGCTCCGCTGGAGCGGCAGTTCGGCCAAGTGCCTGGCCTGAATCAGATGACTTCCACCAGTTCGGATGGAAGTTCCATTATTGTTTTGCAGTTTGCGCTGGAGTTGAACATCGACGTAGCTGAGCAGGAAGTGCAGGCGGCCATCAATGCCGCGCAAACTTACTTGCCTTCCGATCTGCCGGTTCCGCCGATTTATAGCAAGACGAACCCGGCCGATACGCCGATTCTTACGTTGGCTCTTTCGTCGAAGACGATTCCGCTGTCGCAGGTTGAGGACTTTGCGGATACACGCTTTGCGCAAAAGATCGCACAGCTTCCTGGGGTTGGCCTGGTCAGCATCAGCGGAGGCCAGAAGCCAGCGGTGCGGGTGCGGGTGAATCCGACTGCGCTTTCTTCGTATGGCATCAATCTCGAGGATGTGCGGACGGCGTTGCAGCAGACCAGCCTCGACCAGGCGATTGGCAACTTCGACGGTCCGCAACAGGATTACCAGATCCAGTCGAATGACCAGTTGCTGACGGCAGCCGACTTTGAAAAAGTCGTCATTGCCTACCACAACGGCTCGCCAGTGGAGCTTTCGGATGTGGCGCAGGTGCAGGACGACGTGGAAAACGTCCGCCAGGCGGCGTGGATGAACGAGACGCCGGCGGTGATCGTCAATATCCAGCGGCAGCCGGGCGCAAACATCATTCAGGTGGTCGACCGGATCAAGAAGCTGCTGCCCGCACTCAAGAGCAACCTTCCGGCTGCAGTCCAGATCAACGAACTGACTGACCGTACGACGACAATTCGGGCTTCGGTTTCCGACGTGGAATTCGAGCTCATGCTCACTGTCGGGCTGGTGGTGATGGTTATCTTCCTATTCCTTCGGAACGTTGCCGCCACGATTATCCCCAGCGTCGCGGTACCGCTTTCGATTGTGGGCACGTTCGGGGTGATGTATCTGGCGGGGTTCAGCTTGAACAACCTGACGCTGATGGCCCTGACTATTTCGACTGGCTTTGTGGTCGATGATGCCATCGTGATGATCGAGAACATCATTCGCTTCATCGAAGAGGGAGACCGGCCGCTCGAAGCGGCGCTGAAGGGATCGGAGCAGATTGGGTTCACGATCGTATCGCTGACCATCTCGCTGATCGCGGTGCTGATTCCTCTGCTCTTCATGGGCGACATCGTGGGGCGGCTTTTCCGCGAGTTTGCGATCACGCTCAGCGTGACGATTCTGGTTTCGGCTGTGGTTTCGCTGACGCTGACTCCGATGATGTGTTCGCGTCTTTTGAAGAGCACGCACGGGCAAAAGCCAAGCCGTTTCTACGTGGCTTCGGAGCATGCGTTCGAGAGCATTATCGCCTTTTACGGAAGAACTCTGAAGTGGGTGTTGAAGCGGCAAACGGCGACTTTGGTGGTCGCTGCGGGCACGCTGGTACTCACAATCATTCTCTACGTTATCGTTCCCAAAGGCTTTTTCCCGGTGCAGGACACGGGCATCATTCAAGGAATTTCAGAAGCCACGCAGTCTATTTCGTTTACCGCCATGTCGGAACGGCAGCAGGAACTCACGCACACGATTCTGGAGGACCCGGCGGTAGAGAGCCTGTCTTCGTTTATCGGCATCGACGGCACGAACACGACTTTGAACAGCGGGCGCATCCAGATCAACCTGAAGCCGCTGGAAGAGCGAAAGATCAACGCCTCGGATGTGATCCGGCGGCTGCAGCCAAAACTGGAGAAGATCGACGGCATTACGCTCTACATGCAACCGGTGCAAGACCTCACGGTGGAAGATCGGGTGAGCCGGACGCAGTATCAGTACACGCTGGAAGACCCGAACCAGACAGAACTGAATCACTGGACGGCGGAATTGATGAACAAGCTGAAAGTGATTCCGCAGCTTCGCGACCTGGCGACGGACCAGCAAACTTCCGGGCTCGCCGCGTCGTTGTCGATTGACCGGGTGACAGCGTCGCGCATGGGCATCACGCCGCAAGCGATCGACCAGGCGCTTTATGACGCGTTTGGGCAGCGGCAGGTCTCAACTTTGTACACGCAATTAAATCAGTACCATATCGTGCTGGAAACTGAACCGGACTTCCAGAAAAACCCGGCGAAGTTGCAGGACCTCTATGTCCGGTCGGCGCTGGCACCGACGGCGCTTACGACGACCACGAGCACGCAGACGGTCACGGCGACAACGGCGTCGGGCAATTCCGCATCATCGGCTGGGGCAAGCCCTTCGGCTTCGCCGAATACCAGCACCAGTTCAGGGTCGGCGAACCCCACTGCTGTGAGTTCAGTGAATGGCGGCGCGGTGCCATTGAGTGCGTTCACTCACTTCGAAACCAAGAGCAGCCCATTGTCGGTCAATCACCAGGGTCAGTTTCCCGTGGTCACGATCTCATTCAATCTTGCGCCGGGCGCATCGCTTGGCGAAGCTACGGACGCCATCGACAAGGCACAACGGGAAATCAACATGCCGCTGAGCGTGCAGGGAGCGTTTCAAGGGACGGCGGCTTCGTTCCAGGCATCGTTATCGAACGAGCCGCTGCTGATTCTCGCGGCCCTGATCACGGTGTATATCGTGCTCGGCGTTCTCTATGAAAGTTACATTCATCCCATCACGATTCTGTCGACACTGCCTTCGGCTGGAGTGGGCGCCATATTGGCGTTGTTGATTTGCGGCCAGGAGTTGAGTGTGGTGGCGCTGATAGGAATCATCCTGCTGATCGGCATTGTGAAAAAGAACGGCATCATGATGATCGACTTCGCGCTGGAAGCGGAGCGCAAAGAGGGCAAGCGAGCCGAAGAAGCGATTTACGAAGCATGCCTTCTGCGTTTTCGTCCGATCATGATGACCACGATGGCGGCATTGCTGGGTGGATTGCCGTTGGCGCTAGGCACGGGAATCGGTTCGGAACTTCGGCGGCCGCTGGGCATTTCGATGGTGGGCGGATTGATTCTGAGTCAGATCCTGACGCTTTACACGACGCCAGTGATCTACATTTTCTTCGATCAACTGGCGCAGCGCTTCGCGTCGCGCCGTGCCGCTGACCCCGGACTTGAGGGCATGCCGGCGGACTAGTTGGCGGAGGGTTTGAGTTTGATCTACTACGATGAGTCTTTCTTCTCCATTCATTGAGCGACCAGTCGCGACCACGCTGCTGACGGCGGCTATCATACTGGCGGGAGCGGTTGCCTTCCAGCAGTTGCCGGTCTCGGCGCTGCCGCAAGTGGATTTTCCGACGATTTCGATTTCCGCCAGTTTGCCGGGAGCGAGTCCGGAGATCATGGCATCGTCGATCGCGACTCCGCTGGAGCGGCAGTTCGGGAGAATCGCCGGCATTACGGAGATGACTTCCTCCAGTTTTCTGGGCACCACCAGCATCACTCTGCAGTTTGATTTGAACCGCAATATTGACGGAGCGGCGCGCGACGTTCAAGCGGCGATCAATGCGGCGCGCAGTTACTTGCCTGCGAATCTCCCCAGCAATCCGACGTATCGCAAGTGGAACCCGGCAGATTCTCCGATCATGATCGTAGGTTTGACGTCGAGTGTCTATGACAAGGGCACGCTGTACGACGCGGCCTCGACCATCATGCAGCAGCGTTTGTCGCAGGTGCAGGGGGTTGGGCAGGTTAGTGTGGGCGGCAGTTCTTTGCCCGGAGTGCGGGTGGATGTGAACCCCACGCAGCTCAATAGTTATGGTCTCGGCATGCAGGATGTAGCCTCGATGCTGAGCCAGCAAAATGCGAACAGTCCCAAGGGCCAGATCACGGACGAGTCGACGACGGCCGACGTCACTACCAACGACCAACTTCTGAAAGCGGCCGACTATATGCCCCTGGTGGTCGGCTATCACAACGGGGCCGCGGTCAAGTTATCCGATATCGCGCAGGTACAGGATTCCACGGAAAACATACGCGCCGCGGGATACGTGAACGGAAAGCCTTCCGTTCTCATCATCATCTACCGTCAGCCGGGCGCCAACATCATCGAAACGGTGGACCGGATTCGCGCCGCTCTGCCATCGCTAAGGGCGTCAGTGCCTTCGGCCATCGATACGGAAGTTGTGCTCGACCGCACGCAGACCATTCGCGCTTCGGTCCACGATGTCGAGCGCTCGCTGATAATTTCGATTTCGCTGGTCATTCTGGTGGTGTTTCTATTTTTGCGCAATGTGCGCGCCACCCTGATTCCGAGCGTGGCCGTTCCCGCATCCTTGATTGGAACGTTTGGCGTGATGTATCTGTGCCACTACAGCATCGACAATCTCTCGCTGATGGCGCTAACCATTTCTACAGGCTTCGTGGTCGACGATGCGATCGTGGTCATTGAAAACATCACTCGCTACATCGAACACGGCATGGCGCCGGCGCAGGCGGCGTTGAGGGGCGCTAAAGAAATCGGCTTCACCGTGCTCTCCATCAGCATCTCGCTGGTTGCGGTCTTCATTCCGATTCTGATGATGGGCGGAATCGTCGGACGTTTGTTCCGCGAGTTTGCCGTGACTTTGTCGGTGGCGATTCTGGTTTCACTGGTGGTGTCGCTGACGACTACGCCGATGATGTGCTCGCGCCTGCTCCAGCACATTCCTGATGAGGAACGGGGCAGAGCCTATCGCGTGAGCGAACGCGCCTTCAATTCTGTTCTGGGAGTCTATGAGCGCAGTTTGGGCTGGGTGCTCGAACACTCCGGCTTGACACTGATCGTTCTCGCGATCACGATTGGCATCAACATCTACCTCTTCGCGATCATCCCCAAAGGGTTTTTTCCGCAGCAGGATAATGGCCTAGCGTTCGGCGGCATCCAGGGACCGCAAGACATTTCCTTTCAGGCAATGCAGAAAGCCGTGCAGGGGATCGTCAGCGTAGTGAAAACGGACCCGGCGGTGGATAACGCCATGGCGTTTACAGGCGGCGGCGGCGCCACCAACAGCGGCTTTATCTTCATGGGGCTGAAACCCTTCAACCAACGCCATGCGACCTCAAGCCAGATCATCGACCGCCTGCGCCCGAAACTTCTGGGGGTCACCGGGGCCAACACCTTCATGCAAGCGGGGCAGGATGTGCGCATTGGCGGACGGGCGAGCAGCGCCCAATATCAATACACGATCCAGAGCGACAACGTGCAAGATCTGGTGGAGTGGGGGCCGGTACTGCTGCAGCAGATGCGAAAGCTGAAGCTGCTCACGGACGTCAATACCGACCAGCAAAATAGCGGATTGCAAGCCAGGCTGACCTACGATCGCGCCACCGCGTCGCGTCTCGGCATTACGCCAGAGATGCTAGACAATTCCATGTACGAAGCTTTTGGACAGGCGCAGGTTTCAACCATGTACACAGCGATTAACCAGTACCACGTCGTACTCGAAGTCGAGCCCACGTTCTGGCAGTCGCCGGTGAAATTGAATGACGTGTATATCCGGGCATCGCAAGGGAAAGTCGTTCCACTGAGCGCGGTTGCTCATTACGAGCCAGCGACGGCGCCGCTGGCGGTGAATCACCAGGGCCAATATCCCTCAGTTACAATCTCCTTCAATCTCGCGCCCGGTGTTTCGCTAAGCCAGGCGTCGGCCGCTATACTCGGGATGGAGCAAAAGATTGGTTTGCCGAGCACGGTGACTGGAATGTTCTCGGGAACGCTGCAGGCATTCGAGGCGACCAAGGCGACGATGCCTTTTCTTATCATCACCGCTCTGATGGCCGTGTATATCGTGCTGGGGATTCTTTACGAAAGCTACGTTCATCCCATCACGATTCTTTCGACGCTGCCTTCGGCTGGAGTGGGCGCGGTGCTGGCGCTGATGATTTTTCACAAAGACCTCAGCGTGATTGCGATCATCGGCGTAATTCTGCTGATCGGGATTGTCAAGAAAAATGCAATTATGATGATCGACTTTGCGCTGGCGGCCGAACGCAATGAGGGTAAAAGCCCGCGGGACGCCATTTTTCAGGCCTGCATCCTGCGCTTCCGGCCCATTCTGATGACTACGATGGCCGCTCTTTTTGGCGCGCTGCCGCTGGCCTTCGGCACAGGGCCGGGTTCGGAACTGCGCAATCCGCTGGGGATCACGATTATTGGTGGATTGTTTTTGAGCCAGATGCTGACACTATATACCACGCCGGTTGTCTATCTTTCGCTCGACCGATGGCGGGTGCGATGGCTGCGGGCTCATGGAAAACTCGAAGGACAGCACGAACTTGCGTCCTTCGGATGACATCTTAATGCTGGGCGCGCTTGCCGTGGAACGGGCGAGTTGCGCAAGGAGTTCGAAACGCCGATGAAGGCAACGAAGAAAATGCGGGCCGCGGTCGCGCTACTGTCGAGCGCTCTTTTGTTAGAGGGCTGCGTGGTCGGACCTAAATACAGCCGGCCCTCGGTGGATACGCCGGGAACATTCAAAGAAGTCACGCCCGATGACCTGAAGAAAATGGACGGCTGGAAAGTGGCGCAACCGCAGGACAGCGCTCTGCACGGCAAGTGGTGGGAAATTTTCGGCGATCCGCAACTGAACGCGCTCGAGGAGCAAGTAAGCATTTCCAATCAGAACGTCGCTGCTGCATTCGCCAACTTCATGGCCGCTCGCGCCCTGGTCAGGGAGGCGCGGGCGCAATATTTTCCAACGCTTTCAACGGCTCCGAGTGCCACTCGGCAGCGCACTACGACGAATGTGAACAGCGGCGCGACGACGGGGTCTACTTTCAACGAATTCTCTCTGCCGTTCGATGCTTCCTGGACGCCCGACTTGTTTGGCCGTGTGCGCAACCTGGTGCGGGCGAATGTTGCGAACGCGCAAGCGACGGCTGCTGACCTGGAAAACACGCGCCTGACGGCGCAAGCCGAGCTGGCGGCCGATTACTTTCAACTGCGCGGACAGGACTCACTGAAGAATCTGCTGGATGACACGGTGAAGGCTTATGCCGAGTCGCTGAAATTAACCAAGGCGCTGTATGAAACCGGCATTGATTCCGACGAATCGGTAGCGCAAGCCGAAACACAGCTGGAGGCAACCCAGGCGCTCGACACTAACCTCGGCATTTTGCGGGCCCAATACGAGCACGCGGTCGCGCTGTTGATTGGCAAACCGGCCTCTTCGTTCTCGCTTCCCGCGGAGACCTTGACGACCCCGCCGCCGGCGATTCCGATTGGCGTGCCGTCGCAACTGCTGGAGCGCCGTCCGGATGTCGCGGCCAACGAGCGCCTGATGGCGCAAGCGAATGCGCAGATTGGTGTCGCGGTAGCGGCCTATTATCCAACCGTAACGTTGAGCGCAGCGGCTGGATTTGAAAACTCGAATTTCACCAGTTGGTTGACTTGGCCGAGCCGGGTCTGGTCGGTCGGCACCTCAGTCTCCGAACTGATTTACGATGGCGGACTGCGGCGCGCGACGGTGGAACAATATCGCGCGCAGTATGACGAGACGGTCGCCAATTATCGCAACACGGTCCTCACCGCGTTTCAACAGGTCGAGGACAACCTCGCAGCGTTGCGCGTTCTTTCCCAGGAAATCCAGGAGCAGGATACGGCGATTACTTCTGCCGAGCGCAGCCTGAAACTGGCCACGGACCGCTATCGCCTGGGTATCGATCCTTATCTCAACGTGATTACGGCGCAGACTACGCTATTCAGCAATCAACAGACAGCGGTGCAGTTGCGGATCACGCAGATTGTGGACAGCGTGCAGCTGATTGAGGCGCTGGGCGGAGGGTGGGATGCATCAACCCTGCCGACGCCGCAGCAGATCATTTCGCGATCGGCGCAGATGTCAGCGACGACCGCGGCACAGCCTCCCGCGAGTCCGCCGGCGGCGAGTGTAACGCCGGCTGCGCCCAACCAGTGACGCTCTCGCAATGAGAAAGGGTACCGCCTGAGCGATACCCCTGTTTGCCATTCGTTGTTATAAGTTCCGCTACTCGCGTTCTTTGCGGATTTTCTTGCGGGCACGCTTTTGCGCCAAAGCCTGCTTCACACGGCGTCTCTCACCCGGTTTCAGGTAGTAGGAGTGACGCTTGACTTCTTTAATAATGTCTTCCGTCTGGACCTTGCGCTTGAAGCGGCGCAGGGCGTTCTCTAACGATTCGCCCTCTTGCAGTCGAATTTCTGCCATAGTCATCACCCCCTAACCGGTAAAATTGCTGACACTTAAGCTTATCGCATTGTGCCGATTTGCGCGCGGCAATCGGCCGGGTTTCTTATATGCGTGTCTTGGCGGCTTTGTGTACGATCAGCAGGTCGGCGCATCGAAATTAGGCATCAAAATTCACCTCAGGAGGTCCCATGAATCACGATCATGTTTCCTCGAAATATTCCGGGCTCGAATTGGACCGGCGCAGGCTGCTGAGGTTCGGTCTGGGCTCCGGGCTGGTGGCGTCGTTGCCACGCACGCTGGTGTATGGGCAATCCGTACCACAAACTTGCGCGCCTCCGATTCCGCGGGACCACGCACCGGCGAATGGCGGACCCTGCCCGTATCCGATTCCGTGGCTCGATAAAAACGGCAATCACAATCAGAGCCCGATGGCGAATACAGAACTTTCTAACATTTATCACTTCAAGGGGAAATTGGCGCGCTGCAACGGTTTTACGGGCATGGGCACCGACAACCAAGGGAACCGTCTAGCGTGGGGCACGCCTACGACCGACTACAGTTACATGTCGGGAGAATACTGGGCGGCGCGGCAGGCGCATCAAGCCACTTTCGCCCATACCTGACTTACGGTGTTCAAGGGACCGGCGGTCCCGGCGAACCAGATCCACGATTTCCATCCACCGATTTCTCCCGAAGGCCTGTATTGGGTTACGCCGGTAGCGGCGGCAGGCATCACCTTCAGCGGCGACGAAAAAGTTGCCACCTTGCAGATGTCCAACGTTCCCATTATCGACCAGCCGCGCTGGCCGGCGATGGACGCGGAGACGAATCCAGCATTCATGGATTTCAAGCTTGTGTTTACCGCAACCGGGGAGCCGGTAAAATATGAAGACCCGGCGCGTCAATACCGATTTGAAGGTTTCAAGGCGAGCGCGCAGCTGGAAGCGACATTTCGCGTGCCTGCCATCAATTTCACTTTCAAGACGGATCCGCTGGAGACCTCGAAGAGCAGCTTTGCGGTAATGGGCACCGAAGTCAATGGCAGGTATTACGAGGCAGCCAAGGCATAGGGCAGGTCGGCGTCCATGGTGACAAGCCGGGAATGGATCGGGTTCCGCCTTCGACTGGTACGAGCTTTCGGACTCCGCAGAGAGCAGTGCCGGATACAGTGTTTACTGTATTTGGCATTTGGACGGATTGGCTAGCATAGACCAGCAGTTCTCGCGAACGCCGCCCAAGCGACGCCGGCGGGGACACTGTTTCTATTTATGAGATGGGACTTAGCGCTCTGATCTTCGCGCAGTATTTCGACGACAACTTAAGTGGGGTAAGTCCTCGTCACAGGATATGAGCGAGCCGAAACAAGCAGAAGAAATAACGGGCCTGTTGGCTGCCATTGTAGCTTCCTCCGATGATGCCATTATCAGCAAGAACCTTGATGGCATCATTACGAGCTGGAATAAGAGTGCTGAACGGATATTCGGGTACACGCCTGAAGAAGCCATCGGGCAACATATCACCCTGGTCATTCCACGAGAACGCCACGCAGAGGAGTCAGACATACTAGACCGCCTCCGGCGAGGGGAGCGGGTTGACCATTTCCAAACTGTCCGCAGGCGTAAGGATGGCAGCTTGCTGGATGTCTCATTGACCATTTCTCCGGTAAGAGATTCGTCGGGGCGTGTAATTGGGGCCTCGAAAGTGGCTCGGGACATTACCGCGGAAAAGCAGGCTGAGCGAGCATTGCGGGAAAGTGAACAACGCTTTCGCGTGATTACAGACGCTTCGCCCATCATGGTCTGGATGTCAGGGACGGATAAGCTTTGCTATTACTTCAACAAGGGATGGCTGGATTTCGTTGGGCACACCCTGGAACAGGAGTCTGGCAATGGCTGGCTAGAGAACGTTCATCCGGAGGACTTCGACCGCTGTCAGCAAATTTACGTCAGCAACTTCGATGCTCGTCGTTCGTTTGAGATGGAATACCGGATGCGGCATCACACGGGGCAATACCGCTGCATACTGGATCGAGGAGTGCCGCGCTACGCGCCGGATGGAACGTTTGAAGGATATGTTGGCGGTTGTCTAGACATCCAGGACCAGAAAGAGGCGGCAGAAAAGGTTCGGACTGCCGATGACATGACGCGCCTGATGAAGACGCAGGATGAGGAACGACGGCGTATTGCCCGCGAACTGCACGACAGCGCCGGGCAAACCCTGGCGGTACTCGGCATGAGCCTGGCGCAATTGGTTCACCGTGTAGAGGCCGCTGCGCCGGAGTTGGTGAGAGAGGGAAAAGAGATCGAGGCGATGGTCCAGCAATTACATCGCGAGATACGCACGACATCCTATCTGCTACATCCGCCGCTGCTGGACGAAAGCGGTCTTGCGTCGGCGCTTGGTTGGTACATAGACGGGCTGGCAGAACGCAGTGACATAGCTATTACGCTGGATGTTGGCGAGAATGTTGGCAGACTGCCAAGTGATATGGAGCTTGCCATCTTCCGTCTGGTGCAGGAATGTTTAACCAATATCCACCGCCATTCTGGTAGCAAGACTGCGCTGATTCGAGTAGCTCGCGATGGAGGAAGTGTCCGAACAGAGGTGCGGGACCAAGGAAAAGGCATATCACCCGAGCGCTTGATCGACATTCAGTCCCGCGGCTCCGGCGTTGGCATCCGGGGAATTCGAGAGCGTATACGTCAATTCCACGGTGAGATGAATATCGAATCGAATGGTTCAGGCACCTCTGTTGTTGTGAGTATTCCGGTTCCCAAGGAAGCGCTTTCACCAGACAGCGAATCACTGCAAGCTGCGGTGTAGGTGTTGTGTTGTAAAACATGGGATCGTTATTGCTGCCGCTGGGAATTCGTTGGGATCGCCTTTGCTCGAGAAATGCAGAATTTACTTTGGTGGCTGGGAGTTAGGGGGATCGGTGACAGGGACATCCTGAATTCGGAGCAGATTCCTGCGATGCTCGGCTTCATCGTGCTCCAGGCGAGTTGCAATCTGGAGTTCAGCTTCAGCCTCTTCCTTGCGTCCGAGGCGGGCGAGCGTGAGGCCGAGATAGTAGTGAGCTTCACGGAGGGATTGGTCGCCGCCGATGGCCTGCCGCAGTAGATCGATCGCGTCGGGGTAGCGCTTCTGTTCGAAGGCTACTCGTCCCAGAGCCGACAGGACTCCTGGATGTTTCGGCTCATGAGCCAATGCCTGGTGGAGGTTCCGCGCCGCCTCGTCTAAATCTCTGGCATCGAGATCGATGAGCCCGAGCCGGAAGTACGATTCGGTTTGCGCGGGAGCGAGCGCGATGGATCGCTCAAATTCTTTCCGGGCTTCTGCGTCATGCTCCAGGGCGGCGAGGGTCATGCCCAGGGCACAATGACCGGAGGCATCGTCCGGGCGCACGGCGACATAGCGGGCAAACTGTTGGCGCGCGTCTTCAAACTGGGAGAGTCCCATGAACGCTCGTCCAAGATTGTAAAGAGCGAGCGGATCATCCGCGCGCACTTTCAACGTACGCTGGAAGGCCTCGACTGCGTCTTGCCACGAGGACAATTGAAGCGCGACGGTTCCGAGTTCGGAGTTAATATCCGGGTTGCCGGGGGCATATTTTCGGGCGTCCGTCAGCAAAGTCAGGGCTTTTTCGGAGTCTCCTGCCGTCGATGCGGCGCGCGCCTGGTCCTGCAAAACGCGCACCAGAGCGGTCGAGGCGTCGCTACGAGCTGGCTCAAGGCGGACGGCTTCGCGCAACAGCGGAAGCGCGTCTTCTGGACGGCCCAGTTGCACATAGAGCAGGCCGAGGTGCGCGCGCGCGGGCGCGAAGTCAGACTTTTTCTGAAGGGCGCGCAGAAAAAGTTTTTCAGCGTCTATTTCATGGTGCTGAAGGATGCGGACGACTCCAAGCAAATCGAGAGCACGGTAATCGTCTGGAGCGGCGCGCAAGACAGACTGAAGATCGCCTTCAGCGCGGCTCAGTTTCCCAGCAGTGATGGCCTGAGCGGCATCCTGCAATAAGGACGGATTGGAGTTCTGACGCGAATCCTGAGCTACGGCCATCAGGATCGAGATCAACACTATGCCGCCGGATAAGAATTTGTTTCGCACCTTGGTTCCTGGCCTGAATTTATTTCGACGGCTCGGTAATGGTGACGATCCGATCGGCTGTTTGATCGCGTAAAACCTGACGAATACCGCTTGGCCAGTGGATCTCAATGTCACGTATGGAAGTGGCACTACCCAAGCCGAAGTGCAATCGCTTGTCACTCGAAGACTGGTAACTGCTGCTGGTAGTCACGGTGGCAAATTGTTCGCCAGCCGGAGTAGAGATTCTTACTTGCGCTCCGATGGCATCGCGGTTGCTCTTTACACCCACCAGGTTCAGCGTAATCCAATGATTCGCAGTTGCGGTCTCATTCAGAAGAACCCACGCAGGCCCATCGTTGGATGTGACGACCGCGTCCAGCTTGCCGTCATTATTAATGTCGCCGATTGCCAAGCCGCGCGCGGCCCATTGCTGCCGAAAGACATCTCCAGAAAGGGCTGAAACATCCACAAATGTCCTTCCCTGCTGGTTGTGTAAGAGCAGGGGCGGCTCGCGATAGCGCACATTCGGGTCATACATCTCGATGGTATCAATCACATGCGACTGGACGATGAACAAGTCCTTCCAGCCGTCGTTGTCATAGTCGATAAAGCGCACGCCCCAGCCGGAATGCAGGAGAGAAATCGTGCTCAGACCCGTGACTGCAGTGGAATAGTCAAAGGTTCCATCCTTGAGATTCGTATAAAGTGCGTATCGCTGATGGGCGAGATTCGTGATGACGATATCGGGCCAGCCGTCGTTGTTGTAGTCTTCGAAATCAACACCCATGCCGGCGAAGGTGTTGCCGTTGCTGTCGAGTCCGGCTGCAGAAATCAAGCCGACTTCTTCGAAGGTTCCGTTGCCGCGGTTGTGAAATAAATATTCCGGCATGGAATCATTGGTCAGCAGGATATCCATAAAGCCATCGTGGTCATAGTCGGCAATGGCCAGCCCCAGTCCCTTGCCGGGTTTGTCGATTCCCGCCTGATGGGAGACTTCGGTGAATTTTCCATTGCCGTCATTGTGAAATAGCAAAACCGATTCAGGTTTGAATAAATCAGGATGGCAATAGGAGCGGAAACCGTCTTTGCCGGGGCGTCCGCACAAGATATCGTCAAAGTCCCACTGCATATAACGGGCAACGACGAGGTCAAGACGTCCGTCGTTGTCGTAGTCAACCCAGGCGGCACTGGTCATCCAGCCGGAGCCGGCAACACCCGCCGCACCGGTCACGTCTGTGAAGGTACCGTCACCATTGTTGTGGTAAAGCGTGCTGCGTCCGTACCCGGTGACATAAAGGTCTTCGAATCCATCGTTGTCGTAATCGCCAACCGCAACGCCGGTCGAATAGCCGAATCCAGTGAGGCCCGCGTGCTCTGTGACGTCTTCAAAGGTTCCATCTGGTTTCTGGTGATAGAGCCGGTTCCAGTACTTCGGGCTATCTTTCCGGGGAATCGAGCCCTTCGGTGTGGGATCGTCGAGGCGCGCGCCATTGGCGAAAAAGATATCCAATCGGCCGTCGTTGTCGTAATCGAACAAAGCCACGCCCGAGCCCATGGTCTCCAGAAGGTATTTCTTGCTGGTTGGAGAAGCTTGCTGGCGGAAGCGAATGCCAAGCTTTTCGGTGACATCGACGAAATGGCCAGGCAAAGACGAGCTTGAGGTAGCGGGGGATTGAACGTCCGAAACCTGAGCGTGGGAGGCTCCGTGTCCTTCTAAAGCGATGGCAAAGCTGATCCCGACGAGCACGGCAATTCTGGACAGCATTGCGCCAGACATATCTCCCAAAGGTGAGAATCGCAGCGGCAGCGAACAAAAGCAATCAATTAAATCAATTAAATGGCCGCGAAGGCCGGTTTAGGCCAAACTAGACACCGCTTGGATCAAAAAGAAACAAACTTTGTATCGTTTGTGGCATGAAAGGAAAGAAAAATGTTGACTATTGCTCAAGAGCGGCATTAGCATTCGGTGGTTTACACACTCGTTATTTGTACGTAGACCTCACGGATCCGGGAGACCTCGCCATGACGCGAAATGCGCAGTTTTTCAAAATGAGTTGGGCCATGATCGCCTTGCATTTGACCGTCTTGCTGGTGCTTTTTGGTTTCGGCGCGCGACCGGTGCTTGCCCAGTTCGACATCGGCACAATTACGGGGATCGTAACGGATCCTTCGGGCGCGGTCGTTCCCCACGCCGAGATCACGATCGTCAACACGGGGACGTCAGTCCAGAGGACTTTGCAGGCGGATGGGAACGGGAGGTTCGTTGCTTCTGCGATGCCTTATGGAAATTACATAGTCTCGGCGACGGCAACGGGGTTCAAGGGAGCGAAGAGCCAGACCATCGTGCTGAACGTCGGCGCCACGGTTAACGTGAATCTTTCGCTGCCATTGGCATCTTCGCAGGAGAGTATTGAGGTCACGGGTACGCTCACGACGGTTGACACCTCGTCGAGCACATCGGGAACGACTTTGGATACAAACCAGATCGCCAATCTTCCGATCAACGGAAGAGACGTCAGCGATTTTCTCGAGATTAGTCCCGGGTCAGTGGGTTCTACTGGCTATTTCCAGGGCAGCGTCAATGGCCTGGACAACATTTTCACCGGACTGAATATCACGCTCGACGGCCAGAGTGCCATGCGCGGAGATATCAACGGCTTTCTGGATACTGAGGGTCAGGAAGGTGCGAGGATCACGCGCGCGAGCGTGGACAGCATCCAGGAAATCGACTACGCCAACAGCGGCTACACGGCGGAAACTGGCCATTCCCTTGGCCCACAGATGAACATCATCACCAAGTCGGGGACGAATTCCTACCACGGCGAGCTTTTTGAATTCTTCCGCAATGATGCTCTCGATGCGAAAGACTACTTTGCTACCGGGCCTGCGCCTTTGAGGCTTAATCAATTCGGCGCCAATTTAGGCGGTCCGATCGTCAAAGGGAAACTTTTCTTTTTTGTGAACTACGAAGGCGATCGCACTCACGTCACCAACATCAACGCTCTGAACCATACCTTGAGCGCGGCCGCTCGATCGCAATTCGTGGCGTCAATGCAGCCAGTATTGGCCCAGTTTGCGCCACTGCCGGCTGGCTGTACCGCCATACCGGCGCCAGCACAGTGTGTGTACCCCGGATTCCCAGACCCTAATCCAGCGTTGGGGTCGGACATGGTGTATGACCCTGTCGCTCTTCCCAATATAGTTAGCGAGAATACCGGCTCCGTGAAAATTGATTACAACATTTCGGAAAAAGACCGCGTGTTTTTCCGGTACAACATCAACGATTCGTTAACCAACTACACCTACGGCCCCAATCTAGGACAGTTATCGCCTCAAGCGCTGAGAACGCAATTAGGGAAATTCGACGAGACCCACACTTTCAACTCGACGCTGCTGAACGAGTTTAGCGTGGCCATCAACCGCTTCTATTCCAACACAAATTCGGACACTCCTACTCCGCTGGCTGGGTTTGACGGTTTTTTCACGGACCTTGGTTCGCTTCCTGGGCCGAATACCTTCAATCAGATCACCCCGTTTGCTGATCTAGAGGTTTTTGACAACGTATCCAAGACCATTGGGAGACATACTCTGAATTTCGGCTCGCAGATTCGCGTCAACCGGAATAACGAGTGGCTGCGGCCGCAACAAACTTACGACTACGCTTCAATTTCGAACCTTGAAACGAACAGCGTTTTCGTTCTGTCAAAAATCGGGTTCCCGGGATTTGTTGGCAACCGCAATACCAACTGGGATTTCTACTTGCAAGATGATTGGAAGGTCAGCCGGACTCTTACTCTGAACCTTGGGCTGCGATACGATTACAACACCGCATGGGCCGCGGGTCCTGGCCAGGGACAGAATTTCGATGTGACCACACAGTCGCTTCTTCCGCCCAACCAGCCCGCCTACACCGCGCCGAAAGGCGACATAGCTCCTCGGGTGGGTTTTGCCTGGGACCCCTTCGGCAAGGGTAAAACCGTCATTCACGGATACGCCGGAGTGTTCTACAATCCGATGCACTTTAACTTCGTCACCACCACGAATGTACCTGCGCTCGCCAGTTACAGCGTCAATGTTTTCCAGGCGATTTTTGCCGACCCCCCATTTTCGATCAATTATCCCTCGCCCAATCCTCCGCTGATCGCAGGAACACAGAACGTGAGTGCATTTCCTCAAAATCCTAAAGACCAGGTTTCCAACAACTGGTTGTTCGGCATCGAGCAGGAAGTTGCGCGCAATACGATTCTGACGGTGAATTACGTCGCCAATAACACCCACCACATGCAGGCTGGAGTCGATTTCGCCGCTCTTAATGCAAACGCCGCCAACGTCTTCAGCGATGCGCGTCCGCAATCGGGTTTTGCCAATGAAAACATCGATGCTGACGGACTGGGTTCCAATTACAATTCGCTGCAAGTAAAACTGCGGCGCAGCGCGGGCAATCTTACCTTCGAAACGAACTTTACTTATTCCCATGAATTCGACGACATGATGAACTTTCTGAGCCCCGGTTATGAGAGTCCGCTGAATCCTAAAATCGATCATGCCAGTGGAGACTGGGACGTACGCCGCAATCTGACCGGCAGCGTGGTTTACGGCCTGCCCGCGCTGGAGGGCTCTAGTCCCTGGGTTCGCGGAGTGCTGGGCGGGTGGAAAACGTCGGGTATTCTTCAGACTCGTTCTGGTCTTCCCACTAATATCACGCTGGTTGGGGGTCTTTTTGGCAATCCCGAACGGCCTGACTACGTGCCTGGTCAGCCATTATGGCTTCCCAATCACAGCTGGCCGAACTCGAGCTATAACATCAATGCTTTCCAGCCGAATCCGGCTTATGACGGGACACCTGGCGAGAACCTCGGAAACGTTGGGCGCAACTCTCTGCGGGGGCCTGGCTTCTTTCAGTTTGACCTCTCCGGGATGAAAAATTTTACGATTACTAACTGGTTGACGATGCAATTCCGGGCGGATATTTTCAACCTCTTTAACCACCCGAATTTTGAGAATCCTGGCGGTGGCATCTGCAACTCCGTCTCCGAGCCGGCAGGGCCTCCGCCGGTTTGCATCCCCAATCCCGATTTCGGGGTGACTGGCCAAACCATCGCCGACGCGGACTCGACCCAGATCGGTGGCGGCACGAACCGGCAGGCACAATTCTCCGTGAAATTTATTTTCTAATTTCGCAGCCAACGTCATCCAGCGGCAACAATCGATCGTTGCCGCTTTATTTTTACAAGGACACAGGTTCGAGGATCAATGTCGAAGCCCTACATCTCGAACTACGATAAATATCCTATCGTTCCTGTGTCTGGCTCGCGCGGGGACTGCGAGACGGGCTGGCCGGCGATTGCCGGGCGGCTAAGAGCCAGCGTACCGGCGGGTCGTTTCGTGGTCTGCGTCGAGTGTTATCCCGGCTGCTTCGAAAAAGAAATTGAAAAGCAGTTGGTCGCCGCGCTTAAACCGCAGATGGTGCTGCGTGCGGAAGAATGTTACTTGCCCGAAGCCGCTATTGAATCGCTCTGTGCGCGCGATCTGGGCGACGATCCAGTCTTTGCCTTCATGGGCAAATACGAACTTCACGAATTTCTGGAAGAGCGCGAAGTCGCAAAACAAAGGAATCGCTTAAGCCAGGCAACGGGACTAGCGCTCGTGATTGGCACGGGCGCAACCCTTGTGGCCGAACAGTGGGACCTGCTCGTTTACTGCGACATGGCGAGGTGGGAGATTCAGCAGCGCCAGCGAGCCGACGAAGTTTCGAACCTCGGTTTGCGGAATGCCCAGGAACGTCCGCAGGCGAAGTACAAGCGCGCATATTTTGTCGATTGGCGCGTCGCCGACCGTTTGAAAAAAACACTGATTTCAAAGATCGATTTCCTGCTCGACACCAATCAGCGCGACCTTCCGAAGATGGTCACCGGCGCGCAGCTTCGGGAAGGTTTGAAGATTGCGGCGCGTCAGCCTTTTCGGGTGGTGCCTTTTTTCGATCCTGGACCCTGGGGCGGACAGTGGATGAAGGAGGTTTGCGATCTTCCCCGCGATGCGGAGAACTATGCGTGGTGCTTCGATTGTGTGCCCGAAGAGAACAGCCTGCTGCTCGGCTTTGGCGACGTAAAGATAGAGATTCCATCGATAAATCTGGTTTTTCAGCACCCCCATGAACTTCTGGGTGAGGCCGTGCATGCGCGTTTCGGAACTGAGTTTCCCATCCGCTTCGATTTTCTCGACACGATGAATGGGGGAAACCTTTCATTTCAGGTGCATCCGCTGACGGAATACATTCAGCAACAGTTTGGAATGAACTACACGCAGGACGAGAGCTATTACATGCTGGATGCGGGCGACGGAGGGTGTGTGTTTCTCGGACTGAAGGAGAACATTGACGCCGATCAGATGATGGCAGACCTGCTGCAGGCGCAAGAGGGTACGATCCAGTTTGACGCAGACAAGTACGTCAACCGGTTTCCCGCCAAAAAGCACGATCACTTCCTGATTCCGGCCGGAACTCCGCACTGCTCGGGCAAGAACAGTATGGTGCTGGAAATCAGCGCGACTCCCTACATCTTCACGTTCAAGATGTGGGACTGGGGACGGCTTGGCCTGGACGGAACTCCACGTCCGATCCATCTACAACACGGGTTTCGAAATATTCAGTGGGATCGAACAACGCCTTGGGTCGAAAAAAATCTTGTCAACGCAATCGAATCGGTCGCCGAAGGTCCCGGATGGCAGGAGGAGCGCACGGGACTTCATGAACGTGAATTTATCGAAACGCGGCGGCATTGGTTCACCGGACCCGTGCAGCATTCAACCAAGGGCGGGGTGAATGTCTTGAACCTGTGTGAAGGGCGGGAGGCGGTGGTTGAGAGCCCGGCTGGGAATTTCCCGCCGCTTATTGTGCACTACGCGGAAACCTTTATTATTCCTGCTGCGGTTGGGGATTATGTGATCCGGCCTCATGGTGCGTCCGAAGGGCAGCGGTGCGCGACGATCAAGGCTTATGTGCGCACGAACGCGTAGCACCAGTTTTATTCTTACCCGGTGTAACGTCTCATGAAATCAGCGCTCGCTTCTTATCTCATTCTTCTGCTGTGTGCATTGGGTTCCTTACCAGCCTTTTCTCAGGAGAAACCTGCAGGACTTTCCGACGCGGCCCGCTGGGCCTCCATAGTCGGTGAGCAATATTGGATTCATCCTGATATCACGTATGGTGTGGCGAACAATTACACGTTGAAACTCGACGTGTGGCAGCGAAAGGATACAAAAACAGCCGCTCCCACCTTGATCTATTACCACGGAGGGGGTTGGGTTTTGGGCGATCGAACTGGCGCAACGCTTCTCTTTCTGCCGTATTTGGAGATGGGCTGGAATGTGATTAACGTTGAATATCGCATGGCCAGCGTTTCGCTCGCTCCCGCCGCCGTGGAGGATTGCCGCTGCGCTCTTCGCTGGGCTATAAAGAACGCAAAAGAGTACAACATCGACACGGATCGAATTGTCTTGACGGGACACTCCGCAGGCGGACACCTGTCCTTGATCACAGGGATGCTGCCGGAAGGAACTGGCCTGGATAACGATTGTCACGGCAGCGAAAAATTGAAAGTGGCTGCGATCGTCAACTGGTATGGCATTAGCGACGTAGCTGACCTGATTCAAGGCCCCAACCTCAGGGACTATGCGGCGATGTGGATGGGCAGTCAGCCGGATCAACTCGCAATTGCAAAACGGGTCTCGCCGCTTACCTATGTCCGTGCGGGGTTACCCCCGATTATCAGTATTCACGGAGATGCGGATTCAGTTGTGCCTTACGAGGATTCGGTGCGGCTGCACCATGCGCTCAGTGTCGCCGGTGTCCCCAATGAACTCGTGACTATTAAAGGTGGCGGGCACGGGGGATTTAAAGAAGCAGAACTTGAAGATGCATATGAGAAGATCCGCGCATTCTTGCGCGCTCATGGTTTGCAATAGCAGATCTGCTGGAGCAGGGACTAAAGCCGGCGATTTCCGCGCGCGAGTTGGATTTTTTCATTGCCGTCACCTCGCACGACGAGATTGCCATCGAATCGTAGAACATCTTTGATTTGTGTCCAGTGCTGCGGCGCCGGATGGAGGAACATGTCGTACCGCGTTTCCATCCGCGAATCTCCGGGGATGGAAGTCAGGACAGGGATATCAAACAGGGTGCGCAACTTGCGGGCGTGATCGAGCCCCAAGGGCATGGGGCTGGTGCCGAACTCCACCCCGCGCACTCTGGTTTTTCCGTTCCACGGAGCAGCCTCGCGTGCGCGGTTTTCCTCCCACAACGCAATCCAGGGAAAAAGCCGGCGATCAAAAGAGTATCCCGCAATCAGTTCGTGCTGCCGGTTGTGCACCGCGACAAAGGCATCCTCGCGATCGGCATCTGTAAGCAATGCGGCAACGAAGCCGGTTCCATCTCGTACAAATGGTTGGGAGAGATCGATTGGCTTACCGTCGGTCGATTGCGCATACGGCCAGCAGAACTCGGCGTCGTTGCAGAGAATTTCGTGGCCTTCATATCCAGCAGGCCAGGAGAGGCCGCGAGTTCCTGATACAAACAACGTGGCGTCGCCACGGGAGAAGAAGGGCTCGCCGAAAGCTGCATGCTCGACCCACTGGAATTCGACTTGGTTGTGACTGAGGTTTGTGACAACTTCGGAGATGCAAACGGTGAAGGAGTCAACCGGCAGAAAAATCTCACGTCGAAAATGCATTCGATAGACGGGAAGTGAAACTTCCATCGCCAGGGATGCGGAATGCACGTCGCATTCGGCGGAGATCAAATTCCATTCCATGCTGGCGGCTTCGCCATGCAGGGCAAGCCCTTGCGCAGTTTCGGCCGATGACGGCATACCGAAGTAGCCCAGTGCCAGTGCGTGTCCCGTGTAGCCGCTGAGAAATTTGCCTATTGGACCGTCCCCATAGAGTGCGGCGTGTTCACGGGAAGAGAAGTTTTGTGGTTCGATCGTTGCCCAGGGAGATTCCCAGAGAGGATTTATCGGAGAGCCGCAGAGACGAAAATCCGCGATGTGTCCACCGCCCAGCAGAGCCGTGACCTCGACCCGACCGTTCGAGATACGGTATGCACGACGGTTCTTCCACTGAACGGCACCGGCGACACAGCGCGACATTCAGATGCCGAAGCCTCCGTCGATTGCAAAGGCGACTCCGGTCACAAATTCCGATGCGGATGAAACCAGATAAAGGGCAGCCTGTGCAATCTCTTCCGCGGTCCCGAGCCTCCCCATCGGCTGGCGCGCGATGAAGTTTTTTCGGGCTTCGGCAGGATCGGGAAATGCCGCGAGGCGCTGGGCGAGTGACGGCGTGTCGACCGTACCTGGGCACAGGCAGTTGACACGTATATTGTCGCGGACACAGTCGAGCGCCATGGATTTTGTGAGTCCAATCACCGCCGCTTTCGTTGCCGTATAACAGGCGCGATCCATAACCGCGCGTAAAGCCGTGGCGGAAGCGGTATTCAGGATCACTCCTCCGCCCTGCGCCCTGAATTTCGGGATCACTTCATGGCAAAACAGATACATGCTCTTCACATTGATCGCCATAGCGCGGTCCCATTGTTCTTCGCTGATGGTCTCGATCTTGCCCGCCGGAACAATGCCTGCGTTATTGAAAAGAATGTCAACGCGCCCGAATCTCTCGGTTGCTGAACGAATGGTATTCTGCACGGCATCACGTTTGCTGACATCGGCAGTGACGGCGAGGCAATCGCCGCCTGCTTTCTGGATCTGATCCGAAACCTGCTGCAGCAGTTCGCGATCGATGTCAACTGCGACGATCTTCGCTCCCTCCTGCGCGAACAATGTAGCGGAAGCTGCGCCGATTCCGGCTGCCGCGCCGGTAATGATGGCCGTCTTTCCCTGGAGCTTCATTTGCGTGTTGCGGCTCCCGTGCCGCCTTCCTGGAAGCCCATACCACCGGCGGGCACAAGCATGCCCCCATCCACGGTTAAAGCCACTCCAGTAATAAAGGAGGCCATTGGCGACGCGAGATAGACGATGGCATCGGCGACTTCTTCCGCTTTGCCGACACGGCCTAGCGGGTGCATGCGATTACAGGTCTCCATTACTTTCTCCGGATCATCTGACAAACCGGCCGCCCAGCGGAGCATGGGAGTGTCGATGGCACCGGGGCAGACGCAATTCACGCGGATTCCTTTCTGCGCGTAATCGAGCGCCATGGCTCGGGTCAGGCCCAGCAGTCCGTGCTTCGAAGCAACATAGGCAATCGAGTTACCGATGGCTGTCATGCTTTGCACCGAGGCAACGATAACGATGGCGCCGCCGCCGCGTCCGAGCATGTGTGCAACGGCAAACTTCGAGGCCAGAAAACACCCCTTGAGGTTGATTCCCATCAACCTGTCCCACTCTTCCTCGGTGGTGGTCTGCGCGTCGCCGTAAAGTTGAATGCCAGCATTGCTGACCAGTACGTCGATGCCTCCATACTTTCTGGCGGCGGCGTCAGTGGCTTGCGAGACCTCAGCGCTGATGCTTATGTTGCAGGGGAAGAAATCGCAGGTCGCGCCGTTCTTCGCGATGGAGGCGGCAGTTTTTTCCCCGGCGCTGCGGTCGACATCGAAAATGGCGACGGCCGCTCCGAGCGCCGCGAGTTTTCGTGCGGCGGCTTCTCCGATTCCCTGAGCGCCTCCGGTAACGATGGCGACTTTGCCTGTGAAATCAATGTTCATTTAGCGTCGCCTGCCGCAGAGTATGGGCGAATGTGCGGTGCTGTGCGAATTCTAAGGGTTAGCACCTGAAATGGTTTGATCGGAACACTGAGATCACCGTTCTCGGTTTTAAGTTCGGCCTGATTCTCTTCGAGCAAATCGCACAGCCATGCGCGTTCAAATTTCAGAAACTGGCTGTGAATCCTGATGTCCGATCGCGCAGCCATCGTGTCTTGCAGGCGCAGGATGGTTCCGTCGCCATCTTCCGCGCGTTTCCATGTCAGTAAGGTTACGCCAGGATCTGTAACTTCCAACAAGCTCGCTTGTCGATTGGGGAGTGACGACGCATCGTCTGAAGTCGAGAGATCATCGCGTTCGAAAGGAGTTAATGCTTCCAATCCGAACCGTGTCAGCGACTGAGGATTAAACTGCGAGTCGCTGGTGATGGCGTATCGAAATGTGAAATCGCCGCCCTGCCAGGCAGGAAAGTTGGTTCCCCAATAATTGTTCATGAGCCATGAAAATATCGCGCTGCTCGCCGGTTTAAATTCCGCGGGCCAGTTGCCACGAACGATGTCTCCGAAGGCGACCAGAGGGGCATCCAGCGGAACGATCGCCGCGGCTAACTGGGGATTGTAAACTGAGGCCCAGGTCGTGGGTAGATACCATTCACGACTTCCTCCGGCAAGCTCGTCTTTGGCCGGGTTGACCCAGCCCGTCTGCGAGCCGTAGGTGAACTCCGGATTGGCAACGGAAAAGGGAAACGCCACGTATGCCGACTCTCTGGTGAGCACGCGTTCCTTATGCAGACGATAGGTAATGAAAATGGTTTTATCGGAGTCGGGCATCAGGATTTCGGTTTGAATCGAGGGCGTGTTCGGGGCTGATGAACTCATGGTCGCGATAATCCCAATCGCAGTTTTCTTCGCGAAGAGCAGCCTTCCCGACTGCGCCGGATTGACTGTCAACGATGGAGGTGTCAATGCGGCTCCAAAACGGTAGAGCGAGTTTTCGGGATAGCTGTCGCCGCCGGTCACGTAAAGATATTGGCCAAATTTGTAAGGGCTGGCCGAATCGACCAGGTCGCGTCCCAGTTGCTTGTCAAAAACGCTTGCCATCGATCCGGAGGACGGGTCCAGCGTAATTCGATAGAACTGGTTTTCAATGATGTTCCCGCGAATTTCAGCCGAACTGATTGACGAAGTAACGGGCTCTTTCACGATCGGCTTGATGGTGTACAGCTTGTATCCCACGGCGAGCACGCCGGTTGCCATGAAGCGAACACGGACATTGTCTGGGCCGAATCCTGGCAGTGAAATACCTTTACCTTTCCAGAGTATTTCGACTGGAACCTCAGCGCCGGTTGAGGGATCGACGAGCGTGGTCCCGTCAGGTAAGTCAGTCTCTACGATGCCGCTGCGTGGCCAGTTCAGAGAGTTGAACACGGCAATGGAATTGTCTTTGGTTTTTACCAGCGCCTCCAGTTGCGCCCACTCGCGCTGGATCGATTCGCTGATATCGTTGCGTGCCCGCGCGACGCAAGCTCCCTTGAGAGCAATTTGATCTTCACTCTGGTGATGCTCAGGCTGAGTTGTGGCGCTAACGTAGGTCCAAGTGTGTTCGTCATAGGTGAGTTCGTTACGCCACGCATCGTCGAGCATGGCCTGGTCGGGGCGAACTCGCGGGTCGATTGAGGAAACAGCGGCACCCATGATCTCGGCGGTTGCAATGCGATGTTGGTTTTCGCGGTGAATCGCAGTGTGCGCGGCATCGGACCCATATCCATCCTCCCAGTAGGGGCCGAAGTCGCCTCGAAAAACGGGAAAATCGCCCTTCCACTCGCGCTCGATCTTTTGCATTGCGGAGTGAACGGTAGAAAATTCAAATTTTGGCCAAGCATATTCATGGCTGAAACTCGAAACGATTTCACTCTGCTCTTTCGCAAGCGGCGTATTTTCGAGCTGTGTACCAAACACAATTACGGTATTGGCCGTGTAGTCAGGGCGGGTATAAGCTTGCAGAAAAACGGGGAGCGAATCGCGGATTGATTCGATTCGCCAAGGGCCGCCAAACAATGTGTGGGCTTGCAGATAGGCGCGCGAGTACCACATGAGCACGCGGCTGCCATCCGGGCCTTCCCAGTAAAACGGCGATTTTTCGTTCCAGCGCCCGAGCAGCATTACCGGAGCTCGCCAACTGTTGCTCGCCGCTACGAAATACTTGATGCCAGCATCGTGCAGTATCGATGCATAGCTCCACGTATAGGCAGGGACGTCCACAATTTGCGCCGCATCCGCCGTGGGTAAGTTGTATTCGCGGGCAAGACGATGCTGGCCATAGAGTGAACGAGCAAGACCTTCCCACGAAGCGTTCCCGGTATGTTGATTGGCAAACTCCGGAGGAATAACGATGCTGCCATCGCGAACCCGTTCGAGAAATTGCTGGCGAGCCTCTGAACTACGTCCGCTGAAATATTGATCGGCGACCCAGCTGCCATCGAGCGTCCAGCGAAAATCCGACGCCTTCTTGATCAGGGCCATTGCCTGGTCGATCGATTGGGAGTGAAGCTCCGCTACCTTAGCGGGATAGTCGGTGAATCCAACATCGAGATGCTCGTGCGGTATTAGATCGATCGTCCATTTTTTGGCCGGCTCGATCATCGTGGCAGTTGCCGAGAGTTTGTCCAGGCGCACCGCAGCTTCGGCGGGGCCGTTCCATTCGGGAACTTCAAATTCGAGCCGCGCATCGCCAAATTCATTTCTGGTTGAAAAAGCTTTGCTGAAGGAATGTCCGGCAACTTGCAGTTCTATGGAGCCGGTGCTGGGAAGGCCGGAGGCATTGACGAAAACATCCACCAACTCCACCGTTCCCGCTTCTGTCTCGCGATAGAAGATGGTGGGCTCAACTTGAGCGCTGAACGCAGCTGGGTCATACCACTCCGCGTCATTCTGCGAAAACTCAAGTGCGTCGTAGACGAGACCTGTGTGCCCCGGGGCGATTGCGCCGAAAGACATTTGTGAAGTGGCGGGATCATCCATTGCAGTGAGGATGAAGGTGTTCTCGCCTTTTCTGAACCAGGCGGCAGGAATGGAAATTGTTTTTTCGTCGGCAGAGGTTTGCGGAACAAATGTCCCTTCCCAATCGCCAGCGCGAAAGTCGAGCTTGGGATGGAAATAAAAATATCCGGAATGCCCGTTAACTTCCAATTTCAAGAATGACAGACGCGGCGTCTCGTACAGGATGGCGATCTTCAGGCGATACGTGCCGCGCGGCGCATCTTTCAGCGAGAATTTCACGGTGAAGGGATGCAGGCGTCCGCCGGTCATTCCGTTGGCAGGTCCGGGCTGAAAGCGGTACCAATCTTTATCGTGACTCTCGCCGACCACGAACACGGGGTCACTTTTCGGGTCAGCGTAGTTGATGTCCTGGCTTTTGAATTCGCCCGAGGATCCGTCGAAAGTCCCGATCTTCCAAATTGTCTGCTCCGTTGCGTTCGCGTGCACTGGCAGCCACGCGGCTATCAACAGAGCGGCCAGGGTGGTCTTGGCAATGCTTCTCATGTTCACCGTGTCACCATTTCGGCTGGGTGATTACGACGCCCGGCCGCCGCGGATCATCTGTCCATGTTCCCATCTCCCGGCGTTTGGAGAGTTCGTGATATCGGGCGAGTTTATCGCGATCGAGTTCCACACCGAGGCCCGGCCCGGTCGGCACAGCCATCGCACCGTTTTTGTATTGCATCTTGCCGCCTACAATAATGTCGTCGGTGAGATGGTGGTAGTGGGAGTCCGGAGCCAGAACAAGATTCGGCAGACACGCGGCGAGGTGAAGCATGGCAGCTTGCGAGATGCCGAACTCCGCGCCGCTGTGCATACCCGCATCCACTCCCATCGCCTCGCAGATCTGCCCTGCGAGCTTGGCGCGATGAATACCTCCATACCAATGCGGGTCGAGCAGCACGACATCGAGCACGTCTGACATGATGGCGGGGGCAAGATCCTCAAAAGCAAACACCGACATATTCGATGCCAAGGTTACCCAGGGTGCTTTTGCGTTCACCCGCTGCATCGCGCGCATGCCCCAGACTGGATCTTCCAGATACTCGACGTTGTAGTCGTGCAGACGGCGGGCAACGTCGATGGCCGTGGTCACCGTCCAGACGGCATTAGGATCGAGCCGGATGCGGTGTTTTGGGAATGCCTCACGGAGCGCAATGAAGGTGTCAATCTCTTCATCCGGAGGCAGCACGCCGTTTTTGTATTTCAGTGTTTTAAAGCCATGTTTGCTGACGATCTCTTTGGCAAATTCGACCATCTGACGGATGTTTGATACTTCACCAACGCCGTCGTCATTTGCGTAGCGATAGAAAAGATAAGCGGAAAAGGGAACCTCGTTGCGAATTCGTCCGCCCAGAAGGTCGCATACCGACCGCTTCAACGCCTTCCCTTGAATATCAAGGATCGCGAACTCCAGTCCGGCGAAACCGAGGGTGAAGCCGAAAAGTTTTTCTGAACTCGGCGCCGCCAACTTCCAACGAATGCGCTCAAGGTTCATGGGATCTTCGCCGATCAGTAATGGCTTCAAATCCGCGAGTTGACCGGCGCGGCTGGCGCCGCTATAGCACTCCCCCAGGCCAGTGATGCCTTCGTCAGTCTCAACCTCGATGACGATGCGCGAGAATCCGGGATGCGATCCGACCGAATAGCGCAGGGGCGCTTCGATCGGAATAAAGGCAGGAGTCCAGCGGACATCGGTGATTTTCATTGAATCTCCGCACAGCTAGCGCTATTTCGCAAGCTGGTTCGAAAGCAGTTGTCCCCTGATGCCGACGCGGGCGCGACAGATATGCCATCGGCTCAAGTTGGCGAAATACATTTCGTTGAAATTCGCACCGCCGAAGGCCAGGTTTGTGGGACTGGCAATCATGGTTCCTTCAGGATCGTGCGCAAACAGTGAGACGGTACCACTCGGAGCCACGCGGTACACATTGTGCGAGGCGTAACAGGTGACATACAGGTTGCCATCAGCGTCAAGGGCAGCGCCATCCGGCACGTTATGCAATCCGGAAGCGTAGACACGGGGCTTACCAATCGAACCCGATTCCAGAATCGGCACGGCCAGCACATTGTCTTTCGTGCTCTGTACGATATAGAGTGTTCGTTCGTCCGCGCTCAGCGATAAGCCATTAGGGAACGAAAGCTGATCGAGCAGTTGTTCGATCTTGCCACTGGGTCTCAATACAAAAAGAAATCCGTCATTCTTTTTGAACTCGCCAGAATCGCTGAAATAGAGGTTTTCATCACTATCGAAGACCGAGAAATTCGGGTTCCGCAGGCGGTATCGTCCAGCTCTTTCCCAGCTGCGAATCGTCTGGCCCGAGCGGTCGAGCTGTATGAGGGCGCCGAGTTTGGGGTTGCAAACAAACAGGTGCTGTCGCCGGGAAAAAGTAAGGCCGAGGTTGAAGCCTCCGAGCATGGCGACGGTTCGAACTTTACCTTTTCGGTTGATCTTGTAGATTTGGCCCAGTTCACCGCCAGCCCAAAGGTTCGCATCGACGTCAAATGCGAGGCCCTCAGGATGGTCAAGTCCGTCGGCAAAGATCTCGAACTCTTGCAATGGAACTTCAGGGCGCATTCCGAACCTTGTTGTCTAAAATTTTGGTCGCACTTGTTTGTAGGACATTTGAACATATATAGTGATTTTGTCTTCGGGTCAAGATGCGGCGTGGCCATTGAGGTTTGGAACTGGGCACCAACTTTTTCGTCAAAGTTGTTAGCACATACTTCAGGATAAAGAGGAAATGGCGGCCAACCGGAGCATTGCGATTACTGCCAGACAGCTTGAGCCGATCCAACGCCAGACGGTAATGGACCTGGTGGGGCGCCGGATCGAGCAACTCGTGCGCAGCGGCGATCTGAAGGCGGGAGACCGGCTTCCGCCTGAACCAGAACTCGCACAGATGCTTCAGGTAAGCCGCGGCTCGTTGCGTGAAGCCCTGAAAGGTCTGGTATATCTCGGCTTGATCAAATCCCGGGCCGGTGACGGGACCTACATCCAGTCTTCGCTGAGCCGTGTTCTGAACCGGCATTTCCAGTGGATGATCTTACTGAAGGAAGTGAAACACCTGGAAATCTATGAACTGAGAAAAATCATCGAACCCGATGTGGCCGCTCTCGCTGCCAGGCGGGCTACCCGAGCCGACATTGATCGTCTGGAAATCGCTCTGGAGGGAATGGCCAGGGCCCGAGGGAACCCCGAGCTGTTCCATGCGTTTGATATTCAGTTTCACGATGCGTTTGCGCAGGCATCTTGCAACGCCGCGATTCAAAGCACCATGCGAATGCTTTATCACGCGACATCCGAAGCGCGAAAGGCGGTGCTGCCGTTCATCGACAATTGGGACAAGCACTGGCGGCGGCACGAACGCGTGTTCACTCTGATTCGTGATCGCAAGCCGGAACTGGCCCGCAAAGCGGTGCTGGAAGATTTGCTCTACGCCGAGAGTCTGCTGCATAAGCATATTGGATCTTTACACAAACCAAACTCCAAACGGAACTCTAAGGCGGCGCTGCAGAAGGTCCGCGAACCCCTGCGGCGAAAACGTCGACCACCTTCGCGGAATAGCCTGGCGTTCCGACCACTTTCGCCGGAGCGCGCATGATTCATCGGATCGGGCGGCGAACGACGTCACCCATTTAAGGAAGGATTGCCATGCGATTGGCTGTGAAATGGACTGTTTTTTGCGTGTTCGCGTTACTCTCTAGCATATCGGTGTTCGCACAAGGCCGCGACTCTGCCTGCACGCCATCATTTCCGCTACGGGGACCCTGGCTCGGAGCAGATGCTGCGTATTCCATCCCCATGCCCGATGGACGCGATGTCTGGATATTCGGCGACACGCTCTATGGCGACAAGCGAATCGTCACCGGTGAAGTGCCCGCAATGGTGCACAACAGCCTCGGTATTTCTCGCTGCGAGAACGGTGAATGGAGCGTCAACTATGCGATCAAGCGAGACGCCAAAGGTAATTTCGACAGCTTTTTTAAGCCGCAGCAGGACGATGGCACCTACTATTGGGCGCTTGATGGTGTACTTCATAACGATGAACTTTGGATCACCTTGCTTTGCGTGCGTAATACTCCGCATTCCAATGCCTTCGCGCTTGGCTTCGAGATTTGCGGCGCGGATCTGGCTAAGGTGACGGACCTGAAAAAGAATCCGCAGGATTGGAAGGTTTCTTACTTTTCCCTGGTCCCGGAAGGCGTTCACGCCAGTCCGTCTGCATCGACCGTCATCGATGGCGACTACCTCTACATTTTTACGCTCGACGAGAGTGGCAAGCGTCCCGAGATCCTGACGCGCATTCCACTCTCTGGGCTGGACGATCCCAGGAAGAACCTGCAATACCTCGGTTCGGACGACGAGTGGCACGCGGGCTTGACTCCCGCGAAGGCGAAGACGGTGATGCGAGGCGGTCCGTCCGAGTTGACCGTGCGCTACCATCCGGAGTTGAAGAAATGGATTGCATTGCACGTCGATCCCACGCTGTTCTCTGACAAAGTTCTGCTGCGCACGGCGCCAAACCTTACAGGACCCTGGACAGATGGTCAAGTGATCTACCGCATCCCTGAACTTCAGAAAACCTCACCGGGCTATGATTCCGACACATTTTGTTATGCCGGAAAAGAGCATCCGGAATTAGAGAAATCCGGCGAGCTCGTCTTTACTTATGTCTGCAACACCATGAAGCCGAAAAAACTCGAGCATGAAGACGTCTATTACCCGAAGGTAGTGAGGATGCCTATGCCCGCTATCGCCCAAGAAACGGCAAAATAACGGGCTACGCCAGAGCGGTTTTGCAAAAAGCCAGGGTCTCGCGAATGTGCTTCGACCAGTAGGGCCAATCGTGGCCGCCGGGGAATTCCTGATAGTCGTGGTGAATCTTCATGCGGATCAATGTTTGGTGCAGCTCCCGATTGGCCTCGATGAGCGAGTCGTCGGTGCCGCAATCAAATCGCAGGGGAGGAAGATGATCGCGGTTGATGGCTGCCCAGTGCAGCAGGTCGGTATCGACTTCGCCCGCATAGTGAAATGCCTGAGGTGGGAAGGGAATGAACTGCGACAACTGCGTCACCCTTGTGATCGAAGAATGAGCAGAAATTCCCTGCACCCGTTGCGCATATTTCATGCCTAGCCGCAAAGCACCGTAACCGCCCATTGAGAGTCCGGCGATAAGGAACTTCTCAGGGTGCAGTTGGGGAAACAATTCCCGCAGGCAGCTCGGGATGTCATCGACGATCCATTTCTCGTAGTTGGCATGTGGGTGAGGAACATATCCGCTTCCGTCGCCCCACAGTCCGTCCGACGGCATGGCAATCATCATCGGAACCGTCGTTCCGTTACGGAGCATGTTCATGGCCACGGCGTCGATGTTGCCGTTCAGCCACCAATTCCACTGGCAGCCGTAGACTCCGTGTAACAGCAGAAGCAGCGGCACGCGATCGAGCGATTCAATTTCGGGCGGACTGAATATCAAAACATCGCCGCGACCTCCCAAAGCCGCCCCACGAAAATTCAAGAACCGCAAGGTTTCATTCCCTGGGATCGGACGCGAAAGCTGGGCATTGGGAAATTGTTTCGGCATGGGCGAATTTACACGTTTTCGGTGAGTAGCGGGATGGCTCCGAAAAGGCCGGCATCGTTTCCCAGTTGGGCAGCCAAAATCTCGACTTTTCCCCACGGCGTCCACGCGTGTTCATTCACGTAAGCTTGAATGTAGGGAAGTATGACGGTGGCGCTGCGCATCACGCCGCCACCTATGACGATTTTCTCAGGATCATATGCGTGGATCAATCCGACCGCTCCCGCCGCCCAGACCTTTAAACAATACTCGCGGATTTCGGCGGCGACTTGGTCGCCTGCGTCTGCCAGTTCAAAGAGGATCTGGAAATTGATGTTCGGCTGCCGGGTTAGTTTGCTGGCATTGAAGCCTGGCCACTCGCGAGCCATCAGTGGCAGAGCCCATCCGGAGGCCTCGGCCTCAAGACAGCCAATCGCGCCGCAGGTGCAGGGTCTCCCTCCGACTTTTGCCGGCAAGTGCCCACCGAGGCAACCGGCTTGGGCATGCCTTCCGCGGAGCAATTTGCCTTCGATCATCGCAGCGCCGCCGATACCCGTGCCCAGTGTGATCATGACAAGATTGTCGCAACCTTGAGCGGCGCCCACGTGGCGCTCGCCGAGCAGCGCCATCCGCGCATCGTTTTCGATGCCAAAGCTTAACCCGAACTCTTCCTCGGACCACGCATTAAAGTCGATCGAGGGCGCATCCTCATACTTCTTATTGGTCGATACCACTCGTCCAATGCGCGCGTCGGCGAGTCCGCAGAATCCAAGTGCCACGCCTTCGCATTGGCTGGCGGGCATTCGCAGTTCTTGAAGCAGCTTGCGAATGGCTGTGGCGAACAGATCGAGTGCAGGACGAAGCGCCTGTGAGGAATCGAGGGAAATGCGGTGGGACGCCAGTACCTGATCGCTTTTGACGATGGCAATCGTGGCGTGGCTTCCGCCTAGATCGATTCCAATGGCAGGGCGGGTCATAAGGGGCGCGAAATGCTTAGAGCACTAGAAACGCAATAATAGTTGTTTTCGACATTAAATGATCAAAATTTTGTTCTTTTCAGTTGCATTTGAGAAGTTCTCTGGTTAACTTTTACGATTATGAATCCTGTCTTCGGGTTCGTGAACTGGGCTGACGGCGCCTTGCAGGCCCCCGGGCTCAAAATGTCGGAAAAGAAGCTTGGACAACTTACAGGAATCTTTCGCGACCAGCAAGCCTGGGAGCGACTCGATCCCGAAACAATAGTGTATCGAGTGTGGTGGTGGGAACCGGTCGCTCCCGGCACCGAGGGCGGTTTGTTCTGGGGACTGACTGAAATTCAACCCGGGCGGGTTGGCGGGGAGTACTTCATGACCCGTGGGCACTGGCATGTAATCCGCAATCGCGCCGAATTCTATGGCACAGTCGCGGGCACGGGGAAACTCCTGCTCATGGACCGCGCGGGCCGCACGTGGTTCGAGGATATGACCCCAGGGAGCTTGCACTACATTGCCGGCGAAGTTGTTCATCGCATTGTAAATACCGGGGATATTCCCATTCGGGTAATCGCCTGCTGGCCGAGCGATGCAGGTCATGATTACGAAATCCGCGAGGGCCGTGGGTTCGGCGGGCGCATTGTCGAAAATCAAGGCGCTCCTGTCCTTATAAAGACCGAGGACTAATTCGTGAAGCTCGACGCCCATAAGTCCCCCTTGAAATTCGATCCGAAACTTGGGGTGCTTGGCCAGGTTGGCGATCTCGAATTTAGCTACGACGAAGACGTGTTCGGCCCACTGCCTGAATTTCGCCGGCTTGATGACATTCGACGCAGTTTGCGAAACCCTGAATGCCAAGGCCCCGACCCGGTGTATTCGATCGTCATGGATGTGGGCCGTCGCGAACACCTCGCAGAGTTGCAGCGGCGCATGCTGTTATTTGGCGTGGTCATCTATGCTGCGGGACAACTCGGAGAGGAGCCGGTACGAAGCCAGGGCCATATTCACGCCATCGCGCCACATTGTGGCTGGTCAACTCCCGAGTTGTTCGAGATATGGGAGGGGAGTGCGATCATCTATGCGCAAGAAAACGTCGACGGCGATCCTGGGCGTTGTTTTGCGGTGAAAGCGGGCCCGGGAGATAAAGTGGTTGTACCGCCGGCTTGGGCGCATAGCGTCATTAATGCAGATCCCGGTGCGCGCATGATGTTCGGCGCCTGGTGTGATCGTCAGTATGGTTTTGTTTATGACGCGATCCGCGCGCACCACGGTCTCGCCTGGTTTCCCGTCTTAGACCGTGATCGCAACATTACCTGGGAACCAAATCCATCCTACCAATCCTCGGAGCTTTTGATCCGTAATGCGCGCAACTACCCGGAGCTGGGAATAGACGCAGGCACGCCTATTTATCAGCACTTTGCCAATGATCCCGATAGCGTCCAGTGGGTGTCGGAGCCGGCACGCAAGGCGGCGCTATGGACTGGTTTCGAAATGTAATTTTGTCCGGAATCAGTTGGCAACGCCCAGGCGCTGCTCCAGTTGTTCCAGCGAGACGCCCTTGGTTTCGGGGTAGATTGCCGCTACGAGGAAGAAGTCAATCAGCATCATGGTTGCAAAGAAGAAGAACGGCGTGGCACTCGACTTCTTTGCGAGAACGGGGAAGATAGCCGTGATCAGCGCATTCATTACCCAAAGTGTGGATGTCCCGATTGCCTGACCTTTGGCTCGAACCCTGGTGGGAAAAACTTCGCTGATATACACCCAAATCACCGCGCCTTGCGAGATAGCGAAGAAGCCCATGAAGGCCATCACCATCCAGATCAGCCAACCCTGGTGGGTGCCGCTGCGAAAGATCTGCCCAATGGCGGCGAGGAAGATGCATACCCCCGCAGTTCCGGTGAGCAAAAGCTTTTTGCGTCCAACCTTATCGATAAGGCTCATGGCAAACACGGTGAAGATCAGATTGGTGCATCCTATGGCTACGGATTGCATGCCGGCCGAATACTTACTGGCGCCGGCCGCCGCGAAAATGTCGTTCAGGTAATACAAACACGCATTGATCCCCGTCAACTGGTTGAAGGCGCCGGCCGTCACAGCGAGTACGATCGGCAACAGGTATTTTCGCTGGAGAATCGGCTCGGCGGCGGCACTGTGCTCGAGATGAATGGAGGCCATGATGGCATCGAGTTCTCGCTGGGGATTTTCATTGCCTACGAGCTGCAGAACCTCAAGCGCTTCCTGCTTTCGATTTTTGAGCGCGAGCCAACGGGGGCTGCGTGGAATGAAAAACAACATTAGAAGAAAGAGGAATGCGGGCAAGGCGGCAATGCCCAACTGCCAACGCCATTCCGCCAAGCCAAAGTTCATCAGGTCAATCAGAAAGTTCGACAAGTAGGCCAGCAGAATACCGAGAACAATACTGATCTGAAAGCACCCGACCAGGCGTCCGCGCCACTCGGGAGGCGACAGTTCAGCAATGTACATTGGGGCCAACACCGACGATCCGCCAATTCCGATACCGCCGATAATGCGGAAGGCGAGGAGCGATCCCCAACTCCATGCCATCGCGCAGCCCAGCGCCGACAGCAGGTAAAACACAGCCATAATGCGTAAACTGTCACGCCGGCCCCACCGTTGTCCCGGATAGCCTGCGGTCATCGCGCCCGCGACCGTGCCCCAAAGAGCGCTGGAAACTGTCAATCCCAACAGATATGGGGTGAGGTTGTAAACCTCGGTCAGTTGGTGCGTGGTGCCGGCGATGACGGCCGTGTCAAAGCCAAACAGCAGGCCTCCAAGGGCGCTTACGAAGGTGCTTTTGACCACGTATCCGTTTATGCTCATGAGTCGGTTCCTTCGCCGTAATGACCGAATACTAGCGAAAAGAACATAATTGGTCTACGAAATAGCGCAATTAGGCGATATAAACTTCCGAATGGTTCGTTGTTCGGTTCGCCGGGTTGAAGTTGTTTGAGGACGGTCTTGAGAAGACGGTCCTAAGAGGACGCGCATGAGTTCTGAGAGCTTTGATCGCCGTACCTTCCTGAAATTAGGAATTGCCAGCACCGCCGCTGCCGCAATCAGCCCTCCCGCGCGACCAGCTTCGGTGCGCGCCAAAGGGATGCTCACGTGTCCGCCAACTCTCGCCGACATGGCATCGGATCGATTGACTTATCGGCTGCGCGATCTGTTTAACTGCCCAGTGGCGATGAACGAGTTTGGCTACGCGCAAACTGGTAAATCGGTTTCGGCCATTACTGCCGTTTCTTTTCCGCCTTACGCCTGCTGCGGTGTGCCCGATACCGCCTGGAGTCCCGGCTTTCTCTTGACCTGTGAGGTTTTTCTGAATGGGCGCTTCCTTGCGATAGCCGCCTCTCCCGACGGCAACGTCGAATATCAGTGGTTCCCGCATTGCGTGGTCAGGACGCAAACCGCCGAGCATCTGCGATTCGCAACCCGCCTGTTTCTGCCAAGTAAGCGACGTGCGGCGGCGCAATCGATCACCATAAAAAATCTCGCCAGCGCTGAACGTCGATTCACGCTGGCTTTCGATATGCGAGGGGCTGTTGCTAAGAAAACCAGTCCGTGGTTCGTCAATTCTCCGGGAGAAGCTGACAACAAAATCACATGGGACGCTGAGCGCGGCTGTCTCCTTTTTGAGGCGCAACATTCGGAGATCGCGGCCGCCCAGGGATTTCATCCTGTACCCAATCGAGTTGAGCACACGCGAATGCTGGTCTTTGACATGGTACTTGCTCCAGGCGAACAGAAGGAACTCAACTTCATTTGCGCGATCGCGGAAAACGGCCGGGCTGCCATGGAGCTTTACGATGGCCTGCAGGCCGGTTTTGCCGGCTTGGCAAGAGAGAACGAATTGGCTTTTACCAGCCTGGTTCAGGCTGCATTTACTCCAGGGAATTCCGAATTCAGCGGAAATCTCCCTCGGCTGGTTACAAACGATGAATCGCTGTGGAAGCTCTACCATAATGGTTTTGCAAATCTGCTGTTCGGGCGTCGACATTCCCCGGATTCGATCTATGGCCCAACCTATCTGACGTTGAGTGGCCATGTGCTTCCAACGCTGAGCTTTCCCTGGGATACCTCGCTTACGTCTCTCGGGCTGGCGCTGCTCGATCCGATTCCGCTGCGAAAGCTCGTCGAGGTATGGCTGAAGGCCGGAATGCATGAACACCATTCCACCGATTACGTAACGGGCGAAGCCGTGGGTCCGTGGTATGCGGCGAACGATGGCGCGATCGTGCGCTGCGCCTGGCGCTATTTGTGCGTCACCGGAGATTTCGACTGGCTCGATAAAAAAATCGACGATCGCACCGTTCTGGATCACCTCGATGACCACGCCATTTATTGGAAAAAACTGGACCACTTCGGACACGGCCTGGGCGACTACGGGACCATCGAGAATCTGCTCGAAGTCGTCAGCACCTACCTGCATGAGGTGGCCGGCATCAATGCCGGGAACGTGCGTTCCATGCGGATCGTCGCTGACCTGCACGAACGCAGCGGAAACTCAGTTCGTGCCCGAGAGTTGCGTGGCGAGGCAAAAGCTCTCGCGGAACGGATCAATCGCCTGCTCTATGCAGATGGAAAGGGATATTGGCGTTGTGGCCAGCCGGACGGCACATTCAACGAGGTGCAGCACTGTTACGACTTTTTGGCGGTTCTCGACAACATGGCAGAGGACCTTAGCTCCAAGCAGAAACGTGAAATGAGCGAGTTCTTCTGGCGCGAACTGCGCAGCGATAAATGGATGAGGGCGCTCGCGCAGGGCGATGCCGACGCCACCTGGAATATCCGCCCGGACCATAGTTGTCTGGGAGCATACGCGGCGTGGCCGCCGATGACGGCAAAAGGCTTATATAAGAGCGACTCGCCGGAGAGGATCACGCCTTGGCTGCGAGAGGTCGCTAAGGCCGGCAATCAGGGTCCGATTGGGCAGGCGCATTTCGTGGAAGGAGTCTATCCGCCGGTGAATGGCGGAGCTTTCAAGTCGTCGGAAGACGCGCCCTTTATCGAAGACTGGTGTTGCATTGCAGCAGGCGCCTTCACTGAACTCGTCATCGACTCGATTTTTGGGGCGGAGCTGACGCTGTCGGATGGAATCAAAGTCGACTCGCATCTCGCCAGCTTTGATCCCTCGGCTCGATTAGAGGGTCTGCGATACCAAGGCAGTTTGTACACGGTCACGAAAGACGGAGTTCACCGGCAAGGAGCCTGATTAACTCAAACACGAATGATTTCGATGCCAAGTTTCTGAAAGGGAGCGATCATCTCGTCGGTTGCGGCCGTGTCGGTCACCAGGATATTCAACTCGTCCGCTTTGCAGATTCGCCAATTCGCCACGACACCTAATTTGCCGCTGTCTACCACCGCGACGCGACGCCGTGCGAGCTTCATCATCGTCGAATTGAGTTCCGCCTCATCCGCATTGAAACAACTTGCTCCCCACCCGGCGTCCATCCCATCTGCACCAATGAACATCGTGTTGATAAGCATGTTATCGAGTGACCGCAAGGCTGCTGAGCCGACCAGCGAGAACCATTCGCCGTGAAGATGTCCACCAGTAACGAAAACATATACATCCTTACGCTTCGACAGTTCCATCGCGACGTTGACTGTGTTTGTCACCACCGTGATGTTGTAGTTGATGGGAAGTCTCCGAATGACTTCTGTCGTCGTGGTGCCTGGTGTGAGAGCGATGGTTTCTCCGGCAGTGATCAGCGCGGCGGCGGCACGTCCGATTCGCCGTTTTTCATCGGCGGCACGTTCTACTTGCGCCTGGAAAGATCGGTCGCGACGAAAGGGCTCGTAAAAGAGTGGCTCGATCGACACCGCTCCGCCATGGGTGCGCTGCAATAATCCCTTCTGCTCCAGAGCGTCGAGGTCTCGCCGTATCGTCACCACCGAAACGTCCAGTTGCTCGCGAAGCGCATCCACGGAGACGCGACCGGTCTGTTGAAGGCTCGTCAGAATCGCGGTAAACCGAATCTGCTGCTTATCCTGAGTGACGCTTCCACCGGATTCCGTTTGTCCATTCGGGCCCGACTGCGACCGCCGCTGAGGCCTCATCATTATGTCGTTCCCCTGCATGATGTCGTTGCCTGCGTTCCTTTCCGTTCGAGAAACGAAACCGTTGACTCGGCCGCCACTTGCGATTTCGACCAAAACGAAAGCATTGGCCACAGCATGGTACTCCGAATCTCCGGAATTACAAGAAGATCGTATCCCCGACTTTAACTGTCTCGAAGTGGCGAGAACAGTTGCATTATGCCGTTTTCGATCAAATAAACTATCTTTATCGCCAAATTAACCATAGTAAAATGTCTGATTTGTTGTGGCTTGCGACGCAACTCCAAGGCTCGGAATGAGTCTACAACCCGCACCGAGCAGTTTCGCGAGGCAAACTCATGACTCCCATAACATTCGACCGCCGTCAATTCGTGACTGCTCTGGTTTTTTCTGGCGCCGCCGCTGCCACGCCGATAACAGGGCTTGAGGAGGATCCCTCCGTCTCGGGGCCGCAAGTCCCGCCCGAAGTCTCGCCCAAAGTCTCGCTTCCGAATCGACAAGATGCGACCGTCGACTTTCGCTACGCCCCGCATCACCAGCAGTCCACCATCTGCTTTCCGGACGATCCCAGGAAAACCATTGTGGGGCAGGCCGGCGACCTGCGATACGGATTCGGCAAGTCACTCTCCGCCGGCATGGAAAACTTCAGCACTGTTGTTGAATTCTCTCTGGCTGGTTTTCAGGACGACAAGATTCTTCGCCAGTGGATCGAATCTCCCGGTGTTCCCATCGTCCACACGCTGATCGACAGACCTGCGGCAACTTTGGAACTGATCGCCTTTGCAACTCATCGCGCCGGCGAGGGCCGGATTGATAACGTGCTGCTCTCCGTCAAATCGAAAAAGGGCAGCGTTGCTGTGGTGCCGAAGATCCACATCCGTACCTGTGAAAAGCTTGAACTGGAGAGCTACACCACACCGACTGCCACGGTCAGCGCTTCGGGGAGTAAGTCGCCGCTGCTGGTCGCCGCGCAACTCGCCTCCGCGCAACTCAATAACAATCTCGGCACCTGCATGTTGTGGGAAGAAGAAGGATTCACTCTTTATCTCACGCATGGTCAGGCAACCGAAGATCAACATAAAGGTGCGGAGCTGCGATATTTCGTGCGCCTTCCGCAGGAGAACCAATCAGCCGCGACCCTGCGTGAACATCTGCCGAACGCCGAAATGCTTCTTGCCGAGACTCGCGAGTTCTGGAGCAAGTGGAAGTCGTTCGGGACGACAGAATGGAGCTATCCCGGTCGCCACGGAGAATTTCTCACCGCTTGCGCGCGCAATATTCAACAAGCGCGCGAAATCAAGAATGAGCAACTCGTCTTTCAGGTCGGCCCGACTATCTATCGCGGTCTGTGGATCGTCGATGGCAACTTTCTTCTGGAAGCGGCACGCTATCTGGGCTACGACCAGGCGGCTGACGAAGGTTTGCGTTCCGAATGGTCGAAGCAGGTCGAGAGTGGGCAGATCATTGCGGGAAGCGGTGGTGAGCACTGGAAAGATACGGCCATTGCCATGTTCACTCTGGTGCGCCAATGTGAACTTAAACAGGATTGGACGTTTTTCCGCGAGCTGGAGCCGAACCTGTTGCGCGCGTTGGACTTTCTGATCAGCCTGCGCGACCAAGCAGCGAAAGGGCCGAGCGCAAATGGACATTATGGCCTGCTGGCACCCGGTTTTGCAGATGGCGGCATTGGCGGCGTGCACTCCGAGTTCACGAATACGGTCTGGACGCTCGCTGCGCTCCGCGCTGTGGCGGATGCTGCCGCTCAGCTGAAAATGCCATCGCTCGCCAAGGCCGGCAAATTCTTCCGCGAGCTCAACGCTGCATTTCAACAAACGGCAGCGAAAGAGATGGTCCGGCATCCCGCCGGATTTGATTACCTCCCGATGATCGTGCACGACGACCCTTCGGTGAGCGACCCCGATCCCTGGAGTCGTCCTCGTCCACAGACTGCGCAATGGGCTCTTTCCCATGCCATCTATCCTGGCGAGGTGTTCGATAAGAACGATCCCGTGGTTCAAGGACACATTGCGCTTTTGCAGTGGTGCACGCAGGAGGACGTCCCGGCTGAAACGGGTTGGCTGTGGCATGACAGTTTGTGGACGTATAACGCGTCCTTTGCAGCGCATGTTTACTTGTGGGCTGGGCTGGGCGATTGGGCGCATCGCACCTTCACCGGTTTTCTCAACCATGCATCGCCCCTGTATTGCTGGCGTGAAGAGCAACCGCTGCAACGGGCGCTGGTTGGGCAGGACTGGGGAGACATGCCGCATAACTGGGCGAGCGCCGAATGTGTCCGCTATCTGAGGCACATGCTGGCGCTGGAAGATGGCAAATCGCTTCGACTGCTCAATGGCATTACCGCGGCAGAATTGAAGCCAGGTGTTCCCTACATTCTTCGGAACTCTCCGACACGTTTCGGAAGGATCGATCTGGAATTCGAACCTGCCGGTGATGGAGGGTGGCGGTTGCGGTTTGATCGTACCGCTGGACCTTCCCCATCTTCAATTTCGTTGCCAGGAGTTGTCGGCGAGTTGAGGGTGCGATCGGTGATTGGCGCCAGCTCGAACAAGACGGGCGAGATCGTCGAAGTCGATCCCGCGGCCAGGAAATGGGAAGCGCTTCTCAAGTAGATCTTTTTTGCGGATGCGCTGCATCGCCTGAGATAGGCGGCGTCTGATTAAACGATCTCGTCAAGATGAGCCGCGTTAACCGCGCAGGGCAACGGCGCACTAAGCACAGCGCAGTGAGGATGGATCGGCTGCCTTATTCGCGCTCCTTAAGAGGCTGGCTCGGTCGTTGGGTGAGGTGGAAGGCGGTGTTTACCAAACCAACGTGAGAAAACGCCTGAGGAAAATTGCCCAGCTGGCGTTTTGCGATTGGATCATATTCTTCGGATAGAAGACCGACATCGTTCCGAATGTCCAGGAGCCGTTCGAACATCTGCACCGCCTCCGCATGGCGACCCTGCAACTCGTAGTTGTCGGCCAACCAGAATGAACAGGGCAGAAAAGTTCCTTCTCCATGGGGCATGCCGTCTACGGCAGGATCCGGCGAATATCGTCCGACAAAGCCATTTTCCATGAGATGAGTTTCGATGGCTTTAACCGTGCCGATTACACGTGAATCGTCCGGCGGCAGAAAGCCAACCAGCGGCATCATCAGGAGGCTAGCGTCGAGGTGTTTGCCTCCGTAATATTGCACAAAGGAATTCATACTCGCATCGAAACCACACCGGCAAACCTGCTCATGAATGGCAGCGCGAAGTTTTCCCCATCGGGGAACATCCACGGCGAACCGGCCCAGTTCCGTCAGTTTAATCAAGCGATCGACAGCGACCCAAGCCATCATCTTCGAGTGGACGAAATTGCGCCGTGGACCGCGCACCTCCCAAATGCCCTCATCAGGCTGCTCCCAGCCCGTTTCCAGAAATTCCAGCATCGCCAGGGCGACGTCATGACGCGAATACTGGGGAGGTCCAAGCCCGGCTGCGCGGGCCTGAAAAAGTGTGTTGGTGACCTCTCCAAAGATATCCAGCTGAAATTGTTTGTAAGCGGCATTACCGGTGCGGACGGGGACAGAGTTTTCATATCCCGGCAGCCACGGCAGTTCCAGTTCGGTGAGCCTGCGTTCGCCGCGAAGGCCATAAACGATGTTAAGTTCAGAAGGGCTGCCCGCGACAGCGCGCAAAAGCCATTCTCGCCACTCTCGCGCTTCATCCAGATATCCGGCCATGACCAGAGCCTGCAGGGTCAGGGTCGCATCTCGCACCCAGCAGAGGCGATAGTCCCAATTCCGCACTCCTCCCAGCAGTTCGGGCAATGAAGTTGTGGGCGCTGCGACGATGCCGCCCGAGGGCAGAAATGTCAGTGCTTTTAGTGTGATCAGCGAGCGTAATACCGCGTCCCGCCATTCGCCCTGATAAGTGCAGCGATCCGACCACTCCCGCCACCATCTTTCCGTGCGCTGAATCGCCTCCTCAATTTTCACCGCAGCCGGCTCGGGCTGGTGCGAGGGATACCAGGTTAGATCGAACGCAACCTTTTGTCCTTCCGCGATGGTGAACTCCGCTTCAGTCTTCAAATTCTCGCTGTGAAGCGGCACATCTGCTCGCAGGCGGATCATGTCGGGGCCAGCAATGGCGGAAATCCCATTTTCAGTGCCCCGAACCCAAGGCACCACGGAACCGTAATCAAATCGAATCACCAGTTCCAGCTTCATCCGGATCTGCCCGCGGGTACCGATGACAAGGCGCAGAAGCTCAGGCGCTTCCTGACGCGACATCATACAGTCGACGACCTTTGCCGATCCGCTTTCGGTCTCAAATTCGGTCTCGAGAATCAGAGTTCCGTCCCGATACTGGCGGCGAATGCTTCGGATCGGCTCTGCAGGTGAGATGGACCAGTGCCCGTGTTCAGCCGTTCCGAGGAGCGCGGCAAAACAAGCGCCCGAATCGAAGTGCGGAAGACAGAGCCAATCGATCGAACCCTGTTTCGAGACCAGGGCCGCCGTATGGCAATCGCCGATCATCGCGTAATCTTCAATTGGTATGGACAGGGACTCCCCCCGCAAATCGTGATTGGATGCACAGAGCCCGGTTTTCGAAACCTCGACATTGCAAAAAGAGCGGCGTCTTCGCAGGCGCTGTGTGATTAACGGTCAACAACATTGATTGATTTTATCTGCAAGCGGGCGAACGCTTTCCGCGAGTCGGCAATTTTCGACGCCCACCGACAGTCAGGAGCAGGTCAGACTCGGATACCAGTCGGCGCCCGACCTTCGGGTGTCGCGGGTAGGATTCGGTTTCACCAGGGAATCGAAACGAGTGAGTGAGCATGCAATCCTTCCAGGCGTATGCGCGCCGCTCGACTTCAGAAGGAATTCGCGCTCGATGATTGTGCCAGCTTCTGGGGGGATTGAAAATGAAAGAATGGCTCCTCAGGTAGGACTCGAACCTACAACCCTCCGGTTAACAGCCGGATGCTCTGCCATTGAGCTACTGAGGAGTGGAAGCACGCTTGGCGCGCTGGTTTGAATTGTCAAGGAAATGATAGCAGACGCATAAGCAGATTGGAAATTACGGCGGTCGGCGCGTCGCTTCTGTGCTTACGGCGCGCTCTGTGGTTAAATGAACTCGATGACCGCTGAGCAGAAAATCCGCGTTCTCGTCGCCAAGCCGGGTCTGGACGGCCATGACCGCGGCGCCAAAGTCATCGCTCGCGCACTGCGCGATGCCGGCATGGAGGTCATCTACACCGGCCTGCGCCAGACGCCGGAGATGGTCGTGAACGCATCGCTTCAGGAAGACGTTCAAGTTATCGGACTCTCGATTCTCTCCGGTGCGCACAATGCCATCGTTCCCCGGGTGATGGATCTTCTGAAGCAACACCAAATGGACGACGTGCTGGTGCTGGTGGGCGGCATTATCCCTGACCAGGACATCGAAGGCCTGAAAAAAATCGGAGTAGCCGGAATCTTTCAGCCAGGCACGCCCATGGATGACATCGTCAAGTTCATCCGCGAGAACGTGAAGCCGCATAGCGTGCCCGCCGTTTAATCGGTTGTCATCTGGTAGTTTTGTCATCCGATGATTTTGTCGCCTGATAACTTTGTCGTCCTGAACGAAGCGAAGGATTTCTGTTTACGTGCGTGCGCGAATTGCATTCCCCGTGTCCCCTTAGAGCTTAGAGCCGCGCAATGATGCATCATGTTCTCGTGGCTTCAGACTTTTTCCAGCTAGAATCCCGCCCACCGGCAATCATCCTCCGCCTGGCATCGCCTGACGGCACCAATCGCCTGACTCGCGCTTGCATCCGCGCAATGACTGCCGCGATCGAAGAACTTCGGCAGCAATCAAATTCGTTGACTACTCCGCTCATCATCACCGGCAATCCCGGCTTTTTCTCCGTCGGCGCAGACCTGAACGAGGTCGCCTCACTCACCGCCTCCGAAGCGTATGAATTTTCTGCTCTTGGCCAAACGTTGATGAACTCAGTCGCGGCTTATCCCGCGCCCGTTGTCGCTGCCGTCGAAGGCCATTGCATGGGTGGAGGGCTCGATCTGGCGCTAGCATGTCACCGTCGCGTCGCCACTCCCCGGGCCAGTTTCGGACATCGCGGTGCCGCTCTAGGCCTCATCACCGGCTGGGGAGGCACGCAGCGTCTACCGCGCCTGATCGGAAAGGGAAGAGCGCTGCAGCTTTTCATTGCTGCCGAAAAAATCTCCGCCGCGCAAGCTTTGGAAATTGGATTGATCGACGCGATCGCTGACGATGCGGTGGCCGAGGCGATCAAGCTCGCTAATTAAGCAAAGCATCAAAGCGAGATGGAACGGCAAATCCCTGGCCATCGCGCCGCTGGTATAGTAAAGAGTTTTGAAGTCCTTTATGCCCGCACGTAACGATTCGACGGCACTCGGCATCAACAACGTCCTCGCGACCAAACTGGATCCCAGCTCTCTCCGCTTTGAATCCAACATGCGCTCGCTGGCCGATTTAGTCGCCCAGGTTCGCAATCAAGAAGAAAAAATCCGCGAAGGCGGAGGCGCGAAGGCCGTCGAGAGCCAGCACACTAAATCGAGGCTCACCGCGCGAGAGCGCATCAACCTGCTCGCCGACCCCGGGACATTTTTCGAGCTCGGCCTCTACGCCGCGCACAAGATGTACGAAGAATGGGGCGGAGCTCCCGCTGCCGGCGTTGTTACTGGCCTCGCCCGCATTCACACTCGCATGGTCATGCTTATCGTGAACGATGCCACAGTGAAAGCCGGTGCGTTTTTCCCGATGACCGCAAAAAAAGTCATCCGCGCGCAAAATATCGCTATGGAAAACCGCATTCCGACGATTTATCTGGTCGACTCCGCGGGCGTTTTTCTTCCATTGCAGGAAGATGTTTTTCCCGACACGGACGATTTTGGCCGTGTCTTCCGCAACAATGCGGTCATGTCGGCGATGGGCATCCCGCAGATTGCAGCGATCATGGGCATGTGTGTGGCTGGGGGAGGATATCTCCCCGTGATGTGCGACCACGTTTTGATGACCGACGGCAGCGGTCTGTTTCTCGCCGGTCCGGCGCTGGTGCAAGCCGCGATCGGGCAGAAAGTTTCTGCCGAAGAGTTAGGCGGCGCCGCCATGCACTCCGCCATCAGCGGCACGGTCGATTTCCGCGAACCGAATGACGAAGCGTGCCTGGCCCGCATCCGGTCGCTGATCGAAAAATGGGGATACCGGCGTCAATCTCTGTGGGACCGCAAAAAGCCCGTGGATCCGGCGATGCCAGCCGAGGAAATTTACGGCGCCTACGATGCTTCGCCCGCGCGTCCCTACGATATGAAAGAAATTCTCGCGCGCATTGTAGATGAAAGCCGCTTCGACGAATACAAGCCCGAGTATGGCAAAACCTTGATCTGCGGCTACGCCCGCATCGGAGGCTTCGCCGTAGGCATTGTCGCGAATCAGAAACTCCACGCGCAGCAGACTGACCACGAAGGCCACAAGCGCGTCGAATTCGGCGGAGTCATCTATACGGAGTCCGCGGAGAAAGCGGCTCGCTTCATCATGGATTGCAACCAGAATTTAATTCCACTGGTCTTTTTCCATGACGTTAACGGATTCATGGTAGGGCGCGACGCGGAATGGAGCGGCATTATTAAGGCGGGAGCAAAAATGGTGAATGCCGTGTCGAACTCCGTCGTGCCGAAGATTACGGTGATCGTAGGCGGTTCGTTTGGCGCTGGGCACTATGCCATGTGCGGCAAGGCTTACGACCCCAGGTTCGTTTTCGCGTGGCCGACGGCGAAATATGCGGTGATGAGCGGAGATGCCGCTGCCGGCACGCTGGTAGAAATCAAAGTGAAGCAACTGGAGCGCAGTGGTAAAAAGTTAAGCGAAGAAGAAAGAAAAGAACTTTTCGATACCACGAAGAAAACCTACGACGAGCAAACCGATCCTCGCTACGGTGCTGCAAGGTTGTGGATCGACAAAATTATAGATCCGATGGAAACGCGGCAGGCGATTACGCAGGCGCTGGAGGCAGCATCGCTGAATCCCGACGTGCCGGAATTCAAGGTCGGAGTGCTGCAAACGTAATTCACCAAGGAGGCGCGGAGCAAACTTCCTCATGAATATCTCACCGAGAAGATCTGTGACGAAAATGTCTGATGAAGTCAAACTGATCGAATGCCCGCGTGATGCCTGGCAAGGCCTCAAGGGCCAGATTCCTGCCGACTTGAAGACCAATTATCTTCGGGCCCTGATCTCCGCTGGGTTCAAGCATATCGATGCGGTCAGCTTCGTTTCGCCCAACGCTGTGCCACAGATGGCCGACTCCGAAGAAGTGCTAAAAGAACTTGATCCGCCCGACGATGTGGAAATCATCGGTATCGTGGTCAACGAAAAGGGCGCGCAGCGGGCCATTGCGACCGAGGCGGTGCGCACGCTAGGGTTCCCGTACTCGATCTCGCCGACCTTTCTGGAGAACAATCAGCATCAAACTTTGGAAGATGCAATCGAGGAACTGGAGAAGATCGAGAAGAAAGCCGACGAGGCCGGACTCGACACCGTCGTCTACATTTCGATGGCTTTCGGCAATCCTTACGGCGACGATTGGAGTGTCGACGAAGTGGTCGCAGCCGTCAGCCTGCTGGAGATACAAGAGATTCGCACGATTTCTCTGGCTGACACGGTGGGTGTAGCGCCGCCGGAAAAAATTCGCGAAGTAGTTTCCGCAGTGCTCGCTGAGTACGATCATTTGGAAATCGGAGTCCATCTGCACAGCCGACCCGACGAAGCTGCCGCCAAAATCCTGGCCGCCTACGACGCCGGCTGCCGCCGTTTCGATTCCGCCATCGGCGGCCTGGGCGGATGTCCCTTCGCGCAAGATGACTTGGTTGGGAATATCGCAACTGAGACGGTGATCGAAGCTTTGCGTGGACGGGGCGCACAACTCCCCGCGTTAAAGTCGCTGGATGCATTGGTGAGAGCGACGGCCGAGATCGGTGCACGGTACAAGATTTCATCTGCGGCGGACTGAGATCAAGATGACCCTGAGTTTGAAAATCTCGAAGTCAGCCAAGCGGGTTCTGGTTACTTGCCTGATTGCTCTCCTGGCGATGGAACTCATAGACGTGTTCTGGCCCGAGACGATGGCGTTGACCTGGCATGTTAGACACGGATTTAGGGTGCGCTGCTGCGGATTCGAGGTGCGCGTGCCGATGAGATATCTCGGCAATGAAGATCATTTTTCAGTCTCACTTTTCAGTACTCCGGGATATGTTCGAGCGAAGTTCTTTCATTCTCCTTATGCCATGATGCTTCTGTCCGAATTTCCGCGTGTTCATACCGGCCAGGATAATGAGAACTTGGAGACAGGCGTGGCCCGGGTAACGGCCATGTATGAGAGTTCTGGGTACAAGCTCGTTCAAAAAAGACCTGCGACAATCGCAGATAAGCAGTTGGAATGTTGGGAATTTTATACAGAACATTTTGACCATTTTGGCCCCCAATTTGAGGTCATGTGTTACGGACACGGCAACGATATGGCGGCCAGCTTCACAGGTAGCCCATCAATGCTGAACGAGTTTTATTCCACGTTAGAATCGGCGCGGCCAGCGAGTCGCTGAGAAATACATGAGCTATAAAACCCTCCAACTCGCCTTCGATTCTGGTATCGCCACTATCACACTCAACCGTCCCGATAAGCGCAATGCCGTCAGCTATGAACTGATCGGCGATCTCATCAATGCACTCGAGGAAGTAACGAACTCCGACGCGCGCGTCCTGGTTCTGACGGGCGCGGGCAAGGCGTTTTCGTCGGGCATGGATCTGGACAACCTCAAAGCGCTGATTGGCCGCACGCACGAGCAGAATCTTGAAGACTCGCGCACCATGGTCAAATTGTTCCGGTCGCTGTACGAATTTCCCAAGCCGACAATCGCCGCGGTTAACGGTGCGGCGATCGCGGGTGGGACCGGGCTCGCGCTGCTCTGCGATTTCACCCTCGCCGTTCCCGAAGCGAAGTTTGGATACACCGAAGTTCGTATCGGGTTTGTGCCTGCGATCGTCGCCACGTTTCTGCTACGCCAGGTGGGAGAAAAAATTGCCCGTGATCTGCTGCTCACTGGGCGCCTGTTTGACGCGGCGGAGGCCCTGAAACTGGGCTTGATCAATGAAATCGTTGCTGCTGAAAAATTGCTTGACCGGGCCCGCGAACTGGCGCTGCAGTTGGCGGAGAACAGTCCGCTCTCACTTTTCCAGACCAAGCGCCTGTTGACCGAGCACGCCCGCGCCGAACTTGACGTGCAGATCGAAGCCGCCATCCGCGAAAATGCCGGAATCCGTGAGAGCGACGATTTTCGCGAGGGTATTGAATCGTTTCTCGAAAAGCGCAAACCCAAGTGGACGGGCCGATGACTCGGCCGCACTCGTCAATACCCAACTCGTCGATACCCAATTCGACGCCCGGTGTGATTCACCATCCGACCGTGAATGAAACCCGCATTCGCGTGCGTTACGCCGAGACCGATCAGATGGGCGTGGTCTACCATGCCAATCATTTCATCTGGTTTGAAGTTGGGCGGGTTGAACTGCTCCGCCAGCTGGGCTTCAGTTATAAAGATATGGAGCGCGAGGACGAGTGTTTTATCGCCGTGGTCGATGCGCGGTGCCGCTACAAGGCGCCGGTGCACTATGATGACGAAGTCGTCGTGCGGACGCATTTGAAACATGTTCGAGATAAAGTGATTCGATTCGGGTACGAACTACGTCATGCTGACACCGGCAGGTTGCTGGCCGAGGGTGAGACGACGCACATCGTTGCTGGCTCCAAGATGGAACCGCGAGCGCTGCCGGCAAAATATTTGAAGGTATTTCGCGCCGCACTGGGGAGATAGGGAAGATATATCCGATGCAAGAGTTTCTCTACAAACTACAGCTGGTGCGTGGAGATTTGCTTCGTACCGGTCCCACAGAATCGGAACAAGCCATTGTGGCCGAACACTTCGCATATCTTCAGGATCTCAATGGCAAAGGCGCCGTGATCCTGGTCGGTCGCACCCTGAATACAGATGAAAGTACGATGGGACTCGCCATCTTTCGCGCCGAATCTGAAAAATCCGCTCGCCAGATCATGAACGCAGATCCGGCCGTGAAAAAGAACTTGATGACGGCAACGCTGTATCCCTTCAAGGTGTCGTTACAAGGCAAGTAATAAAAATTCGACTCCAGAGCCGCAAACAAGGAAGTGCTCTTGCAAGCTTTGCACATTAACGGAAACGATCTGACCCTCGAGGCGGTGCGTGATGTCGCCGTCGCAAGACGGCCCGTCCTTCTCGAGGCGAGCGCTCGCGAAGCCGTGAATCGGGCCCGCGCCGTGGTTGACACCCTGGTTGCCAACAACAAAATTTCCTACGCCATCACCACCGGAGTCGGCAAACTGAGCGACGTGCACATTGCTGGCGACCAGGTGCGCGAGCTGCAAGTCAACCTGGTGCGCTCGCACGCTGTCGGCGTTGGTGAACCGCTGGCCGTTCCCGACACACGCGCCATGATGCTGTTGCGCGCCAACTCGCTGGCCAAAGGCAACTCCGGAGTGCGCGCCATCACCATCGACACCATCTGCGAAATGCTCAATCGCGGCGTCACTCCGATGGTTCCGTCGCAGGGAAGCGTCGGAGCAAGCGGCGATCTGGCTCCGCTGGCTCACCTGGCGCTGGCGTTGATCGGCGAAGGCGAATGTATTAAAGAGGACGCGCACGGGACGGGCCTTCCAGGGACAACCATCCCCAGCGCCGAAGCGCTGAAGGGCGCACAAATCAAGCCGCTGGTGCTCGAAGCAAAAGAAGCGGTGTCACTCATCAACGGCACCCAAGCGATGCTCGCGATCGGCACGCTCATGCTCCTCGCGGCCGAAACGCTGGCCGACAGCGCGGACGTGATTGGGGCCATGGCATGCGATGCGCTCAAGGGAACCAGTGTGGCGTTTGATGAGCGTATTCAAAACGCCCGTCCCCATCCTGGGCAAATCCGGACTGCTGCCAACCTGCGCCGTCTGCTCGACCAGAGCGAGATCAGAGAATCGCATCGCGACTGCGGCCGGGTGCAGGATGCATATTCTCTGCGCTGCATTCCGCAAGTGCACGGCGCAGTGCGCGACACGCTTGCGCATTGCCGCCGCGTGTTTGAGACGGAGACGAACTCTGCGGTCGATAACCCGCTGGTATTCGTGAAGAATATGAAGGCGACTGATGGCGAAGGTGATGTGATTTCCGGCGGAAACTTCCACGGCGAACCTCTGGCTTTCGCGCTCGACTTTCTCGCCATCGCGCTGAGCGCGCTCGCCGGAATCAGCGAACGGCGCCTGGAGCGCATGGTGAACCCCGCTCTCAGTGAAGGCTTGCCCCCGTTTCTTGCGCCGGGCGCGGGAATGAACTCCGGTTTCATGATGCCGCAAGTCACCGCGGCGGCCTTGGTGAGCGAAAACAAAGTGCTCGCGCATCCCGCGTCGGTTGACTCGATCACCACTTCGGGCAACAAAGAAGACTTCGTTTCGATGGGCATGACCGCAGCCAATAAACTGAAAAAGATTGTCGAGAACACGCGCAACACGCTGGCGATTGAAGCCATGGCGGCAGCGCAGGCAATCGATTTTCTCGCTCCGCTTAAGACTTCCAAGACGTTGCAGCGGGCGCACGCCGCCATCCGCGGGGTCTGCGCGACCATGGAAAAAGACCGGGTCATGTATCAGGATTTCGTCCGCATCGCTGAATTGATTGCCAGCGGCAAACTGGCCGAGTTGGTGCGTTAGGCGCTCGTGCCTTTGTGCGTCCGCACCCAGAGCCGTACTCGAGTCGTCATCCCGCAGAATATTGCAGCATCGATGCAGCGCATTGCACCTCGCGCAGATTTGACAATAGCGTTGTTTACACGCGCCCGTCGGTCGCGCTAAACTCGCGTTTCTTCTACCTGTTCTCTCTTGTGCTCCGCAGATGCTTGGGATAACAAGTGCGAGCGGACAAAAATCAGATCACGTAAACAACAAACAAAATATTGTATTGAGGATCACAACATGCTGAAGCTCTGCCAGCGGAACTCCCTCGGCGTCGCTATTGCGCTCTCCCTTATGGTTATGCTCGGAACGATGGCGCCGCGCGCTGCTGCGCAAACGTCTATTACCACATATCACTATGACAACTACCGCACGGGCTGGAACCAGAACGAAACGACGCTGACTCCCGCCAACGTGAAGAGCAAAACCTTCGGCCGCTTGCATACTGTTACCCTCGACGACCAGGTCGATGCTCAGCCGCTCGTCGTCCCTGGCGTGCAAATCACCGCGGGAAGTTTTCAGGGCACGCACGATGTGGTCTATGTGGCGACGGAAAACAACTCCATCTATGCCATTGATGTGCATAGTGGGACGGTACTCCTGAATCCAAATTTCGGAACGCCGGTAGGTTATCCGCTGGGATGCAACAACAATGGCCCGAGGGTCGGAATTAACTCCACGCCGGTGATCGATCTCTCGACGAATACGCTTTATGTTGTGGTTTACACGCAGGCCAAGAGCGGACCGACCTATACCATTCATGCGCTCAGTCTCGGCAGTCTGACCGACCAGGTCGAGCCGCAAGTTGTGATCGCGTCGCAAACCCTCAATAACGGATCGACCTTTAATTTCAACGCCACCTACCAACGGCAGCGGCCGGCGTTGTTGCTAGCCAACGGCAATGTTTATGCGTCCTTCGGCAGTTTCTGCGATCTGGGAGCGAACCTTTCGCGCGGCTGGGTCCTCGGTTGGACAACAGGAACGCTGACGCCGCTGGCGAGCGCGCAGCTTAATGACCTGCAGGCTACGGACAGCGATAGCTTCTTTCTGTCTTCCGTCTGGATGTCAGGATACGGACCGGCGGTCGACGATGAGGGCAACATTCTGTTCGTCACGGGAAATTCCGGCCCCGGCACTTACGACGGCGTAACCAACATTCAGGAAAGCGTGGTGAAGCTTTCCTCCACGCTGAACACGGTGCTTGATCTGTTTACTCCGGACGATCAGCAGAGCCTGGACGACGGTGACGTCGACTTTGGCTCTGGCGGCGTGCTGGTGCTGCCCGATCAGCCGGGATCGATTCCGCATCTGGCCGTTGCAGCCGGCAAAGACGGCAACATGTATCTGATGAACGAAGATGATCTGGGCGGCTATTCGCCGAACAAGAACAATGTGCTCGGCACTTACGGCATTGGCGGTTGCTGGTGCGGTGAATCGTACTATGTGGATCCCACCGATGGCGCGGGACGCGTCGTCAGCAGCGGGAATACAGAGTTGGAGATCTGGAAGGTAGAGACCTCGCCCAAGGTTGCATTGTCGCAGGTTTCTAGCTGGGCCTCGGTTGGCGGAAATCAGCAGGATCCTGGTTTTTTCACCACGATCTCTTCGAACGGCACCGCTAGTCCCGTGATTTGGGCTTTAGGACGTCCGGCGTCCGCCGGCCAGGCGCCGCTTCATCTCTACGCCTTCAATCCGGACGGGGGCAAGAAAACACCAACGCTCAAGCATCTGTATACAGCCAAGGCCGGCAATTGGCCAAACCTGGGCGGCAACGCGAATCTGGTTCCCGTCGTGGCCAACGGCCTGGTATTTGTCGCGAGCAATAAGCAATTGCAGATTTTTGGATTGCTCGGACAAAATACGGAGAAGTCGAACAAGAAATAACTGTGGCGCGGAAGTGGACCAACTTCATCGGAGGTTGGTCCACGACTCGCAAATCCCGCCCGCGTTGAGCTGTGGCCGACGCTGGATTCGGAGCCGAGGATCCGGCTTACAGCTATGCCGATTTCGCCGCCGTCCCATCCAATGCTGACCCGCTCGATGCCGACCCATCCAACCCCAGCTCTCCCGCAATGCCTTTCATCGCTCCGATGCAGAATGCGATGTGTTCTTCAAGGTCGATTCCAAGATCGGCCGCGCCCTCGATGATGTCTTCGCGATGAACGCTGCGGGCGAAGGCCTTGTCCTTCATTTTCTTCCGCACCGATGGCGCTTCTACTTCGGCCAGCGATTTCGCCGGTTTGACCAGCGCGCACGCGGTAATAAATCCGGCCAGTTCGTCGCAAGCAAACAGAGTCTTCTCCATCTGCGAGACGCGCGCGACGCCTGTGTACTGAGCGTGCGAGAGAATGGCGCGCCGGACTTCTTCGGAATATCCGCGCTCGTTCAGAATCTCGGAGCCTTTGTAGGGATGTTCCTCCGCCGTGGGATATTTCTCGTAATCGAAGTCATGCAAGAGCCCGACCAATCCCCACAATTCTTCGTCCGCTCCGGCTTTGCGAGCATAAGCGAGCATGCACGCCTCCACGGCGAGGGCATGTTTACGCAAACTTTCCGATTGGGTGAACTCAGTTAGTAAACACCACGCTGAATCGCGCTGACTCATGTCGTCATCCCTGTTTTCGCGGCTTCTGAACGCCAATTATCGCATTATTTGAACTATCCACGTTGTTCTCACGTACTTTTGTCTTGACTTCCACAGGGCCGATCCAGCAGATTACACAGCAGTTGGCTTTGAGAGTAGCCCCTGCTCTGGCACTCGCAAAACCTGAATGGCCACCACACTAACCCCCGTGGACTCACGGGAAGTTGTACGATGCGACCGCTGTCTCTTGGTGCAATTCCGCACATCTAACAGTCTCTGCCGCCGTTGTCATCTGTCACTCGACGAGGACGAGGCGGAGATCGCCGCCATGACCCCCACGCCAGAAGTGTTGCCCGTTACCGTTGATTACCACGGACGCGGACATCTCAAGCTGGCTCACTCCATTCGCTCGCTGCGTTTGCGCAACGGCTTAAGTCAACGTCAACTGGCGTTGCGTATGTCGGTGCCGCGCACGTACGTTTCGAAAATCGAAAACGAAAAGGCGACTCCGACGCTGTCTTCTCTGGAGCGGCTGGCAAAAGCGCTCGAGGTGAGCGTGCCCGACTTGCTCTCCGGTGGAGAACGCAACCGGCAAGAGGAAGTGCGGGAATTGATGGAAGACCAATTCGTCGCCGACGTCATGCCGTATCTGTCGCAGCTGAACGGAATGCAGATGTCAAGCATTCTTGCGCAGGTGCGGGATTTGACGGTACGGCCGCGGCGCAGCGCATAACGCGTCCATCGTCAGTTCTCGATCTGCGAATCGTTTGGATCAGTGATCGCTGATCGCTGATCGTCGATTGTCGGGGATGCTGAAAAGGTTTTATCCGGGCACACAACCAACTGGACAGCCGGGGCCTTCGGGTTCCGGCTTTTTCTTGCCTGTGCGCAATACCGTGCACTTCTGTGTCCAGCGCGTGCACAGCCCCAAAGGCGATGCGCAATTATTTGCATGTTTGCTGGATATTTCTTTAAGAATGTCGGTTTCCGCTTGACCCACTTTGGTAAACACGCTAACCTCAGCCCCAATCCCCGAGAGCTGGGGAAGATCCTAGCTCGAAATCCTTTGGTGAACAGGATAACTTCGATGAAAATCTTCCAGATGTGTGCGTTCGTCCTGATGCTAATGTTTGCCTCGGCGATGGCCTTTGCCAACGGCATCGATGATCCGAAAGTCATCCTTCACGGCGCCGGTGGCGGAAGCGTTGCCCCGGGACCTTGTCCGAATTGTCAAGGGGTCGGGCAGAATTTCAGCTTCACGATTCCTGCCAGTGGATCGGGCGAACTGTTTTTCACTAACGACAGCGGAAAGGCGTGGACCTCACTGACCCTGATCGAGACGGGCGTGCCGGCGGCCGATATCAGCTGCCATTCAGATCTGTTCTCCAGTTGCACCACCAAGACCCTCAAGAACGGTTCGGTTGAGATCCTTCTGTCAGGCGCCAACGGTCACGCTCTGTGGAGAGACCATGGTATTCAAGCCGGACAGAGTTTCGCGATGCAGTTCTCTTGCGTTAAGGGTAGCTGCTGGGATGGCGGAATGACCTTCGGGGCCCATGGCGGAACGGGAACGGTTCCGGAGCCGGGCACGGTCGCTCTCATGATGACTGGAGTCGCAGCGTTGGTCTCGCGCCGAAAGTCGTGGATGAACCGCAAGAACTCCTAGCGAATCACTAATCGGATTGCCAGGGCATGGCCTTCGAGGCCTGCCCTGAGCAAAACCCGTAGACCCTGCCTGAGCAAAACCTCCTGAGCAAGTCCCCTCGCAAGTTCTGCTGGTAGTAAGAACCTCTCAGTTTGGAAGCGAAAAGTTGTCTTCCGTTCGCGAAGCACGACGAATCTGGTGGAGGATTTTCTGCGGAGAGAGATTCTCGCCAGGAAATCAGTGGCTCTTCTTGGAAAACTCGTTGCGTAGCTGCGCGAACTGCGGCAGGGCCTGCAACTTCTGCAGTTCGGGATCGTTCCAGGCTTCTTGCGCTGGATAGCCCTTCTCCAGCGCCAGCCGCAGCGACTTCAAGGCGTCCTCGGGCTTGCCGATCAGAGTTTTCACCTGCGCTTCCGAGTACATCAACTGCACGTCGTCGGGACTGATGGCGCGCGCCTGATTGGTGTACTGCGTGGCGTTCGCGGCATCTCCCTTCTTCGCATACAGCAGCCCCAGATCGCCCATAATGCTGGACGATCGCGGGTTCACTTGCAGTTCTTGGAATGCCAGCGAGATAGCTTTCGCGTAAGCGCTCGACGCCTGATCGGAGTGCCCAGACCAGCGATACGAATCGCCCAGATTGCCGAGCAGTTCCTCGTTGTTCGGCGTCATCGCGACTGCTTTTTCGTACATCTTGGTCGCCTCATCGTAGTTCTTGAGGAAAAAATAAGCGGTACCCACATTGGAGTACGTTATCGAGTCAGCGGCCAAGGTCAGCGCTTTTTGATATTGTGCAATCGCCTCGCTCCACTTGCCTTGCCGCAAAAATACGGACCCGATGCCTTCGTAGCCCAGGGGATTATCGGAAGCGATCTCGGTAGCTTTTTGAAACTCGGGCAGGGCTTTTGCAGCGTCGCCCAGGCCCAGGTAAGCGTTGCCAAGCGCGACGTGGTTGGTGACGTTGTAGGAGTTCGCAGCCACCGCTTTTTCGTAGGCAGCAATCGCTTCATCGGTCTGCCCGTTCTCGGAGTAAGCCTCGCCCAGATTTCGATAGGCTTCATCGGAGTTCGGCGCCAGTTCCAGCGCTTTCTTCAGCTCCGTGACTGCTTCCGTGTTCTTGCCAGTCGTGGAATACACGCTTCCCAGCGACATGTGGACCTCGGGCAGATTGTTGGAGAGCCGTTCCGCCTGCTGTGCCGCCAGAGTTGCTTTTTGCGCCCAGATGCTGTCCTTGGTCTCCTTGTACATCAGCAGACTCGAGTCGGAGAGGCCGGTGTACGCAAGAGCGAAATTCGCATCCTTCTCAATCGCCTGTTCGAACAAGCCTTCCGCCTGTTTGTAAGCGTCCTGGCCGTGGCCGTTGCGTAGAGTGTTCCGCCCTTGCAGGTAGAGGTCGTAGGCTTTCACGTTCTCGGTCGGGTGGGCGCCCACGCGGGCCTGCTCTTCGTCGGTCAGCTTCAGCGCGAGGGCGGAAGAGACTGTGCCGTAGATCTGGTCTTCCAGTGAGAGCACATCGCCCGGCGCCCCAGGAAACTCCTGGCTCCACAGCCGCTTGCCCGTAGTGGCGTCGTCAAGGCTCAGCGTGACTCGGATCTTGTCGCTGTTACCCTGCACCATGCCCTGCAGCACCAGGTTGACGCCCAGTTCGCGCGCCAATTTCGCAAGGGGCAAATCTTTAGCGGCCGCTTTATCAACCGCGTCCGCCGATGCCAGGTGCACTTCCTTCAACTGAAACAGCTTCGCAGCCAAAGCCTCCTGAATGCCGTCTGCCACATAGCCCAGGGCTTTCTCGTCACCCACATGCTTGAGTGGCAGGATGGCCACATATTTTCCCTGCTTCAGCGGCGGAATGCCCTCTGCGATTGCGTCCGAACTCGCTCCATGATTCAGCAGCGTGCGTCCGGCAAACGTCGCCAGTACAATCACCAGCACCGCTGCGGTGATCCACATCCAGCTCTTTCCGGGAAGATCGAGGCTGAAACGCGATCGACGCACGACCGGATGGGCGATCATTGCCGAAAGAGATTCCGCGCTGATGTTGGGATTGGCTTCCCATGTCGCCAACTGCTGCAACAACTCGACCGCGGAGTGATACCGGTTCGCCGGTTCGCGCTCCAAGCAGCGGCTAACGATCGCGCTTAGCGTTTTGGGGACAGTTGCCTCGACCTCCGAGGCCGACTGCGCGTCCTCGCGCGTGCGCTTCATCAGGCTGGCGATCGCCGTGTCGGCTTTGTACGGAGCTTTTCCTGTCAGCAGCTCGAAGAAGATCAACCCCACGCTAAAAATGTCGGAACGCTGGTCGAGTGTCGTTCCCAGCGCCTGCTCCGGGGACATGTACTCCATGGTGCCGACAATCGCGCCGGTTTGGGTCAGCCCCGAATCGCCGAGCGACCGTGCCAGCCCGAAATCCATCACCACCACGCGTCCTTGCTTGTCGCGCATAATGTTCTGCGGCTTCAGGTCGCGATGGATGACGCCTTCGGTATGTGCGGAATCGAGTGCCCGGCAGATCTGCTCCACCACCGAGATGGCCTCTTTCGGCGAAAGTTTTCCCTCGCGCCGCAGCACCGTGCGCAGGTCCTCGCCATCCACGTACTCCATGCTGATGAAGCGGATGCCCTCCGCTTCACCGAGATCGAAAATGCGCACCACATTCTTGTGAGTGATGTTGCGGGAGAGAATCAACTCCTGCTTAAAGCGCGCGAGAATCGCAGGATCGGTTGCCAGCTCGGGACGGATGACCTTGAGCGCAATCAGACGGTCGAGTTCGCGGTCGCGCGCCTTGTAGACGGCCCCCATCCCACCCTGCCCGAGCACGCCGATGATTTCGTAGCGGCCGCCGAACAGCACTCCCGCTTGCAGACCTTGAAACGCGGAAATATTGCTGATCGGGGTAAAGGCCTGCTCCGCCGCCCGTATATAAGGCATGGCCGGTGTCGCACCGTGCAGCGCCGTGCCGTGCGGAGACGTGGCTGCGTCGGAAGACGGCGCGTGCGAAAGCGGCGGAGGCGTCAGCGCAGCGACAACGTCGTCGGGCAAGCGAGTCCCCGGCATGGTCGGGCTATCGGAATCTTTGCCCTTACGGTCGCGCTCATCCATGGCAAATACCTGGACGGAGAGCCGGCGGGGGAATGCAGCCTCGGTTTCCTGACAAAGGCAAACATTCGCCTCAGGTTGTCGAGGGGAAATCGAGAACCCAGCACTCCAAATATCTCAGTGAGTATAACTCGGAAATCTTCTTCACGAAAGTAGAAGGGATGTGTCTTCGGCGTGCCTCCCCCCAAACGTCGCTGGTGAGCCCAAGTTCGACATCCCGAGCGCCGTAATTGAACTGTTCTGGCCATGCCGGAGGACAAACCCGAAAGAGCTACGACCTAGGCGACGTGCGGCCACTACCCGGTCTGGTGTGTCATATCGTAAGTCGTAAATCGGTCGTAAATCGTAAGAGGACGCGCGGCGCCCCAAGCCAACCGGTCGGTAAGACGATTTCGCCGATTACGCTCCGCCATGCTTAAATAAAGAGTTGGGCGACGTTTTTCGCGCCATCCCCGCACACGGCATCCAACCTGAATTTTCTGTAGTTGATCCGCACTTCGAGCGGTTGTCATCCCCGAGGAGCTTTACTTGGACTTCCAGTTAAACGAAGAACAACTGCATCTCAAGAAAACGGTGCGAGAATTCGCCGAGCGCGAAATTGCGCCGAACGTCATGAAGTGGGACGAGGCCAGCGAATTTCCGCTCGCCACCATCAAAGAGCTCGGCAAACTGGGCCTGCTGGGCATAATCTTTCCGCCGGAGTACGGCGGCGCGGGCATGGGGTATGTCGAGTACGCGACCGCCGTGGCCGAACTCTCTCGCGTGGATGGATCGGTCGGCATAATTGTCGCCGCGCACACTTCGCTCTGCTCCAACCATATCTTTCTCGCCGGCAATGAAGCGCAGAAGAAAAAGTATGTAGCGAAACTAGCGACGGGCGAATACATCGGAGCGTGGGGGCTGACCGAGCCTTCTTCAGGTTCCGATGCCGGCAGCGCACGCATGACGGCGACGCGCGCCAAAGGCGGATGGACGCTCAACGGCACCAAGACCTTCATCACTAACGGCCACTATGCCGACGTCCTGGTCGTGATCGCGATCACGGACCGCGCTGCGCATACTCACGGCCTCTCGGCGTTCATCGTCGAAAAAGATGCCAAAGGATTCCGCGCCGGAAAAAAGGAAAACAAGCTTGGCTTGCGCGCCAGCGACACCTCCGAACTGATCTTTGAGGATTGCTTTGTACCGTCGGAGAATTTGCTGGGCGGGGAAGGGAATGGATTCATCGACGCGATGCGTGTGCTCGATGGCGGGCGGATCTCGATCGCCGCGCTCTCGATGGGGATGGCCGAAGGCGCCTACGGAGCCGCGCTGAAGTATTCGAAAGAACGCCACCAATTTGGCAAAGCCATTTCGGAATTCCAGGCCATCCAGTGGAAACTCGCAGATATGGCCACGGAAATCGAAGCCGCAAAACTGCTCACGCTGCGCGCTGCCGCTATGAAAGATGCCGGCATGAAGACTACGCTCGAATCGTCGATGGCCAAGCTCTATGCCAGCGAGGTTGCCGTGAGATGCGCCAATGAAGGGGTGCAGATCCATGGCGGTTATGGCTTCATTAAAGATTATCCGGCAGAGAAGTTTTATCGCGACGTCAAGCTCTGCACCATCGGCGAAGGGACGAGCGAGATTCAACGACTGGTGATTGCGCGGCAATTGCTGAAGGATTAAGACGTTCGCTATTCAGTAATGCAAGAGGGAGCCTGCGATGATTACTGGGCCCCACATCATTGTCATCCATGCTTTACACTAAGCTGTTTGAATCCACCTCTTCCATCTCTCATTAATCGTCTTCGCACCGGTGACGCGCGTGCACTGGCCCGCGCGATTTCCACAGTGGAGAATCGTCTTCCGGGTTGGTCCGATCTGCTCAAAGCGCTGTTTCCCCACACTGGGCACGCGCGCGTCATCGGACTCACCGGAGCTCCGGGAGCCGGCAAGAGCACTCTGGTCGACCAACTCGCCAAGCACTACCGCAAACAAAATCAAACCGTGGGAATCATTGCGGTTGACCCCACAAGTCCATACACGGGTGGCGCGATCCTAGGCGATCGCATCCGGATGCAGGACCATCATGCCGATCAGGGGATCTACATTCGCAGCATGGCCACGCGAGGCTCTCTTGGAGGGCTGGCGCGCGCGACCGCCGATGCCACCACTGTGCTTGATGCCTCGGGCCGCGACGTGGTGATGATCGAAACCGTCGGCGTCGGGCAGGATGAAGTCGATATCGTCCGCCTCGCGGATGTAACGGTTGTGATCCTTGTGCCAGGCATGGGCGACGACGTGCAAACGATCAAAGCCGGGATCATGGAAATTGCCGACATCTTTGTCATCAATAAAAGCGAACGCGAGGGAGCTGAGCGCGTAGAACGGGAAATCCGCGCTTTGCAATCGCTGGCCGCTCGCAAAAGCGACGATCACTGGACGCCGCCTATCGTCAAGACAGTCGCCAGCGAGGGAATTGGGACCGAAGAACTAGCCGAAACCATTGCCGCCTACGAGGCCCATCTAAAAAAAGGCAATCTCGCTTTCCAAAAGACGGTGGAGAACTGGCAGGGGCGGCTAGTGGAGATGCTGCGTGATGCGATGCTGGAGAAAGCACGAGCGCAGTTGAAGGATGGAACACTGGAACGCTACGCCAGCGAAATCGTCGAACACAAACGCGATCCCTATTCGCTGGTGGAAGAAATCGTGAATGCGGTGGAGGGGCAGACGGCTTCGCCATCCACAGTGACGCCAGGCCAAAAGACGATCGGCTAAAATCGGCGTCGGATAAGATTGAAGCGCCAACCATGGAATTCAGCATTGATCATCTCGGCATCGCGGTAAAGTCGCTGGCCGCGGCGAAATCTATTTACGAGAAGCTGGGACTGGCGGTCTCGGCTGAAGAAACCGTGGAACAGGAAAAGGTCCGGGTGGTGATGGTGCCGGTTGGCGAAAGCCGTCTTGAGTTGCTCGAAGCGACGTCTGACGATTCGACCATCGCCAAGTTCATCGCCAAGCGCGGCGAAGGGATGCACCACATCTGCCTGCGAGTTCCCGATCTGGCGGCGGCGGTTCGAAAACTAAAAGGAGACGGTGTGCGCTTGGTCTCCGAAGAAATCAAAACCGGCGCTGGAGGGCATCGCTACGTCTTCGTGCATCCGCAAAGCACGGGAGGAGTGTTGCTGGAATTGGTGGAGAGCGGGCACCATTTGTAATTGGCAATTTGTAATCTCATAGTCTCTGATTCCGCGCTGGTATGTTCAAATTAACCTTCGCAAATTACAAATGGCCCAGCTTATCCTCGCAGTCGACACTTCCGGAAAGAAGGGCAGCATCGCACTGGCGCGCGTGACGACTGGACATCTGCAAATCGAGATGCTGGAAGTTGTGGCGCTGACTGGCGGAGCGTTTTCGGCGCAACTGGTCCCTGAGATTGCCACGCTGCTCGAGAAACACGGGCACTCCAAAAAAGATCTGGAAGCCTTCGCTGTAGCCAGCGGGCCGGGATCGTTTACCGGACTGCGGGTGGGCCTGGCGGCGATCAAAGCTCTGGCCGAGGCGCTGCTTGAGCCGATCGTCGCCGTATCGTTACTGGAAGCAGTTGCCTACGGCGGCAATCGAAAACGGGGCCGTGTGCTGGCGGCGCTAGACGCCGGACGTGGCGATGTTTATGTCGGCGACTACGAGTTCAATCCTGAGACCGGCACGAATGCCCATAAGCGCAGCGAACGCCTGCTGAGCCGGGAAGACTTTCTCACCGAGGCCGCGCAAAAAAAAGCCGCGGTCACGCCCGACGTTGCGATCGCGGAAAGAGCCCGAAGCGCGGGCATAGAAATCGAGCAGATCGATTATCCCGATGCCGGGGTGATTGCCTGCATCGGTTGGCGGCATCTGCAAAGTGGCGAGACGATTCGTCCGGAAGAGCTCGAAGCGAATTACATTCGTCATTCCGACGCGGAGATTTTTTCGAAGCCGCGCTGAGATTTTTGTATGACTGTGTCCGTCCGATCTGCCGACTCGCATGATGTGTCTGCGATTCAAGCTCTCGAGGAGCAGACGCCCGCCGCCGCGCACTGGACGGCTGAGCAGTATCAAAAGCTGGTAACGACCGGAGTCATTCTGGTTGCTGAAGAAGCTGCCGTGATGTCGGCCGAGCGAACGGGCACGATCAGCGGGTTCCTGTGCGCGCGCGACGTTGCCGGCGAGTGGGAAGTCGAAAATGTGGCGGTAGCTGCGAGCATTCTGCGGCAGGGAGTTGGCAGCGGTCTGTTGCGTGCGTTGATGGAGCGCGCAAAATCCGAAGGAGCCAAGGCCATTCTGCTCGAGGTGCGGGAATCGAACCTCGCCGCGCGCAGGCTGTACGAAAAGCACGGATTTCAGGAGACCGGTCGACGGCGGAATTATTACAACCATCCGCCAGAGGACGCCGTTCTCTATACCCTTGGCGTAGCATGAAGGCCGGAGTTGGCTGCAAGGTGCACATTCTGCACTGTTTATAGTGCAACTTCGGCTAGAGGTCGCGCCACAGTTCTGTGAAAATCCGTCCCTTAAATCTCATTGAACCCGGCCCATCGCTGTGCTACTTTTTAATCGTGTATTCACAAACCGCAGGAGGTCTAGCAAGGATGCTGACTCCAAGAGAGCAACTCCCAACCGGTCGTGACTTGTTCCAGCAACTGGTTCAGGAGCATTCGCAATATTCCCAACGGTTGGAATCCCTCACCCAAAAGCGTTACCTCACCGAAGACGAAAAATTAGAGGAAGTGCGGCTGAAGAAGCTGAAGTTGCGCCTCAAAGACCAGATGCATGGTCTGGAAATGCAAGTCCACAGGCAGTCCGCCTAGATTCGCCCGCGTCGAATAATGGGCCAGGGCAATTTGGCCCGAAGCACGGTATGGCGAACCAAACAATCCAGATGTGTCTCTATACCCGGCGCCTCAGAGCGCCTTTTTTTCTGCTCTGATTTGGAATGTGGCGGCCTCGCTCTATAATCTTCTTTGATTTCCTATGGTTCGTGACGGCTACTTCTACGGATTGGGCTGCCTGCTCGCAGCGGGCGCGATTGTCTGGCTGGCAGCGTGGCCTTACGCCATCCCGCTGCTGCTACTCGCCGTGTTCTTTCTTTGGTTTTTCCGAGATCCCGAGCGTCAGATACCCGCTGTGCCCGGCGCAATCGTTTCTCCCGGAGATGGCAAAGTCACCGACGTTTCGCTGATCACTGCTGATGGAGTCTCGCGGCGCCGCATCAGCATTTTTCTCAGTGTTTTCAATGTCCACGTCAATCGGTCGCCGATTGCAGGAGTTATCCGGGATATTCGCTATCAGCGTGGCCAATTCCTCAATGCCATGTCTGCCCAATCCGCCGAACGAAACGAGCAAAACATCGTGACCGTCGAAGGTGAAGCGGGAATCGTGATCTTCAAGCAGATCGCGGGGCTCATCGCCCGCCGCATCGTTTTTAATTTCAAGGTTGGAGACCGCCTAGCTTGCGGGCAGCGCGTCGGCCTGATCAAATTCGGATCGCGCGTCGATGTGCTGTTCGATAGCGATGCCGCGATTCAGGTGAAGCTTGGCGATCATGTCCAAGGCGGAGCCACAGTCCTCGCGGTATTGCCTGTCCGGCAGTTGGTTTCCGCCACTACCACCGCATCGCGGGAGGCGCATTGAACCGGGAGGCCCATTTGCCATGCCTGACCTGAACCCGCATCGTCGCAACTCCGATGTTCCCCGCGGAAAGTTGCGCAAAGGCATCTACATTCTGCCCTCGCTGTTCACCACCGCCAACATCGCGGCCGGTTTCTATGCCATTCTGCAAACTGTCCATGGCAACCCCGCCGAGCCCTGGCACATGGATTTCGCCGCCAAAGCCATCGGCTTCGCCGTGCTGTTTGACGGACTTGACGGCCGCATCGCCCGCATGACCAATACCGCCAGCGATTTTGGCAAAGAACTCGATTCGCTCGCCGATGTCATCACCTTCGGCGTCGCTCCCGCACTGCTCGCCTGGATGTGGGGGTTCCATCTTTTGCCGTCGACCATATCTCCTGCGCTTCACCAGAAGATTATCGAGCTGGGCTCGGTCGTGTGCTTCGCGTTTCTCATGGCTGGGGCCAGCCGCCTCGCTCGCTTCAATATAGCCAAGAATCCCCAGCCATCGAATCCCGGCCGCCCCGGCAAGAAATATTTTGTCGGCATGCCTATCCCGGCCGGCGCCGGCGTGATTGCCGCCATCGTTCATTTCTCCAAGGGATCCCCCGTCACTTCCTGGTGGACTTCGATGTGCTGGATGATGATGGTAGTTGTCGTCGGTTATCTGATGGTCAGCACCTGGCGATTTTACAGCTTCAAAGATATCGATTTCCGTTCGCGCCATCCCTTCCGCCTGATCGTGCTTTTCGCCGTGTTGTTTTCATCGATCTGGTTCTTTTCGGGGCCGGTGCTTTTCGCCATCGCTATCGTCTACATGGCCTCCGGAGTGCTGTGGCGGCTGCAGTGGATCTTTCGCCGCAAGACGCCGCCTGCACCTCCGGCGTACCGCGAAGCATCTCAGACTCCATGAGTTCCTCAATATGAGTTCCATTTCAAAAAGTCCCGTATCGAAATCCGCCGCCTCGCAATCCGATCTCCGCGGCATCAACCTCTTTCGCGTAGCCATTGTGGGCGCTGCCTCGCTTAAAGGAAAAGAAGTCGCAGAAATCCTGCGAGAACGCAATTTTCCGGCGGTCGATGTCCGGCTGCTCGATGACGACGAGTCTCTGGGACAACTCGAAGCCGTTGGCGACGAGATGAATTTTATTCAGAGCATCCGCTCTGATCAGTTTGAGCGCGTCGACTTCGCTTTTTTCACCAGCGACCAGCAGTCCACGCGTAACAACTGGAAAGGGGCGCGCGACCTGGGAGCGGCCATCCTCGATCTCACTTACGGACTCGAAGATGAGCCGGGAATTTCCATCCGCTCGCCCTGGATTGAAGACTGGATTACGCGCCAGACGGCGCAGCCCCGAGTTCCCAATCTGCAACCCGGACCGGTAGTCGTGGCCCACCCCGCTGCCACCGTTCTTGCCCTTCTCGCTTTGCGCACCGAACAATTCGCCAAAATCCGGCGCATCGTCGCGACCGTTCTTGAACCCGCATCCGAAAACGGACAGAAGGCAATGGACGAACTGCACGAACAGACCGTCAATCTGCTGTCTTTTCAGGAGCTGCCGAAGAATGTCTTTGACATCCAGGCTGCTTTCAACATGGTGGCGCGGTATGGGGAGCGCTCGAACCTGTCGCTGGAAGCAGTGGCGCAGCGCATCCAGCGGCATTACCGACAGATCGCTCCCACGGCGGCTGAGCTTTCACTTCAGGTTTTGCAGGCGCCCGTTTTCCACGGCCACGGTTTTTCTATCTATTTGGAGTTCGAGAAGCCCGTCGCACTCGCCGACTTTTCCCGAGTCCTGGCCGGAGAACACGTAGCTATAAACTCCGAAGACTCTCCCACCAGCGTGAGTGCCGCCGGCCAAGGCGATATTTTGGTCTCGTTATCGAAAGATGCGGGGAACGGAGTATGGCTCTGGGCCACAACCGACAACCTGCGAGTATCGGCCCTTTCCGCCGTAGAGTGCGCCGAAACCATGACCGCCTCCCGCCCGCGAGGGCAGGTCCAATGAGCTATGGAAGTATGACCCGGCTAAGCATGATTTGGCGAGGCGCGATCTCCATGGCGAGCTTGTCGGTGCCGGCGCTCGTCTTCGCCTTAACCGGCTGTGGCTACCACGCCGCCGGATCGGCCGCCGAGCTCCCGCAGAACATTCACACCATCGCCATCCCCGGATTTGTCAGCCAGAGCCAGACGTTTCGCATCGAGCAATTGCTTACTGACGCGGTCGTGCGCGAGTTCGATGCCCGGACGCAGTACCATGTCGTCCACAATACAAACAGCGACGCTGATGCTGTACTGAAAGCGACCGTTACGTCGGCCAGCGCCGCACCTTTAGCCTACGACTCCCAAACCGGACGCGCGGTTAGTGCCCTTGTCACCGTTAGCGTAAAGGTCACCCTCACCGACCACCAGGGCAAAGTGCTTTTCGAAAATCCGTCCTACCTTTTCCATGAGCAATACGAAATCTCCAGTGACCTCACCAGCTTCTTTCAGGAGGATTCCCCCGCCGTAGACCGCCTGTCGCGGGATTTCGCACGCACTCTGGTGGCCAACATTCTGGAAGCATACTAACCTTGCCTCAATAGCCTCATTGTTCCTGTGGATAGATTTGTCATGCTGAGCGGAGCGAAGAGGCTGGTTTTCCGTGCCCCTGGTCCGTACTTGTATCCCCGCTCCCGATGTTAGAAGATGACTGAGTGCGCGCCTTCAGCCAAGCCGACCGCTTCTTCTCTGAACTGGAGTCGCGCAAGCTCAAACCCGCCTACGTCCTGGTCGGCGATGAAGCGTTTTTTCGCAAGCGTTGCCGCGACGCCATCCTCGAACACCTGATCGCACCCGATACGCGCGACTTCGGCTTGTTCGAATTTGACCTGGCCGAAACTTCGCTCAACGAGGTTCTCGACCGTGCCCGCACTCCTTCGCTCATGGCGCCTTTTCAGGTATTTTTCGTGCGCGGTGTGAAGACGTTATTCGGCCGCAGTTCGAGCTCCAACGACGAAAAAATTGGAGCCATCGAAGGCTATTGCAAGAACCCCAATCCCGACGCGCTCCTGGTGTTTGTCGCCGACCACATCAGCATCCCAGCCGACGCGCGCCGCATGGAAATGACTGACAGGGACCGGTATCAGAAGATCCGCGAAGATCTCGGCCCGTTTTGCGGCATTGTCGAACTCTCGCGCGTTGAGGAGGGCGAGGCCGTCCGCTGGATCAGCGACTATTGCGTGACCCGCGCCGTCAAAATCGACGCCGATGGCGCCAGAGAATTAGTGGATGCGCTCGGCGGCGACATGATGATGGTCTCGAACGAACTCGAGAAGTTGATTCTCTATGTAGGCGAAAAGAAAAAAATTACGCTCGGCGATGTTGAGACCATGGTGCTTGCCGCCAAACAGCGCTCGCTCTACGAACTGACCGACGCGATCTCATCCAAAGACCGCGTCCGCGCGCTGCAGGTCCTCGACGGCCTGCTTGCTACCGGAGACGGTGAAGAAGCCGCCATAGGTCACCTCTATATGCTGGCCAAAACTTTCCGCCAGATGCTGGTCATACTCGAACGCAACGTCCGCGATCAGCGCATGTTGTGGGCGGCGTTGTGGCAGGGCTTCCGCGTGCCCCCGTTTGCCGCCGACGATATCATTCGACAGGCGCGCCGTTACAAATCGAAGCGCGAGTTGACCCGCGCGATGCGCCTGGTAGCCAAAGCCGACCTTGCCCTGCGCTCGAACCCTCCCGGCAAACGCCTGATTCTGGAAAAGCTGGTGCTCGACCTGGCCGCTGAGCCCAAGCTGGAGCTAACGGGCGGCTGGATGCAGGAAGAACTTCCGGTCTAAGGTTCAAGCTCCCCATCAGTTAAACTAAGTAAGCGTGCTCTGTTTTCTCTCCCGGCATCGTCTGGTTTCCGCAGCCGTCACTTTGCTGCTCCTCGCGCGGTTTGGTTCCGCCGCCGACCCTGCGAGTTCGACGATTTGCCGTCCGCAAGATCCGCTAAACCAGACGGCGATCACACACTGCTACAACCTCGATCTCGACGCGGCCGTGCAGGATTACGAAAAAATCCTGCAGCGCCATCCGAACGACCCGTTTGCCATAAACCATCTTCTTTCCACGATCCTGGTGCGCGAGCTCTATCGCATGGGCGCGATGAACACCGGCGACTATTCGAACGACAACTTCATCGGAAGCGCGCACCGTCCTGCAGACCCCGCCGTGAAGCAGCGCATCAAGCAACTGGTGGAGCAGGCCGAGAAACAGGAAAACGCCGAATTGGCGAAAAATCCCGACAATGTCGATGTGCTCTATGCCCGCGGCGTGACGCGCGGCCAGTTCGCGCTTTATACGGCGCTCGTCGAGCGTGCTTGGTTTTCCGCCCTGCGCAATGCGGTCGGAGCGCGGCGCGATCACGAACGCGTCCTCGAACTCGACCCGAAATATACCGACGCGAAGCTGGTGGTCGGGGCGCACAACTACGTGATGGGAAACCTGCCACTGGCGGTAAAAGTCGCGGTGGCGCTGGCGGGATTGAGCGGGGACAAGAATAAAGGTCTGCGATATTTAGAGGATTGCTATTACGGCAACGGCGAAGCCAGCGTGGACGCGGGGGTCGTGCTGATGGTTTTTCTGCGGCGCGAGCATCGTTACGATGAGGCTTTGCAGATCGCAAGCACGCTCGGCGAACGATTCCCGCGCAATTATCTTTTTCCGCTCGAACACGCGAACATACTGCGCGCGGCCGGAAACCAGGGTGCGGCCGAAGACGAATATCGACGCGTGTGGCAGGATGGGCGTCAGGGAAAATACGGCAGTCTGCATTATGAAATCTCCGCCATCGGATTGGGTGATCTGCTGCGCGGCGAGAAGAAGTATCAAGCTGCGGCGGTCGCTTATGAGATGGTCAACGAGGTGAAAGATGCCGATCCAGAATTACTGCAGAAAGCAAATTTGGGCGCGGGCGAAATGTACGATCAACTGCAGCAGCGTGATCTGGCAATGAAGAAATACGAGGCGGTGGTGGCGGCCGACTCGGGCAATGGCGCGGCCGATAAGGCGCGGAAGCTCATGAAAGAAGCGTATCGGGAATAAAGCTTCTCGTTGCTAGCTTTTAGCCTCTAGCCAAGTTCCTTCCGTGAGTGCAAGGTTGCACAAGCTGGCTGCTGGAAGCTGCCGCTGGAACTTTCCTGGCGCATCCGTCGTATCATAGACGGGGGGACAGTCATGTATTGCAATGCTTGCGGCAAAGTTATCGCTGATGACGCGCGCTATTGCTCTCACTGCGGCATTCTGGTGGGGGTTTCGCCCATTCCGAAGAAGTTGATGCGCTCGCGCCCCGACCGCAAAATCGGCGGTGTTTGTGCCGGACTGGCGCACTATCTTGAGCTCGACACTTCGCTGGTGCGCATCCTCTGGTTCTTCATTACCCTGTGTTGCGGATTTGTACCCGGGATCGTCGCGTACATTCTGGCGTGGATCATCATTCCGGAAGAGCCGCTGCTGCTGCGTGCTCCCGTGCAACAGCCGATAGCGAGCTAGCGGCAATCTCTGAGCGGTAATGGTCTGGCGGCGGGAGGCCGAGCTTGTCCGTCTCCCGGCCAGCCTGCGCGCGGGCCTTGGAATCACAGATCCGGTATCCAGCCTCTGCGAAGCATTACGCTTTCGCTCGCGTTTAGCTGTATTCTGATTTTCTCCCATGCCGTCCTTGCGCAGCGACGACGCCGAAATTTTCTATGAGATTCGCGGGAAGGGCCCGCCGGTAGTTCTTCTTCATCCTTTTCCCTGTCATCACGAATTTTGGAGTCCCATAGCCGCAACGCTCGAATCGCGTTACCGGCTGGTTCTCCCCGATCTTCGCGGCCATGGCGATTCTGAAATCGGCGAAGGGCCGGCGTTCATGCAGAAGCATGCCAGCGACCTGGCCCGCGTGCTCGATGCGGCGGATGTTGGCAAGGCCGTGTTCATCGGATGTTCCATCGGCGGCTACATCCTGTTTGAATTCTGGCGCCGCTTTCGCGCGCGCGTGAATGGGCTTGTTCTTTGTGACACGCGTCCGCAAGCCGATACGCCTGAGGCCCGGGCAAATCGGCTGAAGACGGCGTCCGTCGTGCTGGAGCAGGGAACTGAGCCGTTTTTCGAGACCATGATTCCGAAGCTGATCGGTCGCACCATCCTCGCCGCTCGTCCCGATTTAGTGGAAGGCGCCCGCGCCATGATGCGAAAAATGTCAGCCGAGGATATCAGTCTTGTCCAGCGCGGAACGGCGGAGCGACCAGACTCGGTCGCTGATTTGGCCTCGATTGATGTGCCCACGACGATCGTAATCGGAGACGAAGATGTGCTCTCGACCGTCGCTGACGGCGACCTGATGCGCCAGAATATTCGTGGCAGCCGGTTGAAAGTGATACCGAAAGCGGGACACTACGCGCCGTGGGAGCAGTCGGACGCAGTTGGCACGGTGCTGCGGCAATTCCTGGACGAACTGATCGCGAGGTAGCTACTCGATCCGCTTCGCGTGCTTATCGCCGCCCTGGTGAAGCACTAATCCCGTTGTTTTTCCATGCTCGTCAGTTTCGAAGGTGATTTGCGCATCGACGACCTTCAAGAAATAATCCCGCTCGCCCTCGGGAAACAACTCGAACCTCGGCTGACCCGTGGCCTGCCCGAAAAGTTGTGTTCCCTCGCGAGTAATGGTCAGGATGAAATTGGGCGCCAGTTCATAGCGCCCGGTGTATCCATCGAAAAGCTTGGGGTCGACGGCAACTTGTTTGTGTTCCTTGGGCGGTTTGGCTAGCGGCAGATTGGCGTCAAGCAAATGCCGTCCAATATCATCCACTCCCGCCGTTGTCGATGTGTTAGACAAAGCGACAACGCCGCGCCGGTTCTTCAGATCGAAGCCGATGAATGTCCGGAAGCCGCCGGTTCCGCCGTTGTGCCAGATGATCTCGTTCCCATCTTTCGTCAGGATGTGCCATCCCAGCCCGATTTCCAAATCCGGCGTACCTGTCGGACGGCGCGTAGCTAGCATGGCCGCCATCGCCGGGGCCAGCGGCGACTTCACATAGCCGAGATTAGCCGCCACAAACGTCAGCATATCGTTGGCGTCAGATCGCAATGCGCCAGCCCCCGCCAGCGTCGGCAAGTCCCAATAGGCAACCGTTTCGAGAGACTGATTGTGTCCGGCGGCAAAGCGCGCCTTCGCATCGGGGGAGAGCGTAATGCCTGTGCTCTTCATTCCCAAAGGATCGCAGATGCGCGTCCGCACCAAGGTTTCATAATCCATGCCGGCGCGGCGCGCGAGCACGTGCCCTAACAGGCCGCCGCCGAGATTGGAATACTCATATTGCGACCCGATGTCGCGGGTCAGCGTGTAACCGGAAAGAAACTGATACAGCTGGTCGACGGTGTAATCCGCATACGGGTTCGCCGGATCCTTCGGATTGAGATTCGATGGAAGCCGCGGGAGGCCCGAGGTGTGGGTCGCAAGATCTTCGAGCGTAATTTGCCGGCCGTTGCGCTCCGGCATTTTGACCGTCGGCGGAAGATACTTGGCGACGGGATCGTTGAGCGCCACCTCGCCGCGCTGCACCATATCCGCCAGTAACAAGGAGGTGAATACCTTGGTGATGGAGCCGATTTCAAACATGGTGTCGCCATCGAGCGGCCGCTTATCGCCTTTATCGAGATTTCCGTAAGAAACGATTCTGCGTCCTGATGAGTCGATGACGCCGACGACGATGCCAACGCTCTGATGATCTCTGTCGATGCGGTCGACAAGAAGCTGGCGGATTTCAGAGTCAGAAGGCATCTGGGATGGCTTGGCGGGCTGAGCGAAGGCGAAGTGCATCGAAAACATTATTGCCACCAGCGAATTTATCAAAATTGTTTTCATCGCGATTCCGTGTGCGAACTCCGTATGCGAACGATGGTAAATGATATGCGAAGTCGCGCTGCGGCGCATTTCGCCAGAGTCCATCAATGCCGCGCCGCTTACTCTCTCTGCTAGAATTTCGGCGTCATGATGGAAGCCTACCTCGTTCCCAGAAACACCGTGGTCAAGGCCGAGGATAATAGGCTCGCGCTCGATCTGGGCCATGCCGCAGGCCGGGTTTTTCTGCTGACGTTCGCCATCGCCAACATCGCCACGCTTCGCGAGGTTCGGAACGAGATTCTCGCCCGAAGCCGCTGGACGCGTTCGACTTCCGTAGGTGTGCCCGTATTAGCCAGCGCCGTTGGAGCGCTCCCGCTCGCGGAATGAATCTCCGTTATATTAATTTGATGGCTCAGGATTCAACGCGCGAGGGCGCGAGCGTCACCATCCGCCCGGCGCGCACAGTGGGCGGTGTCGTTCGCATTCCGGGAGACAAGTCGATCTCGCATCGCTACGCCATGCTGGCGGCGATTGCGGAAGGTGCGAGCCGCTTCCATAATTTTTCCGCCGCGCGCGATTGCGCCAGTACGCTCGACTGCGTCGCGAAACTCGGTTCCGCGTGGAAACAGCTCGACGATGGGGCGATTGAGGTACAGGGAGTTGGGCCGCGCCTGCGACCACCCAGCCAGGCGCTCGATTGCGGCAACTCTGGTTCGACCATGCGCATGCTTAGCGGGATTCTCGCCGGCCAGCCATTTGCCAGCGAGCTATTTGGCGACGAATCGCTTTCGCGCCGTCCTATGGCCCGCATTATCACCCCGCTTACCGAGATGGGTGCGAAGATTTCGTCACGCGAGAGCGGACGCCCTCCGCTGAAGATTCATGGCGGATCGCTCAAGGCAATCCGGTACCGGCCGGAAGTGGCTAGCGCGCAGGTCAAATCGTGCGTCCTGTTTGCCGGTCTTTTTGCCGACGGCGAAACGGTTGTCGAGGAGTCGATTCGCACGCGCGACCACGGAGAAATCGCGCTGCAGGCATTCGGCGCGGAAGTCGAGCGTGCGGGAAATACATCGCGCATTGCCGGCGGACAGCGGCTCCGCGCGATCGAGGCGCACGTGGCCGGAGATCTTTCGAGCGCTGCGTTTTTTCTCTGCGCGGCAGCATTGTTTCCCGGATCACAAATCACTTTGCCTGGAATCCTGATGAATCCGACGCGGGCGCGGTTGCTCGACATCCTGACGCAGATGGGATTGAAGGTCGCGATCGGACATCTCGAAGAACATGAGGGAGAGTTGACCGGAACGATTGAAGCGCGCGGCACCGAGTGGAAAGGCGGCGTGGTCGCAGGCGCCGACACCGCGGCCCTGATCGATGAGATTCCGGTGATGGCGGCGGTTGCGCCATATTCTCGGGGCGGCCTCGAAGTGCGCGACGCCAAGGAATTGCGCGCGAAGGAATCGGACAGAATCGACGCGGTTGCGGCGAACCTGCGCAAGATGGGCGCGGAGATTGAAGAGCGTCCGGATGGAATGCGCATTCCCGGTGGCCAACATCTGCATGGTGCGGAACTGGATTCGTTCGGCGATCACCGCATCGCTATGGCTTTTGCGATCGCTGCGCTGCGCGCCGAAGGCGATACGATAATTCACGGCGCGGATGCGGCGGGAGTGTCATACCCGGCGTTTTTTGAGGAATTGGAGAAAGTCGCTGGTCGCTAGTCATTATTTTTTAGGAGAATTCGGTGTCGAACGACAAACAACAATCTTCCGAGGAACGGCTGCAACACGAATTCAACCGCTGGGCCGACGACGGCGAAGGCGCGAAGATGGAGCGCCATCATCTCGACATCACCGAGAAAACCATGCGCCGCATGGACCTGCGTCCCGGCCAACGTATTCTCGATCTCGGTTGCGGATCGGGCTGGGCGACACGCTTGTTGTCGCGCTTGGTGAACGGTGGCCCGCAGGGATTTGGGCAGGTGGTCGGGGTCGACATTTCGGATGAGATGGTGCGGCAGGCGCGGACCGCATCGAAAGAATTCGACAACGTGATGTTCGTCGTCGGATCGGCGGCGAAGATTCCGTGGGAAGAAAACTTCTTCGACAAGGTGCTGTCGGTCGAGTCGTTTTATTACTATCCCGATCAGGAACGCGCTCTTGCCGAGTTGTTTCGCGTGATGGCGCCCCACGGGCGGCTCTTTATTTTAATTAACCTCTATAAGGACAATCCCTATTCGCTGCAATGGGTGCCGAAGTTGAAAGTACCAGTACACATTCGCTCGGCGTCGGAGTATGTCGAGTTGCTGAAGGCCCATACATTCCAAAATGTCGAGTATGCGCTGATTCCTGACGACACGCCTACGCCGGAGAACTATCAGACAACGTCCTTCCATTCACTCGACGACCTGAAAGCCTTCAAGCGCATCGGCGCGTTGTTGCTGATGGCGTCCAAGCCCGAGGTGCGAAATTCAGCGCTCGCGTACACCATTTATTGACCGGTCGAACGAGGGGTATCCTGAGAGTACCGAATAGCCCTCACGAGCTGGCTCAGGACAAGTTAGAGAAGAATTCCATGCAGCCAAAGTAGGCCAGCCAAGAAACAGCGCCATCCCCAGGCAATCCCCAATCAGAATCCTGATATAGAATCACACGCAACGCCGATGCTTAGGTTATTCACCTTCTTCCGTGTTGTCGTCTATATTCTGATCTTTGTTCTGACCGCAGCCTGTTTTCTCACGCTTCTCGCCGCGACCAACTCTGTTGCCAATCCGCAGGAAGCGGCCCGCCTCAATAACCTCGGCGTGGCATACATGAACCAGCAACTTTTCGAAAAGGCGCTCAAGGCTTTCGAAGATGCAGCGGCCAAAGACCCGGCGCTCCAAGTGACCACCGTGAATCGCGGAGTCGCCCTCCTCAACCTGCAGCGACTCGACGAAGCCAAGGCGCTGCTCGAGAGAGCAACGAAGGCTGATCCCAAAGATGCGCACGCCTGGTACAACATAGGCCTCTATTACAAAAACTCTGCCGACGCCAGCGCAGCCATAGACGCGTTTCGCCGCGTCACCGAAATCGATCCGGACGATGCTGATAGCTGGTACTTTCTCGGATCGACCTACGCGCAGCTCAAGCAATTTCCGGAAGCCATTGCTGCTTTCGAGCACGCATTGAAACTCCACCCGCATCATGCCTCCGCCCAGTTCGGACTGGCCCGTGCTTATCAGCAATCCGGCCAAACCGAGCCCGCCCACGAAGCGATGAAGAAATTCCAGTACATCACGCAGAACAAGTTAGGCTCGCCCATCAGCTTGGCATACGGCGAACAAGGAAAATATTCGCGCGCGGAAGAATCGCCGATGGCGGTGGAGAAAGTGCCGCCGCAGATCCCGGTGAGGTTTGTGGATGTGACGGCGGAAGCGAACATCAAGAGGGGACTACCGAAGGAAATGCCCGCCGGCCCGGGGTCCCCCTATTCCGGCGCGTGCTTCTTGGATTACGACGGTGATGGCCTCATCGATGTGCTACTCGCCGACAACGGGCCCAATAACGGACTGACGCTGTACCACAACTTGGGCAACGGCCGATTTGAAGACGTCACAAAGAACTCGGGACTGCCTTTCATTCATGGCGTTGGTTGTGCAACCGGCGATTACGACAACGACGGTTCAACCGATATTGCGATTACAACGATCAGCCCCCCGTTCCGCGTCGTGCTCTTTCACAATGAAAAGAACGGGACCTTCAGAGACGTGACGGACGCGGCTGGAATCAAGGCGTCCGGGGATTTTGCTGTCAACTTTATTGACTATGACCACGATGGGGATCTGGATCTCTACATAACTGACACTTCTGTACATTGCCGCGCAGGCCGTCCCGAGCCCTGCGACAACACGGGAAATAATCTAATGTTTCGCAACAACGGCGACGGAACATTCACGGAAGTCGCCACGACCCTCGGCGTCGTTGGCGTTGTCGAGAGCAGGTCTGCGGTCGGCACCGATTACAATAATGATCGTGCTATCGACTTGGTTATTACCGGAGACAGTGAATTTCCGATGATCCTCGAAAACCCCCGGGAGGGTAGTTTCCGGGCAGTCAAACCTTTTTCCACCTCCATGCCAGGCAGAACGGCAGGTGTTGCCGTCCTTGACTTCAACCACGACGGTTGGATGGACCTTGCTTTTACCCACTGGAGCGCGCCCGGCCTCACGCTTTGGCGCAACAACCAAGGAAAAAGTTTTGATCGAGTCCTCCTTCCCGAAACCAACTGGGTTCGTGCTTTCGGCGTCGCCGCCATCGACTACGACAACGACGGCTGGGTCGATCTAGTCGCCGTCGGCGAGACGAAAGACGGCAAAGGCGAAGTCCGCCTCTTTCGCAATCTCGGTCCCGACGGATGGAAAGATGTTACGGTAGAAACCGGACTCGACAAGATTCAACTCCAAGAGCCGCGCGCGATCATCGTCGGCGATTACGACAACGACGGAGCGGCCGATCTTCTGATCACGCAAAATCATGGGCCTGCCGTGCTTCTTCGCAACGAAGGCGGAAACAAGAACAACTCCCTGCGCCTTGCGCTCAAGGGATTGAATGACAACAAGTCCGCCATCGGTACGAAGGTCGAAGTGTTTTCCGATGGCATTCGCCAGAAATTTGAAGTCTACGGCTCGTCCGGCTATCTCGGACAGAACTCGCCTTACCTGACCATCGGCCTCGGCCAATCTAAAGAAGCTGACATTGTTCGCATGTTATGGCCGACTGGCGTTCTGCAAGATGAAATCGGAGTTGCCGCCAACAAACTGCAAAACATTACGGAGCTCGACCGTCGCGGCAGTTCCTGTCCAACGCTGTTCGCGTGGGATGGCCACGAATATCGGCTCGTCGGCGATATGCTCGGTGCCGGCGTCGTCGGCCATTGGATCGCGGCAAACGGAAACAAGGTCGAGCGTGATATTCCTCGGCCGACCGAAGCCATCAAAATCGATCGCTCGTCACTCCTCGAAAAAGATGGCAAGCTCAGTTTCCGTTTCATGGAGCCGCTCGAAGAATCCGTTTACCTCGATCAGGTAAAGTTGCTCGCCGTCGATCATCCCGCCGATGTAGACGTTTATCCCAACGAATACTTCGCCAGCAATCCTCCGTACCCGCCGTTCAAGGTTGTCTTCAGCAACCGTAACGACACGCGTCCGCCCGCCGGTGCGTGGGATGAACATGGCCACAACGTTCTCCCCGATTTGCTCGCGCACAGGTATTTCGGCGACTTCAAAGTGCTCCCGTTCATGGGATTCACGGAGTCCCATACGTTGACACTCGACTTGGGCGAGCCTTACCGCGGCGGTCCGCTGTGGCTGTTGATGCATGGCGAGATCGAATACTACTCGGCGACCAGCATGTATGCTGCCGACCAAGCACATCTGCGGCCGGTTGCACCGTATGTCGAAGCACTTGTTCCAATCGGCGGGGGGGCGAGCGGTTCGTCCGGAAGCGACGGAAAAGAACAATGGGTGCGCGTAGTCGATGACATGGGATTCCCCGCCGGAGGTCCGCGCACCATGACCGCCGATCTCACCGGCAAACTTCCTGCTGGCACGCGCCGCGTTCGCATTACCACGAACCTGCAGATCTATTGGGACAACATTCTCATCAGCCGAACAAGCCAGGAAAATTCGCAGAACCAGAGCGCGCGCCTGACGCAGGTTCCGCTTGCGCACGCCGAATTGAATTTTCACGGATTTCCGCTGAAGATCGAAGACCAGCCGCCCGGCAACGTGAAATATATTTACGAAAAAACGAGTGCCACCGGCCCTTACACGCGGCCTTCCGGCGCCTACACGCGTTACGGCGATGTGCGTCCACTGCTCGAATCACTCGATGATAAATTTGTGGTCTTCGGGTCGGGCGACGAGGTCGCGCTCGATTTCAATCCCGCCAAACTCCCCGCGATGCCGCGCGGCTGGGTGCGCGATTATTTCTTCATCGCCAACGGCTACGAAAAAGATATGGATTTCTACGCCTACCGCGGAGACACAGTCGATCCGCTGCCTTTCCGCGACATGGAATCCTATCCATATCCCGGCAGTTTCCCATCAGATGCCGATCATCTGAACTACTTGCTGGAATACAACACGCGGTTCATGTCGGGCAATGAATCGAGCGGATATTCGTTCCAATATCCGCGCAAATAATTTGCCAGCCAAGTAAGTTTTCATTGTGAGAGCGAATGGCTTGCTCTTACTAGCGCCACGACAATAACAATCCGGATTCAAATAATCGGGTCGCGCTACAATCACACTGCATGTCGCTTGCGCGAACCGCCATCCTGATCACCTTTAGCCTGAGCCTCAGCCCCCGTCTTCTTCCGGCTCAGACCGTTTCGCAAAATGCAGCGCCAGCCAACGATCCTTTTGCACGTGGTGAAGGGAAATCCGTACCTTCCAAACCGACTGGCAAGCCCACTGGCCCCGTGCCCATCTTCCGCGACATTGCCGCCCAGGCTGGCCTCACCGTTTCGCACATCTCTTCCCGCGAAAAATATTACGTCGTCGAATCCATGAGCGGAGGCGTCGGACTGTTCGATTGCGACAATGACGGCAAACTCGACATTGTTATGGTCAACGGATCGACCGTCGAACGCTACAAACAGGGCGGCGATCTCCTGGTCACGCTCTGGCATCAGGATGACGACCTGAAGTTCACCGACATTACCGAGAAGGCTGGACTGACGCGCAAAGGCTGGGGCATGGGTGTGGCCGTCGCCGATTTCGACAACGACGGCAGTCTCGATCTCTTCGTTACTGGATATGGTGGCAATGCTCTCTACCGTAATAAAGGTAATTGTATTTTCGAAGACGTAACCGACAAGGCTGGAGTGCGCGGCGGCGGCTTCTCCACCGGCGCAGCCTGGGCCGACTACGACCGCGATGGCAACGTCGATTTGTTCGTCTCACGCTATGTGCACTTCGATATCAACGACCTGCCCGCGTTCGGCTCGACCAAGTTTTGCCGGTTCAAAGGTGCGCCCGTCCAATGTGGTCCGTGGGGCATGGAGGGCGAGACCGATCTGCTGTACCACAACCGAGGCGACGGCACGTTCGAAGAGGTCTCGAAAAAAGCTGGCGTTGACGATCCCGAAAAATATTATGGACTGGGCGCGACCTGGGGCGACTACGACAACGACGGCTGGCCTGACTTGTTTGTCGCAGATGACGCGACTCCCAACCATCTCTATCACAATAATCACGATGGCACGTTCGCGGATGAGGCTTTGGTGGGCGGCATCGCGCTGAACAGCGAAGGTCAGGCACTCGGTTCGATGGGCGTGACCTGGGGCGATTACGACCATAGCGGACGCCTCTCGATGTTCGTGACCGAATTCGCCGATCAGCCCAATACGCTCTACCGTAACCTGGGCGTGGCGGAGAGCGCGCAGGAATTCGAAGACGTTGCCATGCCATCGCGCCTCGGTCAGTCCAGCCTGCCGCTAGTCGGCTGGGGCACCGCATTTTTCGATATGGATAACGACGGCTGGCTTGATCTTTTTGTTGCCAACGGCCACGTCTATCCACAAATGGATACGGTGAAGGGAAGCGCCGCATATGCCGAGCCGATGCTCTTGCATCGTAATATCGGGAACGGGACTTTCGAAGAAGTTTCTCACGCGTCTGGCCTGGCTGACATGCCGCTGAAATCCCGCCGCGGCGCTGCATTTGGTGACATCGCCAACAATGGGAACGTCGACATCGTCGTGCTCAACGTCGGTGAGCCGCCGTCGCTCCTGCTCAACACCAACAAATCGCCAAACCATCGCGTGCTCTTTCATCTGGTCGGGACAAAGAGCAACCGCGCAGCGATTGGCGCGCGTGTCACCATTCATGCGGGAGGAATGACGCAGTTCGACGAAGTGCGCGGCGGCGGCAGTTATCTTTCGCAGAACGATTTGCGGCTTCACTTTGGTCTAAGTTCGGTCGCGAAGATTGATTGGGTCGAAGTACGTTGGCCAACCGGCAAGACCGAGAATTTCAAAGATGTGGTCGCAGACAAGATTTACACCATCACCGAAGGGCAGGGAATTAAGGCGACGTCTAGCTTGCCGGCACCAAATTCGCTGGCATTTTGAGATTATCCGAACTCCGCGCTGGCAGCCGCGAGTCGCTGGCCTGCGAATTATCAAGATTCGGCAAGAATCGTTTTAATAGCGTGCTTTTTGGTTGACAGAAAATTCTCCGAGTATAGAATTCGGATGGATTTGTGGAACTGCGGCAGGGTTGCTCTAGCGCACCCCGCAAGCCACGAATGCCCTCCCCCAAGCCCCGTTATCTCCGCAGGATAATGGGGTTTTGTTTTGTGAGAACGTGAATGAGTTCGACCGCCAACCCGTCCGCTAACACCCCGCGATTGCGACGCTCGCTTACCCTCTGGGACCTGATTCTCTACGGCATCATTGTGATTCAGCCAGTCGCTCCGATGTCGGTATTCGGCGTGCTCAGCGACCGCGGACACGGCCATGTCGTTACGACGATCCTGATCGCCATGGTGGCCATGCTGTTCACTGCCATCAGCTACGGACGTATGGCGCGCGCATATCCGAGCGCGGGCTCGGCTTTCACCTACGTGGGACAGGAAATCAATCCCGCTCTCGGATATGTCACCGGTTGGAGCATGGTGATGGACTACATGCTCAATCCGATCATCTGCACGATCTGGTGCAGCCAGCAGGCGCACGTATTTGCTCCGGGCATCCCCTACTGGGTGTGGGCAGTATTTTTTGCACTCGTGTTTACGCTGCTGAATGTGCAGGGAGTGAAGACCTCAGCCCGCGTGAATTCGGCTCTGGCTGCGGGAATGGGCGTAGTGATTGCAATTTTCTTCGTCGTCGCCGCGCGTTATATTTTCGGACATCCGCACGACGGCGCAGGCTTCTACACGCGCCCGTTCTACGATCCCAGTTTGTGGAACACCAAGGCGGTGCTCGGTGGGACGTCGATCGCCGTGCTCACCTACATCGGGTTCGACGGTATCTCCACGCTTTCAGAAGAAGCGGAAAACCCGCGCCGCAACATTCTGCTGGCCACTGTGCTGACTTGTCTTGTCATCGGAATCCTGTCGGCCGTCGAAGTCTATGCGGCGCAACTGATCTGGCCAGCGTACCAGCCTTTTCCGGATGTCGACACGGCCTTCGTCCACGTCGCTGGTCGCGCCTGGCTGCCGATGTTCGGCATCATAGGATTCACTCTGCTGGTCGCCAATTTCGGATCGGGCATGGGCTCGCAAATCGGCGCCGCGCGCCTGCTCTATGGCATGGGACGAAGTAACGCGCTCCCGAAATCGTTCTTCGGGGCAGTCGACGCGAAACATCGTGTGCCGCGAAACAATGTTTTGTTTGTTGGTGCAATCGCGCTCATTGGCGCGTTCGTCATGAGCTATGGTCTCGGCGCAGAGATGCTCAATTTCGGCGCGTTAATTGCCTTCATGGGCGTGAACGCCGCGGCCTTTGTGCGCTACGTGCTGCGCGACAAGAAGTGGACGCCATCGTTTGTTTTGCCGCCGGTCCTGGGTTTCCTGATTTGCCTCTTGCTCTGGCTGAGCCTGAGTCGCAAGGCAGTGATCGCCGGCACCATCTGGATGGCTGTCGGGATCGCCTTTGGCGCATGGAAGACGCGTGGTTTCCGCGGAGATCTCGTCAACTTCGACCTTCCCGCCGACGAGTAGGGACTTCTGCAATCCGACCTCTTATCTCTGCAATTGCCTTATTCCACGTTCCAGCCACTCACTTCAATCGCCGCCGTCGCGCTTCCCAAAGCGTCGGTGCGGCATGTCGCGGTGATCTCGCGTTTCTCTCCCGGCAGTAGTGAAATGTAGTTGTCCTGCCACAACACCGGCAAAATCTCTTCGCCGCTCGGGCCTCTGTCGAGTTTCAGGCGTACAAAAAACGCCACCGACTTGCCGGGATTTTCGACCGTTACTCGCGTCACAGCATCATCGCCGTGACGCTCGCTCATGCTGGACACGTTGAGTTTGACTTTTGGCAACTGCGCGAGCGAAGTGTAATCCGCGTATGACGCAGTTGAAGTTGTGTACCAGTTCGATTTCGCCCAATCGAGCGTTTCCGGTTTCGTCGAGAGCCAATAGAAATTCGAGCCTACGAACCGGCCGTCGCTGTCGGTGATGCGCAGATCGAGGAAATATGTCGGAGAGAGCCCTTCAATCCGTGGCAGATCCAACACTTTCGCGGTGCTGTCAGCGGCGGCATCGAGCGATACTTCTTTGGAGAATCTCTGCGTTCCATCCAGATTGAACACGCGTGCTGTCAGCTTCAATCCCTTCGCATCCACATATTGGCTGTTTACCAGCCACACCGAGCGATCGTCGTATCCATAGATGGGATCGAGCGCCTGCATGGCTTTCTTCGCGCCAAAATATCCTCCACCCGGCCGCAAATAGTAATCGTAGAGATGCCAGATCATCGATGGCCATGCATTATTCAGCATCCACTGGATAACTCCGGTCGACGTGTATTTGTTGCGGCTGTAAGCCTCATACATGGCGCGCACGCCTTCATAGGTCATGAGCTGCGACTTGTAAGTAAAGTCTTCCGCGCTGTCGGCTCTTCCATAGCGCGCGTTCAGCGCGTCGGCAAAAACGTGAATGTTCTTGAACGCTCCGCCGCCTGCGTGAAAATTCCAATACGGATCAAGTGGACCATTCGTGCCCTCCGCAACGGTCTTCCCGCTTTCAGCGCCAACCTTCCAAAGGTGATCTTTCGGAACCATCCGCTCGACACTCTCAATGGGCGGAACTGCCGGTCCCATGCTGGTTTCGCTGTTGAACCCATAAGCGCCGCCACAGCCGCCTTCGTTGCAGGAATTCTCCTCCGTGTGAAGATGAGGATCGGCTACCCAGTACGAAGGCGCCACGTATTCATAGGGCCCGCTCATCTTCACTCCGCTCGCGCCCGTTACTGTGGTTGGTTTCGCGGTGGCGGATGACACCACTGGATTCGGCCACTGCAGTTCCGACTCAATCTTCAAATACATCTCCTCTACGTCCGGCGGTGGCGGATTGTCACTGCCATTCAGCCACAGCGCCAAACTCGGATGTCCGCGCAGGCGGTACATCTGGTCGCGCAATGACGCGCGCGCGATCTCGAAGTCTTCATCGGTCCAGCTTCCCCAGTGCTCCCAGAAATCGCAGCAGCACCACCCCGCCATCACCAGAATGCCCAGCCGGTCGGCCGTCTCATAGAATTCCTCGGTCTCAAGTTTCCCTTCGAGACGGACCGTATTCAGTCCCAGGTCGCGCACGTAACGAAACTCGTCGGCCAGCCGCTCGGGCGTCTCCCGCATCATCATGTCGGGTGTCCAGCCGCCGCCGCGAATCAGAATTTTCTTACCGTTCACTTTGACGAGCCGCTTGAAGCGGTCCGGCGACTGCTTGATAACCTCCGATGTAATCTCGCGAATCCCGAACTCGGTCTGCGTAGAATCAGAGATTTCGTTTGCCTCACTGCTTAGCTGAAACGAAAGGTGCAATTCGTACAGCTCGGGCGTTCCCATTTGCGCCGGCCACCACAGTCGCGGATGGCTCAAGTTGAGCTGCGGATATTGCGCCGGCAAGAACGTCACATCTTTCGATTCTCCCGCCGCCAGTTCGACTGGCTGGGAGAACTCGATATTTTCGATCTTGCCTTTCAACATGCCCGTCACCGCGCGATCGCTCCCATTTTTCAGCAGGGCGGTCACGGTCAAGCGGGCCGCGCCGTTCCCGGGCGAATCCACTTTCGAAAAGACCGCCGGATTTCGGATTGCAACAGATGCGCTCGTCGTCAAATAAACGTCGCGCCACAAACCCATGTTCTTGTCTGGAGGCGCGGGGTTCCAATCCACGAAAGTGATTGCCAGGCTTTTCTCGGTCGGAGCCCAAACCTGTACAGCCAGCACATTAGTTCCCGGTGCGACGGCGTCTGTGACGTTGAATTCGTAAGTACGCCACGCGCCAATGACCTGTTTCGAATCGGCGATCTGTTTCCCGTTGAGAAAAATGTTCGCGCGATAGTTGATGCCGCGAAAGTTCAGCCACAGAGTCTTCCGGGAGGAATCGGCCGGCAGCGCGAATTCCTTTCGATACCACCACGAAATTGCATAAGGACTATCGGGCGGCATCGGAAGGTTTGAGAAATTGAAGCCGATGGGATAGCTGACCCCGGCATACTGCCGCAGGTTCATCCCGAAAAAAGGATCGGGCAGCAGACCATCCTTGACTTGCGCGGCGACGACCGTCGCCGGCACGTCCGCTGCCATCCAGCCACCGGTCGGAAATGCCGCGCGGGATATTTCTTCGCCAGAGGCCGCGACCTTTGCTGAGGATTGCAGCGTCCAGCCGTCGCGCAAAGCGAGTATCGGATCAGCTGCCGGTTGGGCAACCGCGAGCACAGAGGAAACGAACGGGACCAGAAGCTGTAATATCTTCACGAATGTCCTCGATGAAAAAATGGTGAAAACGACAGAGCTGAAATCCTGCCCACCAGGATCGCCCTACGTTCATAACATCTTTATTAATTCGTTTCAATACACGGATTCAAGCGCCTGTAGTGCGACGCTGGCATTTTCACCTGCCGCCCATCTCACGGTCCCGACGGCTAGTTTATAATCAAAGATTGTCGCTTCACTCGTTGTTGCGTCAAGGATTGCCGCTTCAATCGCGAATGTCGTCTCACGGAATTATCTGACACGGAGTTGTCTGACTTATGATTCGAACCCTTCAAAACGCAGGGCCGACGGTAAAGATTGTCCTAGGCGCTCTGCTCGTCCTCATCTGTGCCTCCATGGCGATCACCCTAATTCCCGGCGGACTTGGCTCCAGCCTCGGTATCGGCGCGCCTCCAGCGGGAGTTCTCGCGACCATTGGCGACCAGCAGGTGACGGTGAACGAAGTGCAGCGTGAAGCGCGGGCGATGGTCCGGCAAAAGTTTCCGCGCGGCGGAGCGCAGGTCAGCATGTTATTGCCGTATTTTGCCAATCAGGCTGCCGAGCAACTGATCAATGAGAAAGCGCTGGTAGCCGAGGCGCACACGATGGGCCTACGAGTCAGCGACGATGAGCTGCGTGATGAACTGCAGCACGGGCAACTGGCGTCCATTCTTTTTCCTGACGGCAAGTTCGTCGGGCAAGAAGAGTACGAAAATTTTGTGCAGCGCAACGATCTTACTGTCCCCCAGTTCGAATCGTTAGAGAAGGACTACATCATCGTCAACAAGTTGCGCGCCCTGGTCTCGAGCAGCGCTTTCGTTAGTGACGCTGAAGTTCGCGCGGAATTCGATCGCCGCAATACCAAGGTAAAGTTTGACTATGCTGTGATCACGCGCGCCGACATTCTCAAAGAATTGCATCCCACCGACGAGGAACTCAAGGCTTTCTACGACCGCAACAAGGCGACTTACAACAACTCCATTCCTGAAAAGCGGGAGATCAAGTACGTTGTCGTCGATAGCGCCAAACTGGCGGCCGCGACAACCGTTTCCGATCAGGATCTGCAGGCCTATTACGATCAGCACCGCGAAGAATACCGCGCACCCGAACAAGTTAAAGTCAGCCACATTCTGATCAAGACGCCGCTTCCAGCGGCGGGCGGCAAAGAGGATGAAAAGGGCGTCGCTGATGCGCGCGCGAAGGCCGAAGATGTTTTGAAACAGGTGAAGGCGGGCGGCGATTTCGCCAAACTCGCGGAGAAATATTCGGACGACCCCGGCAGCGCCAAGCAGGGCGGCGAACTCGGCTGGATCGGCCGCGGCCGCACTGTCCCCGAATTCGAGAAAGCAGCTTTTTCGCTGGGCAAAGGTCAGACCAGCGATCTGGTGAAGAGCAGTTATGGCTTTCATATCATCCGCGTCGAAGACAAGCAGGAAGCCCATCTCAAGACGCTTGCCGAAGTGAAAAGCGAAATCGTTGAGAAAGTGAAACAGCAGAAAGTAGCGCACGACGCCGAGGTTGCCGCGAACACTCTGCTCAGCAAGGCGCGTACCGACGGAATCGACGCAGCCGCGGCCTCGAAAGGCGAAACCGCCGTCACCACCGGACTCTTCAGCAAAAGCGACACTCTACCCGGATTGGCCGCGAATCCACAGTTCATGGAGACAGTCTTCAATGAGGCCGAGAAGTCGCCGCCCGACATGGCGGAGATTCCGCAAGGCTATGTGGTCTTTCAGCTTCTCGCCGTAAAACCGCCGGCGACGCCCACGTTCGAAGAGATTCGCTCGCGGGTGGAAAGCGAGTTCAAGAATGAGCGCTCGGGCTTCTTGCTGCAACAAAAGACGCAGGAACTCTCGGACCGGGCCAAGGCTGAGCACGATCTGCAAAAGGCAGCCAAAGAATTGGGCGCGTCGTACAAAACGAGCGACTTGGTTCTGCCCGATGGACAAGTCCCCGATATCGGTTCGATGACCAGCGCCAGCGCGATTTTTGGGTTGAAGCCCGGCGACATCAGCGGCCCCATCACCGCCGGCGGCAACGGCGTGGTCGCACAGCTTATCGACAAACAGACTCCCACGGATCAGGAATTTGCGGCGAAGAAAGATGAGATTCGCCAGTCGATGCTCGAAGCTAAGCAAGGCGATCTTTTCGGACTGTTTGTGACCAACCTGCGCAAGGACATGGAGAAATCCAACCGCCTGAAGGTCAATCAGCAGGAGATGAAAAACCTGACCCACATGGGCGGAGAAGAAGGATCCTAGGGAAAAGCAGTTCCCGGATCCCGATCCCCAGTCGGATCGCTGGGCGCTGAAAAAACACGAGCTGAGAATTGATTTTGCATGCCCTTCCCGCGCGCCAGCGGAATTCTGCTTCATCCGACGTCGCTCGCTTCGCGCGGCGGAATCGGCGATTTTGGTCCCGCCGCCTACGCGTTTGCCGATTTCCTCGCCTCCGCGAAACAAGGCGTGTGGCAGGTTCTTCCGCTCGGCCCGCTGGGCGAAGGCAATTCGCCCTATTCCTCGACGTCCGCTTTTGCCGGGAACCCGCTGCTCATCAGTCTCGAGCGCCTCGCCGATCGCGGCTTCATCGACCGCGCCCGCGTCGACGCTCTGCCCAACCCTCCCGGCCCTGTCGATTACCATGCAGTCTTTCATCAAAAGCTTCCGTTGCTGTTTGAAGCCGCCCGCAATTTTCTGCGGGTGGCCGCGCCCTATGCGCGCTCACGCTTCGATGACTTCTGCCGCCAAAACCAGTGGTGGCTTGACGACTTCGTTCTCTTCGATGAATTACGCGCGCGCTTCAAGCTCGAGCCGTGGAACCGCTGGCCCCGCGAATTCGTGCGTTGCAACCCGGCCGCGATTGGAAAGACCCACGCGGAAATGCTCGACAAACTCGACGTCCGCCGCACCATTCAGTTTTTTTTCTTTGAACAGTGGCAGGCACTGCGAGCGTATTGCGCAAAACGTTCGATCCGCATCGCCGGCGACATTGCCATCTTCGTCAACTTCGAGAGCGCCGATGTCTGGACCCATCCCGACTTGTTTCGCCTGAATTCCGAGCTCGATCCTGAAGTCGTTTCCGGCGTGCCGCCCGATTTTTTCAGCAAAGACGGCCAGCGCTGGGGCAATCCGCTCTATCGCTGGGACGTGATGCAGGAACGCGGGTATTCCTGGTGGGTCGACCGCATGCGCTGGGTCACGCACAACTTCGACTACATTCGCCTCGATCATTTCCGCGGGTTCTCCCAGTTCTGGGAAATTCCCGCCGACGAGCCGACCGCGATCCACGGCCGCTGGGTCGATGGTCCCAAAGACGATTTGTTCATCAAGCTGCGAGAAGCTCTCGGCGGCCTGCCATTTTTCGCGGAGGATCTGGGCTACATCACGCCAGACGTTCACGCCCTTCGCGAACGGCTCAAGATTCCGGGCATGGCCGTGATGCAATTCGGTTTCGGCGACGCCGGAGCGCACGCCCATCTGCCGCACATGTTCACCGCCGAGAAAGTGGTTTACACCGGCACGCACGACAATGACACGCTGCTCGGCTGGTGGACTTCGGGTGCCACAGATTACGAGCGTCAGCAGGTGACGGCATATCTGGGACAATGCGACGACGGCGTCAACTGGGCCATGATTCGCGCCGCCACGGATTCCGTGGCCAGCTTGTGCGTGATTCCCTTGCAGGACGCGCTCGGCCTCGGGAGCGACGCCCGCATGAATGTTCCCAGCCGTCCCGAAGGCAACTGGCGCTGGCGTCTGGCCACAGAATCTCTTCATCCAGACCTGGCCGAGAAGCTGGCTGTACTGGCTGAAATCTCCGACCGCGCGCCACAACCGTTACCTGCGGGGGCAACCGAAGAATGGTCGGCTTGAGGCTGTGTAGCGCAGGGCGCGTTCGACTGCTGCCGTGAGATGGCGTCCGCCGCCGATTCCCGTTCGTGATGTTGTATCCTCGCTGTCGAAGGGAAAAAGCAACTTTCCCGAGAACTGATACCTAAGACCTGATATCTAAGACCAGAGACCCGATTACCGTGACCGAACCCATCATTCGCGCCCACGCTGTCGAAAAGTTCTATCTGCAACCCGATGGAAACCGCATTGAAGTCATTGCGCCCATCGATCTCAATGTGGAACCTGGAAAGATTGTTACGCTGCTCGGCCCCTCCGGCTGTGGCAAGTCAACGCTGCTGCGCATTCTGACCGGGCTCAGCAAGCCCTCCTCGGGCGAGGTGTTGTGGCATGGCCAGCCAATCACTTCTCAGAATGCGGGCGTCGCCATCGTGTTCCAGAGTTTCGCGCTGTTCCCGTGGCTGACCGTGCTCGACAACGTCGAGGCTCCGCTTGAGGCCCGTGGCGTACCTGCTATGGAACGCCACAAGCGCGCCCTGCGCATTCTGGATACGGTCGGACTCGACGGCTTCGAAAGTGCATATCCGAAGGAGCTTTCGGGAGGCATGAAGCAGCGCGTCGGTTTCGCACGCGCGTTGGTCGTCGAGCCCGAGGTTTTATTCATGGATGAACCTTTTTCCGCGCTCGACGTGCTCACGGCCGAAAACCTGCGCAATGAACTGCTCGAGCTCTGGCTCAGCAAGAAGATGCCGACCAGCGCGATTTTTATCGTCACCCACAATATCGAGGAAGCAGTGCTGCTGGCCGACCGTGTGATTGTACTGGGAAGAAATCCAGCGCGGGTGCGCGCCGATTTCCCCGTCGATCTCCCCCAGCCACGCGACCGCAAGGCGTCGCGTTTTGTCGAGCTGGTCGACTACATCTACAAAATCATGACTCAGCCCGACCTGGCGCTGGCTCTGCCCGGAGCTACGGCGTCCGCGCAAAAACCCGCGCGTCAGAAATACCAGATGCTTCCTCACGCCCGCGTCGGTGGCATCGCCGGTCTGCTCGAACTTCTGCAAGACCGCGGCGGAAAAGAAGACCTTTACCGCCTTGCCGAAGATCTCATCATGGACGCCGAAGATCTTCTCCCGATCATTGAGGCTGCCGTCCTGCTCGGCTTTGCCACGCTGAAAGAAGGCGATGTCGAAATCACCGCCGAGGGAACTCGCTTTGCGGAAGCCGATATTCTGACCCGCAAGATTCTTTTTCGCCAGGCCGCGCTCAAGCACGTCGTCATCCTGCAGCAAATCGACAGTATTCTTCACGCCAAGAACGACCACGCAATTTCGCAGGAATTTTTCTACGACATTCTCGACGAACACTTCAGCCAGGATGAAGTTGAGCGCCAATTCGATACTGCCATGAACTGGGGGCGCTACGCCGAGATATTCGAAGTCGATCGCGAGTCGCACCGCCTCACTCTCGCCGAGCCCGTCGGCGAACCGCACCCGCCCACGACAACTCCGGTGCAGCCGTGAAGCGTCCGCAGCGGATCGCGTTCCGGCCGCTGGTACGGATCTGGTCGGTTATGCCGCGTCCCAGCGCAGCCGCTCTGCCCGATCTGCTGATGTTTTCCGCCGGCCTCGCGCTCTTCTACGGCATCGTTGAAGTCGGGCGCAACTGGCTTGGCCCCTTCACTCCGCACGTTGAAATCAGCCGCAGGCTGGGTGCGCTGCCCATTTATGCCGGGTACTCCTTGTTGCGCATCGCGCTGGCCTACGTGCTCAGCTTGCTCTTCGCCGTCACATACGCATACATCGCCGCCTACCGCCCACGCGCTGAGCGTTTCATGATTCCGCTGCTTGACGTGCTCCAATCGATTCCGGTCTTGAGTTTTCTTCCCGGCGTAATGCTGGCCATGGCCGCGCTTTTTCCGGGACGCCAACTTGGAGTTGAGCTCGGTGCCGTCCTTCTGATTTTTACTGGCCAGGTCTGGAATATGGCCTTCAGTTTTTACGCCTCGCTGAAAAGCATTCCACGTGAGATGCGGGAAGCTGCGACCATCTACCGCTTCAACTGGTGGCAGCGCTTCTTGCAGATTGAATTGCCTTTCGCCACCATCGGCCTGGTATGGAATTCCATGATGTCGGTCGCCGGGGCGTGGTTTTTTCTAATGGCTTGCGAGCAATTCGGCGACTTCCGTCTGCCCGGACTCGGCTCCTATCTGCAAGCCGCCGCTGACAATGGCGACACACGCTCGATTCTGCTGGGCATCATCACCATGATCGCCGTGATCGTGCTCATCGACCAGTTTGTCTGGCGTCCCGTGATCGCCTGGGCTGAGAAATTCAAGATGGAGCAAGTCGAGAGCGCGAGCGTTCCGACCTCGTGGGTCTTGGAGTTTCTGCGTCGTTCGAGCGGGGTCGCGCTGTTCCGCAAGCGGGCCGTTCGTCCTTTGCGAGAACAGATGGTGCATTACTTTGCCCGTAGAAACGAGATTCGATCCGACTCCAACACAGAAAGTTCCACTATCCTCTGGTTCTGGCGAGCCCTGGGAGTTGCGACCATCGTTGCCATCGGATATTCCGTTGTGCGCGTCGTCATGGTCGTGACCGGGCTGGGCGGGGCAGAACTGAAGCAGATCGGTGTCGGGCTCGCCGCTACCTTCTTGCGCGTGAATCTCACGCTGGTGCTGGGCGCTCTCTGGACCATACCTGTAGGCGTCGCCATCGGATTCAATCCGCGCCTTGCGCGCATCGCCCAACCGCTTGCGCAGATCGCCGCCTCGGTCCCGGCCACGGCGCTGTTCCCGGTGGTCCTGCTCGTCCTCATTCGCCTCGGCGGAGGCCTTGGCGTCGGCTCGATCGTTCTGTTGCTGCTGGGCACGCAGTGGTACATCTTGTTTAACGTGATTGCTGGAGCCATTGCGATTCCTACTGATTTGAAAGAAGCGGCCAGCGTTTTCGGAATCTGCGGCTGGGAGCGTTGGCGCAAATTGATTCTGCCCGGAATTTTCCCTTTTCTCGTTACCGGGATGATTACGGCCTCGGGTGGTGCATGGAATGCCAGCATCGTCGCCGAGTATTTCCAATTCAAAGGCCAGATTTATTCAACGGTAGGAGTCGGCGCCCTGATTTCTGCTGCCACTGCGGCCAAGAACTTCAATCTTCTTCTCGCCAGCACGATTGCCCTCGCCGCCGTGGTCGTCACCACCAACCGCCTGCTGTGGCGGCGGCTCTATCGTCTTGCCGAGACCCGCTACAAACTCGAGAGCTAATGGCGACTGAGCTGGGGTAACTAGGGCAATCCGCGCCACGGACCAGTTTGTCCCTACCCCGTTTGTTGCGCTTCCCCGCTGCTGCTAGCCTTTTCCATGGTCGAGGACAAATACCGTTATCGCTTTGACGACTACACCCGCAAGGCCGAAGTAGGAATCTACGGCATTCTTGCGGTGCTACTGACGGTCACGGCAGTCGCTGCGCTCGCGGATGGCGCCGTCTCGCTATGGCACGGCATTCGCACCTGGACAATCTCATCGCAGACGCTTGAAGTCCTCGACCATCTGCTGATCGTGCTCATGCTGGTTGAGGTCCTGCACACGGTCGGCATCTCGATTCGTTCGCACATTCTGGTCACCGAGCCTTTTCTCGTTGTCGGCTTGATCGCCTCCATTCGGCGCATCCTCGTCATCACGCTTGAAGCTTCGACTCTGACCAAAGGTGGCGGTTCCTGGTCCGCCGAAGGCATGAGTATTTTCCATGCGTCCATGATGGAGTTGGGTCTGCTCGGCGTCCTCATTCTGATCCTGGTTTTCTCGATTACTTTGCTGCGCCGCTATGCCCCTGCCACAAAAGATTGAGCTTTGCAGTGCGCGGTGGACGGCCTCGGTCGCCTGATCGGCCGACCCATAAAATCCGTTGCGCTTGCGGAATTTCGCGCCAGCAGATCTAGCTCCTTTGCCAAATCCCCCCACATGTTAAACAATGAAGAGTCGCGCCTGAAAATACGCAAGGAGCCTTCATGCCTGCTACTGGAGAACTGATCCGCCACATGAATTACAT
>Ga0210385_10000098_pt1 | contig 97528 bp, 83 predicted proteins | sample IncBWH26OmetaG_FD_160107 | JGI IMG/M metagenome (GOLD analysis project Ga0210385, IMG submission 160107) | Forest soil microbial communities from Barre Woods Harvard Forest LTER site, Petersham, Massachusetts, United States - Inc-BW-H-26-O ... | reverse complement strand
AGCCACCCGCTCACATACAGCGTGTCTCCGGCCCACACTGCCCCAGAGATGGGGAGATCGGCATTCGAAGGATTTTGGCTGGCGGGCAGCGGGATGTCTTTTCTTGTTTGCGCGAAGACTGCCTGGGAAAATGCCAGCGCGGCCGCCAAAAGGGGAAGGCACTTGTTCATCGTGAAGTCATGAATACCATGGCTCCTTTTGGAAAGCAACAGGAGATTTGTATTTTGTGACGAGCAAGTCCAGCGTGGCCGTTGGGAACAATGAGGGGATGCCAGGTATGGAAGCGGCTACTCGGTTTTCTTAGCGAGGAAACGCTCCATGAACTTGGTGTCGAAGTTGCCGGTGCGGAAATCCTCGTCCTGGAAGATGGCCTGGTGGAGCGGGATGGATGTGTCGATGCCCTGCACGATGAATTGAGATAAGGCGCGCTCCATGCGGGCGATGGCCTCTTCGCGATCGACGCCATAGGTGATGAGCTTGGCGATGAGCGAGTCGTAATAGGGCGGGACGACGCCTTCAGCATATTGTGCCGTGTCGACGCGGATGCCATTGCCGCCGGGCACATTGAAGACGGTGATTTTGCCCGCGGAGGGCGTGAACTTCTGCGGATGCTCGGCGTTGATGCGGCACTCGATGGCGTGACCGCGGAGTTCAATTTTGGCGGGAAGAATTTCGCTGAGCTTTTCGCCCATGGCGATGCGCAACTGCGCTTTGACGAGATCGACGCCCGTGATGGCTTCGGTGACCGGGTGCTCCACCTGGATGCGCGTGTTCATCTCAATGAAGTAGAGCTGGCGGTCCTCATCCATGAGGAACTCGATAGTGCCGGCGTTCTGATAGCCGATTTCCTTGAGGCAGCGCGAAAGCGTATTGCCGATCTCTTCGCGCATCTGCGGCGTGACCTGGAGCGATGGTGCTTCTTCAATGAGTTTTTGATGGCGGCGCTGGATGGAGCACTCGCGCTCAAAGAGCGTAGTCACATTGCCGTGTTCGTCGGCGAGGATCTGAAACTCGATGTGGCGCGGCTGCTCAATGAACTTTTCCATGTAGAGCTCGCCATTACCGAAGGCGTTGGCGGCCTCAGTGGACGCAGCGTGAAAGAGGTTGGGCAGATCGTCGGCATTGCGAACGATGCGCATGCCGCGGCCTCCGCCGCCGGCCTTGGCCTTAAGAATGACGGGGTAGCCGATGGTCTTGGCAATGGCCAGGGCATCGTCGGTATCGGCGATGACGCCGTCGGAGCCGGGAAGGATGGGGACTTTGGCCTTCTTCATAGCCTGGCGGGCTTTTTCTTTTTCACCCATGAGACGAGTGACTTCGGGCGGCGGACCAATGAACTTGATATTGCTGGCGCGGCAGACTTCAGCGAAGTTAGCGTTCTCACTCAGCAGGCCGTAGCCGGGATGAATGGCGTCAACGTTGGCGATTTCAGCGGCGGAGATGACGGCGGGGACGTGAAGGTAGCTGTCTGCCGGACGCGGCGGACCGATGCAAATGGCTTCGTCGGCAAAGCGCACGTGGAGCGAGTTGCGATCGGCTTCGCTGTAGATGGCGACGGTGCGAATGCCGAGTTCGCGGCAAGCGTTGAGTACCCGCAGCGCGATTTCGCCACGATTGGCAACCAGGACCTTACGAAACATGCATACCCTTCAAAAGCAAGCCAGCAAGTTAGCGAGTCAGCGGGATCGTGCTGCCTCAGAGTCGATGCGTCTCCAGCCGGATTCGCAGCGATTCGCTTTTCTAGTTCACGCGAATGGAAAACAGAGGCTGCCCGAATTCGATAGGCTGCCCGTTGGAGACGAGGCACTTGACAATTTCGCCTGCGGCGTCGGCTTCGATCTCATTCATGAGCTTCATGGCTTCGACGATGCAGATGACCTGACCCTTTTCCACGCGATCGCCGGGATTGACGAAAGCTGAAGCGCCGGGTGAAGGCGAGCCGTAGTAGGTTCCGACAATGGGCGACTTGACGATGTGCAGGTCTTCTTCGGCAGCGGCAGGCGCGGGTGCGGGAGTTGCGGCTGTGGGCGCTGCGGCCGCATGCGCCGAGGCTGGAACCTGTGCAGCACCTGGCGAATTTGCCAGCGCGCGAGCGAGATCATTGAGCGAAGCGGAAGAAGCCGCCGGCTGGCTGAATTTAAGTCGGATCTTGAGGTCGCCACGGTCCAGATCAAACTCGGCTACCTGGTATTGCTTGAGGAACTCGATCAGTTCCTTCAGATCCTGCATGTCCTGTGGTTTCATTCTTTCCTTATCCCTCTCGCTCACGGGCTGTGTCACAGCTCGATGAGCGCCTTGGGAGCGGGCGTTAGGATCTGCCCGCCAGTTTTTGTTACAGCCACCATATCCTCAATACGAATGCCGAACTTCCCTGGCATGTAGATGCCTGGTTCGATCGTTACCACCATGCCGGACAGGAGCCTTGCGGCCTGCCCTGCGCCGACGCGCGGCGACTCGTGAATCTCAATCCCAACGCCATGCCCCGTGGAGTGGGTAAACCATTCAGCCAATCCCGCCTTGCGCAACACACTCCGAGTGGCCTCGTCTACGTCTCCGCATCGGACTCCTGCAGCTACGGCTGCAACTCCGGATTCCTGAGCCTGGAGCACCGCCTGGTAGGCCTCGCTTTCCTCAACAGAGGGCTTTCCCAGGTGGATGGTACGGGTCATGTCAGAGCAATAACCCTCCCGGATTATACCGAAGTCGAGGGTGACAAACCCCTTGCGGGGGAGCCTGGAGGTGGAGGCCCGGCCATGGGGCAAAGACGACCGAACACCTGACGCGACGATGGTTTCGAAGGACATGCCCTCCGCTCCCATTTTGCGGGCCTGGTACTCGAGCTCCGCCGCGACCTCGTACTCAGCGAGCCCGGGCCGAAGGAAGCCCAGCATGTGGTCGAAGAGGCGGCAGCCCATGTGGGCGGCCTCGGTCATGATGCGCAGCTCGTCTTCATCTTTGACGAGGCGAAGGGGTTCGACGAGCGGTGCGGCCAGGGGCGTGAGAAACGCGCGGCGCAGATGAGACGGAAGAGCGGCGCGGAGCCGGGTGATGTCGGCGACGGACGTGAAGGTGGGATCGAAGCCAGCCGAATCGACTCCGGGCTGGGCGGCGAGCCACTGCGTAACGTTGACGACGGGTGAGCTTGCGACGATCTCGACCTTGGCGCCTTTCACTTCTTCGGCAGCCTGGGCGATGTAGCGACCGTCAGTAAAGAGACGCGCTGCGCGGCGGGTGATGGCGAGAGCTGCGCTGGAGCCGGTGAATCCGCAGAGATAGCGCACATCGGGCAGATGCGTGACGAGCAGTCCGTGCAGACCGGCGCGGGTGATGCGACGGCGAAGCTGACCGATGCGACGAAGATGGTCCACGGGGATTGGTTATATCACGCGAGGGGATCGCGGCTGATAGCGCTCAAATGCCGGAGGCCCAGATTTCGAGGCCGGCGAAACCAGTTGTGCGGGCGGCAGTCGATTTTCACTTTAACCATTCAGGCGACCGTCTGCGCGTCGAGCAGTTCAAGCCGGGCAGAGCAGTCCCTAGTTCTTGGCGCAGCCTTCACAGTTAAGCCACTTCGGCGCACAGGATGCGCCAGGACTAGAGTGCGGGGCGGACGGGCTTTTTCAGGTGGGGATCGAGCTCAGCTTCGGCGGCGTGCTGGTCACTCTGACGATCCATCCACTCATCGAGGCGCGAGCGCTTGAAGCGCCAGCGGTTGCCGAGCTTGAAAGCGGGGACAAAGCCCTCGGAAGCGTATTTGTAGAGGGTGTCGGGCGAGATACCAAGGTAGTCGGAGGCCTGGCGGATATCCATGACCTCACGAATTTCCGGTACCAGCAAGTTGGAACGAATCGCAGCGTTAGGCATGTGTTTTCCCCGGTCCTGAAAGGCAGACACGCCCCAGGTGATGTCCCGGCCGGTAGGCCGGTACCTACTGTCTGTATATAGCGCGATTTCACCTGTGGCTTCAAGGTTTTTCAGGAAGTTAGGGGAAATTCACGGGCTTTTCAGTACCGTGACCTGCGCGCAAATGTACTGAAAACCCGGCACTTATTCAGCCCGTTGGGATGGTTGGGAGGACTACCGCAAGGGATTGGGGGATTGCGGTGCTTGGTGCGGGTTTGAGGGACCGCCAGAGCGCCAATCCTTCGGCACAAAAAGGAGCCGCGGCAGGGACCTTAGGGGGGTCGGCCTGCCGCGGGGATCTGTGCTCAAGAGATCTTCCAAACACTGAGATGCGGGAGGCTGGGGTGGAGTTGTCCACCCCAGAATGAATTTTGAGAATTAATTCTGGTCGTCGCGGCGGTGGAGCGTGGGCCGGTCGTCGCCGTTGGAACCGGACTGGCCTGAGCCGTCGTCCTGGGTGCTGCCTGTGCTGGCACGGCGCAGGGAAGGCTTTTTGCCGTCCTTGTTGTCGATCAGGCGGCGTTTGTTCTCAATGCGGGCCAGGCGGGCCTTCACGTCGTCAAATTCGGAGGTGGTGACGGTGTATTCGTCCTTGGCCGGAAGAATACGAGCTATCTCCTCTTGCGAGTGCAGGATACGGTCGGGTGTCTGGGGATGGTCAGAGAACGCCTTGGAGACCAGGCCGGGTTTGCGTTTCTCAAGAGCCTGCACTTTCTCAAAGAAGCTGATAAAAGCCTGCGGATCGTAGCCGGCGCGGTACATGTACTGCACACCGAGGTAGTCGGCCTGGGCTTCGAACTCGCGCGAGAACATGAGGAAGGTCATGGGGACGGCGAGCTGGGCCGCTTCGTAGATGCCGTAGCCGGTCCAGGAATAGCCGGTAAGCATGATCAGCGGAATCATGCCGAGCTGGGTGTAGTTGAGGCGGGTCATTTCGCGGGCTGCGTGGTGCGCGCAGACGTGAGCGACTTCATGAGCCATGACGCCGGCCAATTCGGCTTCTTCATCCGCGTTGAGGATGAGGCCGGAGTTGACGTAGAAGAAGCCGCCCGGTAGAGCCATGGCGTTGATCTCGTCGGAGTCGATGACCTTGATGGTGAAGGGGACCTTGCAGTCGGAGTTCTTGACAATGTTTTGCCCGACGCGGTTGACGTATTCGGTCACGACCGGGTCGGTGATCATGCGGGTGCTCTTTTCGATCTGGTCCGCATATCCCTTGCCCATCTTGATTTCGGAATCGGTGGAGTACCAGTTGCCCATGCCGCGGGCGCCGATTTCACGATTTCCTACAGCGCTAACGTCTTCAATGCTGCCCGGCTTGACCTTGACCATGTCGCCGCCGACGGGAACCACTTTGTCGGGGTCAACATCTTTTGCAGCAACGTCGCCCTTGACTGGGTCTGTACCGGGAGCGGGATCGTCGGCATCGCCCTTCTTGTGCTTCTTATCCTTCTTATTGTCGGCTGTGGTCTGGGCGGGAGCGGGAGGCGGAGGCGGAGTATCGCCGGCAACCGGAGTTGTTCCGGGCGCTGGGGTCTGAGCAGAAGGTGTGCTGGAGGCGGGAGTTGTGGTCGGAGGTGTGGAAGCCGGAGGGGTTGCCGCAGGAGTTGAAGAGGGCGTGGAGGCAGGAGGCTGCGCAGTGGCGGGCGTCGATTGCGAGTCCGTGGTGCCGGCGGGCTGCGTTGTGGATTGCGCCGCGAGAGTGGTGGCGATGGCCAGTGCCAGGGCGGCCAGGACACCGGTCCTGATTCCGCTGAACTTTGAACTCATGGTTAAACCTCCGACGCGGACAGCTTTGGATGGACGTTCCCGCTTCGCTCCAACTCGTTAGACGCTAGTATCCGCCTATTTGGCAGCGAAACGGAAGTGAAAAACCGGGCGGCCGTGCGAACCGGGCTGCTGCCGGCTAAGACGCACGATGGGGGTACGCAGGAAGAAGAGGCGCGGATGTGCTTGGAGCACTGGGACCCCTGCATTAGAGTGGATAAGACCTGAGAACCGGAGGGTTTGTGCGGAGAAGACTTGTGCTTGCGCTGCTGCTGACCGTGGGGAGTGCCCTGCCCGCGGCGATGCACGCCCAGGCGCCGCCACCCGGTCACGGAAGAAGCGCGCTGGGCGCGCTGCTGGGAGCCCATGGCCACGCGCCACCTGCTGCAGCGAACGCTGCCAAGGTTCCAGTCACGCCTGTAGATGCCACCAATTTAGGATCTCCCCTCGTTTTGGACAAGAATTGGCGGGTTGGCGTCACTTCGAATCCCGACGCGGCCAAGCCGGAGTTTGACGATTCAGCATGGCCCACGCGGGATGCTACAAGCGCTATCGCCGATGTGCCCGACGAGGATCATGAGGCCAGTGCGACACATTCAAATGGCGGTCAGGATGCGGATGAGCCGCCTTCGGGCCACAGACGCCCGTTTATCTGGTTCAGAGTGCATCTGAAACTGGCGCCCAATCACGGGCCGGTCTCCCTGCTGATCGAATTGCCAGTGACTCAGGCCACGAGCATGACGCTGGGCGCTTCAGGCCCAGGATTGGACGTGTATGCGAATGGACAGCTGATCAAGCCGGAGGGTCCGCATGGCGATGCGACCTTCAAATACGAAGAGATTTCGCGGCTCTATCATCTGAACGTCGCGGCCAACGAATCGAACGTGACCCTGGCGGTCCGCACCATCTATATCCCGTTTGGCTTTTACGCGTATACCGGCTTTTTTGCGAAGCGAACGTTCCGTATTGGGAATCCTGAGGATCTTCGGCGCTCGTGGGATTTGTGGTTTTTGCGAAGCCTGCTGGAGCGCCTGCCGCGATTGGTGAATGCCGTTCTGTTCACGGTGCTGTCGCTGTTTCTTCTGGCGCTCTATTTCACACAGCGCGGACACAAAGAATATTTGTGGCTGGCATTGCACGAGTTCCTGCAGGCGCCGATCGGGTTCATCGATCTGGCGGGAAGCCTGGCGCGGCTCGATCAGCTCTGGTACCTGGCAATCTGGGCGCAGCTGGTGGCCATCTCGGCCTACATCTACTTTGAATTCCTTATCGCGTTTTTGGAACTGAACACGAAACGTTGGTACATCCGCGCGTTGCGCTGGACGGCTCCGCTGCTGGCCTGCATTGGGCCTGTGACGTTGCTGCTGGGCGGTCACGGGATGGCCATCCTGCTGTCGCTGGGCATCGTCGTGGTGGGCAGCTTGTTTTGGATGATCGGGTGGGGACTGTTCATCTTTATCACGTTGATCTCGGCAACGCTGCGGCGCAACTTCGAGGCGGGTCTGCTCTTAATTCCGCTGCTGCTGACGATGGTGGGCATTGTGGAACCGATCATGATGGGCGGATTGAACGAAGCGTCGGGCCACATGTATCGATCACCACTGACGATTCAGGCCGGCCCCGTGCCCATTCACTTCTCGGCAATTGCGGACTTCACGGGATTGCTGGCGATTGTGCTCATCATTTTTGTGCGTTTCCTTCGCATCCAGCATGACCAGGAGCGCGCCAAGAGCGAACTTGCGGCAGCACGCAGCGTGCAGGAGTTGATGATTCCGCAGGAACGGCCGGAGACTCCCGGTTACGAGGTGGACTCGGTCTACAACCCTGCAACCGAAGTGGGTGGAGATTTCTTCCACATTCAGCCATTCAAGGACGGCGGCCTGCTGGTGATTATTGGCGACGTAGCCGGGCACGGATTGCAGGCGGCGATGAACGTATCGATGCTGATGGGCGCGATGCGGCGCAATCCCGAGACGCGACCTGCCAAGATTCTGGAAGGGTTGAACCGGGTGCTGACGGGAAGCGAGAGCCTGACGACCTGCCAGGCCTTGTGGTTTGGGCCCGACGGCGAATTGGTGATTTCAAACGCCGGACATCTGCCGCCCTACCTGAACAGCCAGGAAATTCTGCTGCCGGGTGGGCTGCCGCTGGGCGCAATCCCTGACCAGCATTACGAAGAGGTGCGGCTCTATCTCCATCCCGGGGACCGGCTGCTGCTGATGTCGGATGGCGTAGTCGAAGCTCGTGAACCCTCGGGAGAGTTGTTTGGGTTTGAGAGAGTGCACAATCTCAGCAATCAATCGGCGTTCTACATTGCCGATGCGGCGCGGGAGTTTGGCCAGGAGGACGACATCACTGTGCTGACGGTGCGACGCCTTGCCGAGGCAGCCGCGGCGTAGGCTGGCTGGGTCGCGGAGACCGGTCGTTGAAAGTCTCATGCGCGCGGGACACCGCAGAACCCCGGGATCTCAAGGCGAGTGCGCAGCATTGCAATGCGCGCAGGGCGCGTGAAACTCGACGCTAGAACGGTTTTCCTTTAAAGAGGAAAACCAGTTCGATCAGCAGGATGAGCACGACAGTGACTTCGAGGAAGAAGCCGCGGCTCTGGTTGAATTGCTCGACCATCGAGTCATAGAGGTCTTCGGCTGTCTTGAGCTTCTGCGCCACCAGCGCCTTGTAGTCGGGCACGCCGACTTTGGCCGCAGCCAACTTGTAAAAGCGGGCTGCGAACATGTCGCTGAGGAACTTGATGGCGTTGTCGGCGCGTTCAGTAAGCTCGGCCACATCAAGCAGGACGGTTTGCAGGCTTGTGGCGGAACGTGCCAGTCCCCAGCGCGCGAAGTAACCGGTCTTCTGACCCAGCAGGTCATACACACTGTCGAGGATTGCGGTCAGCAGTTCATCGTAGTGACGAAACTCGAGGAGCTGTGAATTGGCGTATTCGAGAAGCTGGATCGAAGTTTCGGCGCCGGCAATACTGTCGAAGACGAACGCGGCATTCCAACCAATGACCGCGAGATCTCCGGCGTAGTAAGAGATTTGCGATTGCAAAACCTCGCGCATTTCGCCTTCAGAAAGGTTGAGCTTGTCGCCGCGAACCACCTGGGCAATTTCGCGGCCGTGGTCGCGAATCAAATCTGCTCCATTGGGCGAGCCGGTAATTTCACGCACATGAAAAATGAAATAGTCTTCGCTGAGCCAGCGGGCATAAGGCTTAACCATGGCCTTGCCGGCATTTTCGAGTTTCTGGCGAACGATGGGCTCGACACGCGAGGGAAAGTCCACGTCCCAAACCCAGCGGCTGGCGATGCGCACAAGGCTCTCCCAATCGCCGGAAAATGGGAGCTGATAACTCACGCTGACGACACCGTAGTCGTAATACTTGACCTCGCCCTCGAGCCGTTCTCCGCTCTCCAGGACGAGCGATTCGAGCGGTCCGATAACCGGTGGCCGATGGTAGCGCACGTAGGCCGGGGCAGCGTGTTTCATGCTGGGCTGCTGTTGCGTGCGGGCGTTGACCGCGTGCTGCAATAGATCGAGCTTGAGCTCTTCGCTGACATCGAACTGGATGAGCACCTGCACGGAACCGCTGAGGCACGACAACGCGGGAATGGCCGATTCAGTTGTCATCGCTCCTTCGCATGGTAGCGCATCCACGCCGCGGCAAAGGGTTTGCGGACACCGAGTGCGGATCGGTTCAACCGAGTATGACCTGGCGATGAAAATCGAAGGCGCACGATAGAAATCGTATTGCCAAAACGCGGGACCGGCAGAGTATGCTTGTCGAGCGGTTCGGTTCGTTCCAGTGTGCTGGCGGTTGCCTTTTCGTGGAAAATCCGGCTGCAGCAAATATTCCTTATCGATTGGAGAACGACATGGGTGAGATTGCGCAATTGCTGCAAGAGAAAGTGGGCCTGAGCCCCGATCAGGCACAGTCAGCCGAAAATGCAGTCCTGGAGTACGTGAGGGGCAAGGTGCCGCCCGAGTTTCAGGGCATGGTCGGTTCGGTGCTCGGCGGTGGACAGACCGCGTCGGGCGATCAGCCGGCGGCGGCGGGCGGACTCGGCGGCCTGCTCGGCGCTGCTGAAGGTTTCCTGAAATAAGCAGGCAGATGCAGCGGCCGCAGGACGCTGATTGCGCTCGCGATGTGGCAGCGCGGCCGCGAAGAATTTGAACGAAGCGGAATCGCAATTCCGTTAACTTGCAAGGACGAACAAGGAGAACGTATGAAAGTTTCCCGTCTCACATCCCTCATTCTGAGCGTGGTTGCGTGTTCGTTGCTCGGATTCGTACCCATGGCCCAGGCGCAGAGCAAGCCGGCGACAGCCAAAGCTGCTCCGGCATCCAACCTGGTCGATATCAACTCGGCAACCGCCGATCAGTTGAAGGCACTGCCGGGTGTCGGCGATGTCTACGCACAGAAAATCATTGCCGGACGCCCCTACGCGAACAAGACACAGTTGAAGACCAAGAGCATTGTTCCGGCCGCGACATACACGAAAATCTCGAGCCTGATCATTGCGAATCAGCCTGCGAAGTCCAAGTAGGTCGAATCCAAAACCTTATGTTTAACTGAAAACGGGCGATCTGCTTGCGGGGTGAAAACTCGACAACCAGACGCCCGTTTTTGCATTGCGGCAAAGATTTGGGGACTTGAAAGAAGCCCCTGGCGCGGGAGCACAAGACAGCACGGCAAGGATGAAGCGCGCGGCCCGTGGGCACCTAGATATACAAAATAAAAGCCCCATCCGGAGATGGGGCTGTGCAATGCGGTTCAAAATTCTAAGGAGTGGTCCCCGAGGGCGAGCTTAGTCGTAGTATTCCAGGCCGAGGTGGGTGATGAGGCCTTCGCCCATGATGTGGCGTAGCGTGTTCTTCAGCTTCATGGATTGAATGAAGAGATCGTGCTCGGGGTAGAGCCCCTCGCGCGTCTGCGGAGACTTGAGATAGAAGCTCAGCCACTCTTGAATGCCGATGGACTTGAGAGACGGCGTGCGCTTGGCGAGATCGAGAAAGAGGACCAGGTCGAGGGCTATGGGCGCGGCGAGGATGGAGTCGCGGCAAAGGAAATCGACCTTGATCTGCATCGGGTAGCCGAGCCAGCCAAAGATGTCGATATTGTCCCAGCCTTCCTTGTTGTCTCCACGCGGCGGGTAGTAGTTGATGCGGACCTTGTGAAAGATGTCTTTATAGAGGTCGGGATAGAGTTCGGGCTGGAAGATGTATTCGAGCGAACCGAGCTTGGACTCTTCCTTGGTTTTGAAGGATTCGGGATCGTCGAGAACTTCTCCATCGCGGTTGCCGAGGATGTTGGTTGAGTACCAGCCAGACACCCCGAGCAGCCGGGCCTTGAAGGCCGGAGCAAGGACGGTCTTCATAAAGGTCTGACCGGTCTTGAAGTCCTTGCCGCAGATGGGAGCCGCATTCTTCTTGGACAACTCGATCATGGCCGGCACGTCGACGGTCAGGTTGGGTGCGCCGTTGGCAAAGGGCACGCCTTCAGAGAGTGCCGCATAGGCATAGATTTGCGAGGGTGCGATGCCGATGTCGCTGGCTTCAAGACCCTTTTCAAAGGCTTCGATGGACTGGTGGACGGCAGTGGGTTCCAGAAAGATTTCCGTCGAACCGCACCAGATCATCACGACGCGATCGACGGTTTTCTTGAACGCCTGAATGTCGGCGCGTACCTGCTCGGCGAGATCTTTTTTGTTTTTGCCTTTTTTAACGTGCGTGCCGTGCAGGCGCTTCACATAATACTGATCGAAAACCGCAGGCATGGGCTTGATGGTTTCGAGAAAAGGCTTGAGTTGCTCGACCAGATCTTTGTCGAGCACCTTGGCATGCGCGGCGGACTCGTAGACGTTGTCCTCGAAGATGTCCCAGCCGGTGAAGACCACATCGTTCAAGTCGGCCAAGGGAACGAAGTCCTTAATCCTGGGGGAATTGTTGTCGGTGCGTTTGCCCAGGCGGATGGTGCCCATTTGCGTGAGCGAGCCGATGGGCTTCGCGACCCCGCGGCGGACTGCCTCAACTCCGGCAATAAACGTGGTGGCGACGGCGCCGAGGCCGACGACCATAATTCCCAGCTTGCCCTTCGCGGGCTCAACGGCGGTCTGCCGCCCCTCGGACGAAGACCAGTCCGCGGGGGCTCCGGTATTCTGGCCGCCTTGTTGTTCAGTACTCATTGCTCTCCTATCCTTCCTTTGCTTGCCGGGGAAAGTACATCCACCCCGAAAGAACCGAATTGTACCGGCGCGTCGGCGCCTGTCTGACGGAGCACCTTAATCCTCGTGTCCTGCAAGTGCTGCGCTGTTTTCGCGCCGGCGATCGAGATGCGACCACACAAACCAGATGATTCCGATGACGAGCGCAATCTCGACAGCGAGATGAAAGCGGTGAAACGCCTGCTCGAAGCGCGGATCGGTGTGCCACTTTTCGCCGAGTTTCATGCCGGCGTAGGCCAGGGCGAAACACCAAGGCCACGACCCGACAAATGTGTAGATGTGAAACTTGAGCTGCGGCATTTTGGCGATGCCGGCAGGGAATGCAATGAACGTGCGGACTACGGGCAGGAGACGACCGAGCAGCACAGTGATGGAACCGTACTTATCGAAGAATTGCGTCATACGGTCCAGGTCGTGGTGGCTCATGAGAACCCAGCGTCCGTAGCGTTCCACGAGCGGACGTCCGCCTTTTGCGCCGATCCAGTAAGCGACCACGCTGCCGAGGTTGCAGCCGATGGCGCCGGCGGTCGCGGCCCAGATGAGCTGCATGTGGCCGAGATAGACCAGGTATCCGGCGAACGGCATGATGATTTCAGAAGGGAGCGGGATGCAGGCCGACTCGATGCCCATAAGCGCAGTTACGCCCGCGTAGCCGCCCATGTCGATGACGTGCGTGATGAATTGAACAAGAACTGCAAGAATGCGTTCGCTCATGAATGGCCTCAACAAGTATATAGGGCGGGGTTGGAGGCAGGTTGCGGCCCGCGAAATGACGGGGATGGCGGAGTTTCCAGCCCGAAAGCGAGTGATTTATGGCACTCAAGCGAAAGGAGCTGGTTGATAGGATAAAGGTGATTCCAAGAAAGATAAAAGGTGATGAAGTTGGCTGATTTTCCTCCGGTTCCGCTGACGCTTGAAGGCTCTGCAATGCTCCATCAGTTCTTCCGGTTTGACTGGGGGAAATGGAGGTCCTGCGCGGACGGCGAACGCAAGAAGATTGTCGATCAGTTTGTGAGGGCGCTCGGGAAATTGGAGAAGGACGCGGAGGGAAAAGTTCGGACAGGCCTCTATTCGCAGTTGGGACACAAGGGCGATCTGATCCTGGTGCATTTTCGCGAGTCCTTTGAGACGCTGAACCAGGTGGAGCTGGACCTGGCGCAAACGGCGCTGTACGACTTTCTGGAACTCAAGCATTCTTACGTTTCGGTGGTGGAGCTGGGCCTTTACGAATCGAGCCGCAAAACGTATGAGGCAGCCGCAGCTAAAGGAGCGGCGACCTTTTCGCCAGAGTGGCAGGCAGAAGTGGACGCCAGCATGAAGCGCGGAGCGGAAGCAATGAAGCCGCGGTTGTGGCCGGCGGTTCCTGAAGCGAAGTATCTCTGCTTCTATCCCATGGATCGCAAGCGCGGCGAGCAGGTGAACTGGTACTCGGTTCCGTTTGCAGAACGCCAGCGCATGATGCACGAACACGGAATGATCGGGCGGCGCTACGGCGATGTGGTGAAGCAAATTATCTCGGGATCGATCGGGATGGATGACTGGGAGTGGGGCGTGGATCTGTTTGCCGAAGATCCGGTGGTCTTCAAAAAGCTGATTTACGAGATGCGCTTTGATGAAGTGAGCGCGGTGTATGCGCTGTTCGGGCAATTCTACCTGGGCGTGCGCTTGCCGGTGGAGAAGCTGAGCGGTTGGCTGGATGGGAAGCTGTGAACGGGATTCGAGACCATGGTGACGAAGAAAGCTGCGAAAAAGGCACCAACGATCAGGCCTCAAACGAAGGGTTTTGCGAAGAAGGCAGCGGCTAAGGGGTCGGCGCGCGCCCGGAACAACGATCTTGCGCCGGAGCGTGTGGCCGCGATTCTGAAGACGCTCGATGAGGCGTATCCCGATGCGGTATGCGCGCTGCATCACAAGACACCGTGGGAGCTGCTGGTGGCGACGATCCTGAGCGCGCAGTGCACCGATGTGCGCGTGAACATGGTGACGCCGGAGTTGTTCAAGCGCTTCCCCACTCCGGCCGCCATGGCCAAGGCGAAGCTGCCGGAGCTGGAAAACCTGATTCGCACCACGGGCTTTTTTCGCAACAAGGCCAAGTCGATCAAAGGCGCGGCCGAGAAGATTACCAGGGAATTTGGCGGCAAGGTTCCGGAGACGCTGGCCGAATTGATTACCGTTCCGGGGGCGGCGCGCAAGACGGCGAACGTGGTGCTCGGCGTGTCGTTTGGCAAAGCGGAAGGCGTGGTAGTCGACACGCATGTCTTTCGCATTGCGCATCGGCTGGACCTGGCCAAGGGCGACACGGCACAAAAGGTGGAACAGGAATTGATGCAGATTTTACCGAAAGATCACTGGATCCGCTTTTCGCACCAGGTGATTCATCACGGACGGCAAGTCTGCATTGCGCGCAAGCCGAAGTGCCATGAATGCACGCTGGAGACGCTGTGCCACTCGGAAGACAAGACGTGGAGTTCGTGAGGCAGCCGCACGCTCCTAGCCATTAGCTCAAGATTTTTGGACTCTTACCGGAAAATCTTTGCTCAACAGGCAGAGAGAAAAGCTTTGACTGCGGCAATGAGGCCGGGAATGTCGTGCGGATCGGCTTCTGCAACGGGCGGCCAATGGGCCTCGCGTAATGTCTGCGATGTGATGGGTCCGATGGAGATGGCCGGAACACCCGTGAGCGGAAACGGTATACCGGCCTTTTCGGCCGCTTCGGCAAGATGCGTGACGCTGGACGAGCTGGTAAATGTGGCAGCATCGAGACCGTTGACCAGCGCGGCTTGGAGTTGTGCGGGCGCTTCCAGCGGCAACACGTTCCTGTAGGCATCCACAACGTCGACGGTGGCTCCGGCGGCACGGAGGGCATCGGGGATGACGTCACGAGCGATGGCGGCTCGGGCTAGGAGCACGCGCTTGCCGGCGATCTGGTCTTGCAGAGCGTCGACGAGAGACTCGGCGACGTAGTCCTTGGGGGTCAGGCTGACTTTCATTCCGGCATCGCGGGCGGCTTCTGCGGTTGCCGAGCCAATGGCGGCGATTTGCGGCGACGATGCAGGAGCGACGATGCCTAGATAAGCAATGCGCTCGACGAGAGCGTGAACGGTGTTGGTGCTGGTGAGGATGAGCCAATCGTATCGATCCAGATTTTGAATTGCATCGTCCAGCGGCTCGTAGCTTGCAGGCGGGACGATTTCGAGTACCGGCACTTCGACAGGGATGGCGCCGAGGGCGCGAAGCGAGTCGCTGAGTTTGGGTGCCTGTGTTGCGCCGCGCGTTACGAAGATGCGGCGTCCCGCGAGCGGCTGCTCGCTCACTGCGCGACTCCGCCGACGGCGGCGAGTAGCGGGCCGGCGCCGGCATCGAGAAGCCGCTGAGCGATCAATTTGCCCAGGGCCTCCGCGCCGATTGAAGCCTTCGGCTCGCGTTGGTAGACGCGCACCACATTTCCCGTTGCGGGATCGGCAACCACGCCGTAAATCTCATCGTAGGACGCTTCGCTTCCCTGCTCTTGGCGCAGACGGCAGTGGACGCCGATGGGCACCTGGCAGCCTCCGCCGAGGGCGGCAAGAGCGGCACGCTCTGCAGTGACCGCGAAGCGTGTGGCCTCGTCATTGAGAAATGCCAGCGCCGCGATGGTCGCGTCATCGCCGAGCCGCGTTTCGATTCCCAGTGAGCCCTGGCCGGCAGCGGGACAGAACTGCTCGGGCTCAAGCCGTTCGCGAACCCACTCGGTCTTTTGGAGCCGATCGAGACCGGCGGCGGCGAGAAGAATCGCATCGACCGTGCCCTCGGCGAGTTTGCGCAGCCGCGTGTCGACATTGCCGCGAAATTCTACGGCCTCAATGTCGGGCCGCAGTGCTTTCAATTGAGCGCGACGGCGCTGGCTGCTTGTGCCCACTTTGGCGCCTTGAGGCAGTGTAGCAAGGTTCGCGTATTTCGCCGAGACAAGCACATCGCGGGGATCGACACGCGTCGGTGTCGCGGCCAGCGCGAAACCTGACGGCAATTCGGTGGGCAGATCTTTCAGCGAGTGCACGGCAAGATCGACGCGACCCGCAGCGAGGGCCTCTTCAATCTCCTTGGTGAACATGCCCTTTGACCCGACTTGCGCAAAGGTGACTTCCTGCAGGCGGTCCCCTGTGGTCTTAATGATTTCGATTTCGACTTGATGGCCCTGCGCACGCAGGAGCGCGGCGATGTGATTGGCTTGCCAGAGAGCGAGCTGCGAGCCGCGACTGCCGATGCGGAGATTCATTTTCCACCTACGGCGCTGGTTTCGTCGACATGCGCGAGTTCGGACTTCTGGGGTTCCGATTGCGCTGCGATGGGCTTCTCTTCTTCTGCGGGAGCGACCGACGGCAGCGACCATGTTTCGCACAGCGCTTCAACGCGCGTTGAATCGTTTTCGCGAGCAGCCTGCTTGAGCGCTTGCATGGGCGGGTGGAGGAACTTGTTCACAAGGCCGCGGGTCAGGGTCTCGATGGCGGCAAGCTGCTCTTCGCTCAGTGTGCCGAGCTTGGCGTGCATGCGCTTCATCTCGTTGAGGCGAATCTCCTCGGCCTGGCGCTGCAGGCTGACGATTGCGGGCGCCACATTGACGGCGCGGCGGCGCTGGTGGAAGCGCTCCACTTCTTCAGCAACGAGGGATTCGGCGTCGCCCGCCTGACGGCTGCGCTCTTCCATGTGCGAAGCGGCCACTTGCTGCAAGTCGTCGATGTCGTACACGAAGATGCCGTCGAGATCGTTGACGGCGGGATCGACGTCGCGCGGAACGGCGATGTCGATAAAGAACATGGGCCGGTTGCGGCGGCGATGCAGAAAAGCCTGCGCGTGTTCGCGGCGGAAGATGGGATGCGGCGCGCCGGTGGAGCTGATGATGATGTCGGCTTCAGCGGCGGTTTCGTGCAGCTTGTCGAATGGAATGACGCGGCCATTGAAGGGTTCTGCCAGCTGCCGTGCGCGCTCCATGGTGCGATTGGTGACGAGAATGGCTCCGGCGCCCTGCTGCACCAGGTGACGTGCGGCAAGCTCGGACATTTTTCCTGCGCCGACGAGAAACACGGTGCGGCCTTGGAGCGATCCGAAGATTTTGCGGGCCAGTTCAACGGCGACCGACGCGATGGAGACGGAGTTCGAACCAATTTCGGTTTCGCTGCGCACACGCTTGGCGGCAGCGAAGGCCGACTGCAGCAGATGCTCGAGCTGGCCGCCGACCGTGCCGCTGGCGCGGGCGACGGCGAAAGCTTCTTTTACCTGGCCGAGGATCTGCGGTTCGCCCACCACCATGGAGTCGAGGCTGGCGGCGACGCGGAAGAGATGACGTACGGCTTCCTGATCGTAATGCTGATAAATGTGCGCGCTTAGCAGCGCCGGATCGAATCCGAACTGGCGATGCAGAAAACCGGCGAGGTCCGTCGAAGGCGACTCGATGGAGGCGACGATCTCCACACGATTGCAGGTGGAGATGATCATGCATTCCGATACGCCGGGCTGCGCGGCAAGGGCGCGCGTCGTGTCAGGTAGCTCATCGCGCGAAATCGCGATGCGCTCGCGCAGCTCGATGGGGGCCGTTTTGTGGTTGACTCCGATGAGCGCGAGCGTCATGGGGCACCGAACCTATGGACGTGGCTGACCATGTTGGCGGCCCAAACAGCCAACATCAGGACGAGCACGGCGCCTGAAAGATACGCGGCCCTGCGTCCGCGCAGGCCGGCGCTTTTGCGCAAGAAGATGAGCAGAACGTAGAGGCCCCACATGCCAAACGAAGCCAGCACCTTGGGATCGAGAAAGTAGGCAGCTCCGAGCGAGGTTTCCTGCACGAGGACCGCGCCCAGCAGCAGGCCGACGGTCATGCAGGGAAAGCCGAAGAGCAGCATGGCATGGGCAAGGCGCTCGAGGGTATCGAGGGGCGGCAGCCAGTCCAGCGGAGCCCACCAAGTGTCCTGGCCGGGTTTGATTTTTGACTTGAGACGGCGCTCCTGCACGAGATAGAGAACGGAGGCGAGCAGGCTGAATCCCAGACCGGCATAAGCGGCCAGCAAAGCAAAGATGTGCGCGACAAGCCAGCTGGTGCGCACGCCCTGCGAAGGAAATGTGTAGCCTGCGGTGCCGAGAGCGGGAACAAAGACAAGGAAGAAGGTTACGGGTAAGGCGAAGATGCCCAGAGAGATGGCGTCATAAAGCCACCAGGCAAGAAAGAACAGCCCGGCGATCAGGAATCCAAAGAGCGATTCGGTTTCGCGAGCGCCGGCCGGGACGAGGCGGTGATTCAATGCCAGCATTTCTACGACGGATACAAAATGGAAGAAGAAGGCCATGCCGCCTAGGTGGACACACCACCGGCGTGCGCGCTCCGAAGAGTTGAGGACCGCGGGGAAGATTGCGTAGCCTGCTGCCGCGTAGAGGATGGCCGCGACTCGGAGCCAAAGCAGATGCATACCGTTCACAACCTTAAGGCCTTAACTCTGAGTATACTGTGATGCAAATCACCCAAAGTGCCCCTGGGATTGTGCGCCCGAGAAGAGCCAAACCGCCCGGAATCAGAGATTCGGACCCGGGTCGGCTATGCTTGGTAGCGGTCGCAAGAGTGGCGCGCGTTTACCCATTTATCTGGAGGATTCCCGAGCAATGCTGAAGCGGTTCTGCGGATTCGGATTGGTTCTATTTGTGTTGGCTGCAGGTGGCAGCCTGGGCTTCGGCCAGGGCGCACGTGCTCCCCAGTGGGTGGGCACCTGGGCCACCGCGCCCATGCTGGCCGATGGCGGGTTTCGCGTGCAGGCGTTCAGTGCGACTACGCTGCGCGAGGTGGTTCACATCTCGATTGGCGGAAAACAGCTGCGGCTGCGCTTCACCAATGAGTTTGGACTCGAACCGCTGACGCTGGGCGATGTCCATGCGGCGGTGAGCGCGGGGGCCGATGCGACAAAGGCCGGCACGGATCATGTGGTCACTTTCGGCGGCGAGACCACGGTGCGTATTGCTCCGGGCGCAGTCGCCTATTCCGACGCGGTGGATTTTGCGACCGATCCACTGTCGGACGTGGCGATCAGTTTTTACCTTCCGTCGCAGGTGATGAGCAAAGAGACCTTTCATGACTTCGCCGATCAGGACAACTACATGGCGAACGGCGATGTCGCAGCCGCTGCCACGCTGATGGATGCCACGACGCTTCGCTCGTGGTATTTCCTGGACGGCGTGGATGTGCAGGCAACCGAGGGCGCGCGGGCGATTGTGACGCTGGGCGACTCGATCACCGACGGCGCTTTGTCGAAGAAAAATGCGAACCTGCGCTGGCCCGATATCCTTGCCGCGCGGCTGAAGCAGGAACATGGCCTCGAGAACGTGGGAGTCCTGAATGAAGGCATTGGCGGCAATCGCGTTCTGAACACGGGCTACGGGCCGGCTGCCGTAGCGCGCATCGATCGCGATGTGCTGGCGCAGAGTGGCGCGAGGTACGTCATCGTGCTCGAGAGCATTAACGATATCGGGCGCCTGGCAGAGTTAGATGGGCCGGAAGATTTGGTGACAGCGCATCAACTCGAGAACGGGCTAAAGCAGATTGCCGACGCGGCGCACGAGCACGGCATGAAGGCGCTGGGCGCGACGCTTACTCCCTACGGCGGCGCCGGCTATTATTCCGATAAGGGCGAGCAGATACGCGAAGACGTAAACCACTGGATCCGGACCAGCGGCGTATTCGACGGCGTCATCGACTTCGACAAGATCACCGGCGACGCAGCGGATCCGAAACGATTCAACGCGCTGTATGACTCGGGCGATCACTTGCACCCGAACGACACGGGATACAAAGCCATGGGCGACGGGATCGACCTTGCATTGTTCAAAAAGTGAAACGGACAACGGGTTGAAGCGAACCGGCGCGCTGCCGTGAGACTAGAGCGCAGGTTGCAGGAACGCGAGCCCGGCTTTCGACACCTGCACATCATCCTCTGACTTGCCGCCACTGAAGGCGATGATCAGGAAACCGGATTTGACCTTGCCGATGACGCCGCCCTGCCAGCCGAATTCGCCGGTCATGGGCGGACGCGTCGCGGTGCCGCTGTTCTGGAGCGTGTCGGCCATTTCGGCGGATTTGGCGTAGGCGATGCCGATGAGGTTGTTCCCTTTCGAAGTGGCGGATGGCTCATCTTTCATGCGGCCGACGACGGCCATGCGCGAGGTCCAGCCCTGGATGGTTGCACCCGGCGCATAGGACACGATGGCAACCCCGGAAATATTGAGTTCAGCGGCCCGCTGACGCATGACGGCGAGTGCGTGATCGGCAAGAGCGTCGAATCTCTTCGCTCTCATGGGCTTTGCGAGTTTGCCGGACGCGGCGGTTTGCGCGTGCGCTGAAGACATGGCAAGAGCGAAGAGGATTGCGGCAACGAGAATCTGTTTGTTCATGGTTGACTTTCCGGCAACGCGGCGTTGATAGGCGGTGTCGCGCAGCAGAGTGGATTCTATCGGGACTGGCCGGGACTGGTCGTCCAGAGAGCCGCGCTGCGGTGCCGTTCACAGTTTCACAGGTTCACAGGTTCACAGGAGCTGGCCGGTGCTGGCCGCACGGGGGACTGGCCGTCCAGGCAGTCGCGCTCCGCTCCGATCACAGATCCACAGTTTCACACATTCACAGTTCACAGCCCGCAGCAGCGGAGTTGGCGGGGTGAGCGGTGTGAGTCAAGCTGGGCCAGCCGTTGATCCGGTGAAATTTTTGCGGGCTGAACTTGTGATTTGGTGAAGCGGTATACCTCCGGGGGTAGGGGGGAGGGGGGGTACCCCATTTTGACCCTTATCCTGAACATTCCCGGTTGGTTAGCGCTGAAAAAGTGCGTTCTATGCCGCACTTATGTGCACATTTGCTGCGTTGGCTCTAACGGAGATTTGCCGCAGAAGGAAGCGGCGACCCCAGGTTGGGATCGCCGCTTTTCTTTTTCTACTTCTGCTACCAGCCTACGCGCTTGAAGGGTATTGGACTGCAAGGGTGCGCGGGCGATTCGAAACGTTGGTCACGAGCGGGTTCCGTTTTGGGAATGAGGATTTGCGGCCGGAGTTGGCGCACGAAGCGTATCAAGAGTGCGCATTGCTCTCCGCTTCCTCGGTTGATGGGTTCGTAGCTTTCCCAGGTCTCAGAATCGAGACCTGGGGCACCCCAGGGTTCTTCATCGTTCAGCATTCTGAGACCCGGCATAAGCACATAACTGGCAACCACAAAGCCATATCGAAGACGCACCGATTCAAGCACATTTTCAAATACGCCGTACACTGCTGCGGGGTTCAGAAACGGCTGCCTGCGATAACAACTGAAGGTGAGAAAGTGAAAACATCCGCATTTCTGGTAGCGGACCAGTCGGTTGGGCATGACGGAGGGATTGTAAAACCGGTGGCGGGTTGAGGTCTGCGCTTTCCCACCCTTCGCTGGAAAGAAGCGAAGGATGGGGCACCCCGCGGGGGTGAACAGGTCGAGTTCGAAGAAACCTAGGGTGGGTCGTCGGCTGTAATGTCACCGGAGGCGGGGCGGTCCTCGGTTGCTGCGGTCGTTCGGCAGCACAAGCAGGAATCGGGAATTCCGGCTTGCTGCTTTCGATCGCGGACAAGTGTGGATGTCATGGCGAAGGATGAGTGTAGGGCTTCGCACGCTTGACGCAAAGGACGCGCGATGAATTGGGCGCCTGGCTCTTTCGCTGTCGTGGCGCAGGACGCGGGGATTTCGTCAGAGAAGGGCTGGTTGATTGGCGAGACCGGGTTTGCCGAGGAACTTTTCGGCAATCGCAGAGGCTGTCTCGGGCCGACTGAAGTAGTAACCCTGAATTTCATCGCACTTGAGTGCACGCAGGAAGTCGAACTGGGACTTATCTTCAACGCCTTCGGCGACCACCGTAAGGTTGAGATTTTTGGCCATATGGATAATTGCTGTTGTGATGGCAGCATCATCGGCATTGGTCGTGACTTCTCGAATGAAGGAACGATCGATCTTGAGCTTATTCACACGAAACTGCTTGAGATAACTGAGACTGGAATAGCCGGTCCCGAAATCGTCGATGGCAAGCTTCAATCCCAGCTCTCTCAACTCCTGTAAAACCGAAAGCATGACATCCTGGTTCGTCAATAGAAGACTCTCGGTCAATTCAAGCTCGAGAAATTGAGGAGGCAGGCCACTGCGGGCGAGCGCTCTTTTGATGACTTCGCAGAATTCCGATTGCCGAAACTGCACAGCGGAGACATTGACTGCCACTGGGACCCTGAGAAGACCCTGATCGAGCCAGGCCCGGGCTTGCGTGCAGGCGGCATGGATAACCCATTCGCCGATGGGCAGAATCAGGCCCGTGTTTTCTGCAATGCCGATGAATTTATCCGGCGGGACCAAGCCGAGGTCCGGGTGGCGCCAGCGGAGGAGCGCTTCGAATCCGGCGAGTTCCCCGCTTGCTGTTTCGATCTGGGGTTGATAGACCAGGAAGAATTCCTCACGGTCGAGAGCACGGCGCAAGTCATTTTCCAGCGCGGCACGTTCGGTGAGCCGGCGATTCATCTCTGAACTGAAGAACCGAATGGCGTTTCGGCCGCTCTCTTTGGCGGAATCCATGGCCTGGTCGGCGTACTTGATGAGTGTTTCTCCATCGTTGCCGTGATCAGGAAACAGACTGATGCCAATGCTGCAACTGGTAGCGAGTGAGTGTCCCTTCACTTCAAATGTGTCGGAAAGCGAGGCTGCAACGCGAGAAGCGATTTCTGACGCCTCGTGCACTCCGGTCAGGACAACAACGAACTCGTCGCCGCCAATTCTCGCGACCGTGTCACATTCCCTTGTGCAGCCCTTGATGCGTGCGGCAACCTCTTTTAGAAGGAGGTCGCCCACTGTGTGGCCGAGGGAATCATTGATGAGTTTGAAGCGATCGAGGTCCAAGAACAGGACGGCGACCCGCTCGTGTTTGCGCCGGGCGGAGGCCATTGCCTGAGCGAGCCGATCCCGCATCAAAGCCCGATTGGGCAGCCCCGTGAGAGCGTCGAAGTATGCGAGGAACTGAACACGCTCTTCCGCGACCTTGCGGGCCGTGATGTCTTCTGTTGTGCCATTGATGAACAGAATGTTGCCGGCCGCATCCCGTTCCGCCTGCAAATTCACAAGGATCCATCGTCTTGAGTGATCCCTGCAGTAGATCTCGACCTCAGCGTTATGCACCCTTGCACCGGTCATCGCTGCCTTGTGCAATTCGGCCATGCGACTGGGGTCGACGAATAGCTGTGCTGCGTTAGAAACCGCCTGCAGCAACTCTTCGGGGGAGTCGTAACCGTGCATTTGCGCCATGGCGCGGTTGACGCTGAGCGGACGACCGTGCACGGAGGCCTGAAAGATGCCGACCACGGCGTTTTCAAAGATCGACCGGTACTTTTGCTCGGCCTGAAGCATTGCGGTCTCAGCCTGTTTGCGCACTGTTATGTCATTGGCTGCGACCATGACCGCATCGAGGCCGCGATAGACGATTTGGTGCGTAACGACTTCGACATCGAAAAGCGAGCCATTCTTTTTGCGATGCCTCCAGATACCTGGTTCCTGGAGTCCGCTTTCGCGTTTCTTGACGTCGGCGAGGAGGGCTGGAATGTCTTCTGCGGGACGAATGTCGGCGATGGTGGCGGCCAAGAACTCCTGCTCTGTGTAACCGTATTGACGGATCGCGGCGGGGTTGACGGCCAGGAACCGAAGTGTGTTGCGATCGAAGACCCACATCGGGATTGGATTGCTTTCGAAGAGGAGCCGATACTGGGCTTCTGATCTCTGCAAGACCTCTTCGGCCCGTTGACAGCCGGTGATAAAGACAGGGTTGGCCTGAAGGCCGCAAGGCAGGGCGCTGTTCCGGTTGGCAAACTGCGACAAGGTGTGGGGTCTGCGCTTGGGACCGGGCGTTGGTGGTTGCACTGGAATCCTCTGACCCTGCGGGTGCGACTCAGGGTCTCTATCGGCAAATCCAGTCAGAAACTTCAGCCGTGAGTATTTCTGAAAGGTGGTCTAAAGAGAGTAGAGACCAAACGGAAAGCCTATGGTATTCCACAAAGGGTGAAGTCGGGACGTGATGCAGATCACTGCGCTTTGAGAAAAATGTCAACGATCCGGGTGAGAAACCGAAGGTCAATCAAGCGCATGGCGATCCCGGAGAATCGGGCGGGATCGAGGAACGAGGGGCGACCTTTGCGGCCGCCCCCATGCGCTACTGCACCTGCGTTGCGGTGATGACGCCCGATGAAGTGAGGACCTGCGATGCAAAGTATCCCTGTTCATTTCCCGAATACGAGCATTCCACATAAAGGATGGTGTTGGGTTGCTGCGCCACAAACACGCCGTTGAGAGGGAGCGTTGCAGCACCGTTCGCGTCGAGGTGGAATAGCGCGAATGGTGCGGGATTTTCGAGTATTTGGTTGACTGCGTAACTGCTCTCAAGCGAGCAGCGGGCAAAGGCGTCGATTTTTGGATCCAAGTTTATAAACACCACTTGCCCTCCGAGCGCATAGGTTCCCGCGTTGGGCAAGATGACGGCGGTGATTTCGGCCTGGTTTGAGTTCAACGGAAGCGTGATAGTGTTGGGCTGGCTACCATAGGCGAAGGACAAGGGTCCACCGGCGCTTCCTCGCGGGCCGGCCGGGCCAGTGGGACCCGCGGGGCCGGCGGGACCGGCCGGGCCGGCGGCGCCTGTTGCTCCAGGAGCCCCAGGAGCCCCGGCAGGACCCTGCGGGCCGGTTGCGCCATAGGTCAGGACGAATGGGAACAATTCTCCGATTGCGTTGGAGACGACGAGGCCGTAGGTTCCTGCGGTGGTGTTATTCGGAACCGCAGCGACGATCTGGGTGTTGGTATACGAGATGATGGTGAGCGCGCCGCCGGCCATGCGGACCGTCGGCGTTCTCGCCACCGGCGCGAAACTGGTGCCAGTCAGGGTTACCTGGTTGGTGCTGTAGTTGATGGCGGAGCTGTTGACCGTGAGGATGGGAATTGCACCGAATCCCAGCGACGGAACGAGCAGCAAGAGAACGGCGAGCATGAACTTTTTCATTGAGGCGTCCTTCCTTCCGGCAGTTGAGCTGCCCGGATTCACACTCGAAGTATGCCCGGGGCCGCAGCAGGACACCATGAACTGCGGATGAGTCGCGTATGAGTTCTGGATGAGTTGGCATGCTGGACGCCGGCGGAGAATGCGCTTGATGGATGCAGTACCGCTTGGGACAGCGGACACGGGGGCAGGCGGCGTATGAACGCGGAAGCGAGCGGCGGTGGGACCTGCGGGTGCGCAGAACGCGAGATTCCGAGAAGGTGGGACGTCTGTGTTTCTTGCTATGCGTTGAGCCGGTTGGTGGCGGCGAGGCGGCCGTACCAGAGGCCCGAATCTTTCACGATGCGTTTCTGGTTGCGGTAGTCGACCCAGGTGAGGCCATAGCGCTGGCTGTAGCCGTCGGTCCACTCGAAGTTGTCCATCAGGCTCCAGGCATGGAAAGCGCGGACGCGGGCGCCGTCGGCGATGGCGCGGGCCAGTTCGCCGAGCACGCCCTGGAAGAAGGCGATGCGGCGGGCATCGGGGATATGCCCGGCGGCACCGTCGAACGGCGTGTCCATATAGCAGCAGCCGCACTCGGTGATTTCGATGATGGGGTGGTCGTATTCGCGCGAGATCTGGGTGACCAGGTCGTAGATGCCGCGCGGAAAGACTTCAAGGCCTGCGTGGGTGAGCGGGCCTTCGGTCGGCATGACGGCGTGGAAGCGCGTGTAGGGATCGCGGCCACCGTTGGGATCGCCTGCGTCCGATTCAATCTCGGTGCCATAGTGAAGTTGCGAGCCGGGCGAACCGCCGGCATCGGAGACGATGCGGCGCGTGTAGTAGTGGAAGCCGACCCAATCGAGCGGCGCGCGCAGGAGTTTGTCGTCGCCGGGGCGCACGCCCATCGCTTCGTAGGGTGGCTCGCCGACGAAGGCTTTAGGGTATTCGCCCTTGAGCGCGGCGTGGAGGAAAAACGTGTTGTTCATCGCGTGGTAGCGCGCGGTGGCGGCGCGGTCGGCTTCGCTGTCGGTTTTGGGATAGCCGGGAGCCATGCTGTAGGCGCTGCCCACGGTGGCGCGGGAACTGGCAGCTTTGAGCGAGCGGAAGCTTTCGCCCTGGGCGAGAGCGAGGGTGTGGAGCGCTTTGAGGAAGTCAGAGAATTTGGCACGGCCGGGCGCATGAATGCCGATGCCGTATCCGTAATAGGCGAAGGCCCAAGGCATGTTGAAGGGAGCCCAGACCTGGATGCGGTCGCCCAGCTCCCTGGCCAGGATGCCGGCGTAGTCGGCGAAGTAGCCGGCGAGATCGCGATGGGGCCAGCCGCCCTTGTCTTCGCACCACTGCGGAAGATCCCAGTGGTAGAGGGTGCAGAAGGGGCGAATGCCCGCTTCGAGCACGGCGTCCAGGACGCGCTTGTAGTGGTCGAGGCCTTTGGGGTTGGGCGCGCCGGTGCCGTTGGGTTGAATGCGCGGCCAGGAGATGGAGAAGCGATAGCTTTTCTGGTTGAGCGTCTTGAGGATTTCGATGTCCTGCTTGTAGAGGTGGTAGTGGTCGCAGGCGATGTCACCGGTGTCTCCGCCTTTGATGTGGCCGGGAGCGTGGGCGTAGCGATCCCAGATGGACTCGCCCTTGCCGTCTTCCTGCCATGCGCCTTCGACCTGGTAGGACGCAGTGGCCATGCCCCAGAGAAATCCGCCGGGAAAGTGCTTCGAGCCGTTTTGGTTGGAGGGCTGCGCGTTGGGGATGGCGAGTGCAGGTTCTGGAGCGGCATCGAGTGTGCGGGCGGCGAGCACGGCACTGCCGGCGGCAACGAGCGAGTTGGAGAGGAATTTGCGGCGATTCAAGGGGAACAAACCTCCGGCACAGCAAACGCTAGCATCGCGGGTAAGGCCAGTCAAACGTTTAAGCAAGCGTATTGGCAATGGCAGAGAAGACCTTCGCCGTTCACGGGCAGGCGGGTTCGGCGCGAGTTTCTGAGATTAGTTGAGCAGAGAACGGCGACTACTCTATGCGATCTCGAGATTTCGTGCTGAAATTGGAGAGAACTTACCATCCAATCGCCGTTCAATTTCCCGATCACCAAGAGTGCGGGAGAAAAGTGGGCCTATGCTCGACGCTATTGAGTCGTTCCGGCAAAAATTCCTGAAGGTGGCGCCTTATTTTCGGCCGTTGATTTTCGTGGTGATTGCCGTGGTTGTATTCGTCAATCGGTCGCGCAGGGGTGGTTCCGGATCGCGCGCTTTCCAGTTGAGGCGAAGGGACTCGATCTCCTCCTGGCTGGGAAGCCGGCCGAAGCAGAGAAGTGCTATCGCGAAGCTTTGAAGCCGGGTGCGGAGGTCTCCGATTCGGAACGGGTGCGTCTGCTGGTTTGCCTTGGAGACTCGCTCATGGATCAGGGCCGATATCAGGAAGCGGAACAATGTGTCATGCAGGCACTTGCATTAGGGGATCCATCGGGCAGCGGGCAAGGAAGCATGGCCGATGTGCTGATATTGGAAAAGAAAGATCTGGAAAAAGCCATCGAGATGGCAGACCAGGCGCTCCAACTGGTCACACACTCTGTGAACCATCACTTTGGGGACGCGTGGTCTGCTGTCAACGACGCCCTCTATGAGGCCAAGACATGGGCTCGCAAGTCGCAGGCGTTGGTCCTTCTCGACAGGAGAACAGAAGCTCGGCAGGCGATTGATCGCGCAATCAGGATCGTCGATGGAGAAAGGGGCCAACTGGCCGTCACCGTTCCCGAAACGAATTTGATTGCAAAACTGGTTCTGGGCGACCGCCTTCGCCGTATGAAGGAGCTGACGATTTCGGACACGCATTGGCAGATCAGTCAGGCGCTGCTCGCCTTGCAGGATACGAAAGCGGCTGCGGAACACTTGCGCGTTGTCCGGGATACTGACCACATTGGAAAGTATCGCAATCTTGCCAATGCTGCGCTCGAGCGGCCTGGGGCCTGGGCAGTTTAAGTACCGACCGCGCGCTTTCCAACGGCTCCCGGTGTGAGTCAAAACCCTCAGTCCATTGCTGCAATTAAACTAGGGAGTGAGGGATCGCGTGGTTCGGAAGTTTCTTGTCGTTGTGTGTCTGCTGTCGATATTGGAAGCCGGTGTGGGGCTGTCGGCCCAAACTGCCGGCGTAGCGAAAGTTCCGTCCACCGCCTCGAAGGACGATGCCCAAGGAGCTTTGCCCGGGCCGATTGCCGCAGCCGAAGCGGCCATCTTGAAGCAGGACTGGAAGACTGCTGAAACCGCGCTGGATACCTACCTCACCACCCATCCCACCGACGCGCGAGCGCTGTTTGACGCAGGCTACGTGGCGGACGCGCAGAACCGGCTCGATGACGCGGCGAGTCTCTACGGGCGGTCGATTCAGGCCGATCCGCAGCGGTTTGAAGCGCATCTTTCGCTGGGACTGCTGCTGGCGCGGCAAGGCAAGACGGCCGAAGCCCGGCCGGAGCTGGCCGCGGCAACCAGATTCCATGGCGAGGAGGCGGACCCGTTGCTGAAGGCACGGGCATGGCGGGCGCTGGCAGAGATCGACAAACCCGACCCGAGCGGACATGGAGACGCGGTGCAGGCGTCGAACGATCTGCTGGAAGCGCTGAAGCTGAGCCCTGAGACGCCAACCGACACGCTGCTGGCCGCGACCCTGGCGGAAGACACGGGACAGAATGACGCGGCGGAGGCTGCGTATCGCCGGCTTTTGGCGAAGGATCCCAAGTCGACCGATGCCAATGCGGGACTGGCGCACCTTTATATAAGGGAAAAGAAGTATCCAGACGCCGAGACACTGCTGCGCGCGGCGCTTGCGCAGACACCCGGCGACCCAGCACTGACGGCGGAGCTGGCGACCGATCTGGCGGCTCAGGACAAGGAAGAAGCGCTGCCCATGCTGGAGCAACTGCACGCGGCGCATCCGCAGGATGAGAACATCACGCGCATGCTTGCCGAGGTGCGGGCGCAATCGGGCGATGCGGCTGGAGCGGACAAGATGTATGTCGCACTTCTGGCGACGCGGCCGAACAATATTGACCTGCTGATGGCTCATGGCGAAAACCAGATTCGCCAGCTGCACTATGCGGAAGCGTTCGCGATCTTCGATAAGGTGACCCGGCTCGACGAGGGCAACGGTGATGCGTGGAGCGGTCTGGCGTTTGCGGCCTCAAAGACGGGTCGACCTGAAGTGACGCTGCATGCGCTTACCATGAGGTCAAAGTTTCTTCCGGAACTGCCGTCGACCTATTTCCTCTGGGCAACTTCTTTCGACACTCTTCATCAGAAGACACAGGCGATTGCCTACTATCACCAATTTCTTGATGCTGCTGCAGGCAAATTCCCAGATCAGGAATGGCAAGCTCGCCAGCGCCTTTTGTTGCTGGAGAGAAAAAACTAGGGGCATTTGAGGGGCACGGGGTACAAATCAACCGAGAATTCGACCGTCGGATCAAAACGGAATGCGGCTGGTAACATCCACCTCACACCTTTTTCCTTGCAACTTCTGTGGAATTGATCCTATTGTCTTTCCAACGGGGAGAGCGGTCCACCGCAAAACGAGCCGCTCTGAATTCTGTACCAGCGGAGGTTTCTCATGCGCGGTCAGATGATGGTAGCGGTGCTGGTGCTTGTTCCGGTCTTGTCCGTGCAAGCCCATGCATATTCCCCAGACGAAAAACCAGCCGATCAAGACACGATTGCGGCATTGGAGACGCGCATTCCGCTGGCACAGCCGCGCGAGCAATGCTTCCTCTATGCTGAGCTGATCCACCAGATGACCGAGTTCAGCCTGAAGCAGTATTCGGCGGGCAACACCGACAAAGCCAACGCCATGCTGAAGCACATTCAGGATCTGGCGCAAAAGCTGCATCTGTCGGTAGCAGACGACAACAAACGGTTGAAGAATGCCGAGATTTTGCTCCGGCATACAGCATTCCGACTGACGGAAATGCTGCACTCGAGCAGTTTTGAGGATCGGCCGCTGGTCCAGGAGACCCTGGCGCAAGTCAATCAGGCCGAAGCCGAGGCCATGCTGCAGGTTTTCAAGAAGTAATTCGTTCGGCGGCTTCCCTCCCCCTCTCCCTTTTCTTCACGACGACATGCGCGTGGCTGATTGTGTTTGACGTGGTGTGCGCGCCTGCCGTGTTGTGTTTGAATGATTCCGTAAGAGGGAAAAAGCGTGCGGATTCATCGCTGGATGGGGACAGGGCTGGTTTGCCTACTGATTGCAACTCCTTTGGCGGGGCAGAAGCAGCATCGGCAGCCGCTGACCGAGACGCAGGCGGAACAGATTCGCGAGGCCGGCATCGATCCGGATTTGCGCATCAAGCTCTACACCAAATTCACGGGCGAACATGTGGATACGATCAAGGGGTTCGCCAACCGGGGCCACTCCGCTGCGCGCGCGCACAGGCTCGATGAGGAATTGCAGGATCTGACCGCCCTGATGGATGAAATGGGCGACAATCTTGAGCAATATGGCGAGCGCAAAGCCGATCTGCGGAAATCTCTGAAGACATTGAACGACGCGACGCCGCACTGGGTGCAGGTGTTGCAGGACCTGGCCAGCGAACCGGGATTCGATCTCGCGCGCAAAGAGGCACTGGAAAGCGAAAAGGACCTGGCGGACCAGGCAGCGCAGTTGCAAAAGGAGCAAGAGGAATATTTCAAACTGCACAAGGATGAAAAGGGACAGGAGCGGGCCGAGCCGCAGTGAAAATAGCTTTGAGCTCTCAGCCGTCAGTGATCAGGTTTCGGCTCTAAGGAATTGATCCACTGAATGGGAGCGGTTTTTGGTGGCGCGTAACTGACTTGTTCTCCTCCTGCTATCCGCCAGGGCCTCGATCACTTTGTTCCCAGCTGCGCTGTGCTACGCTCCATCTTGGTGACACCGGAACTGGCCTCGATTTTTCAGGAAGAGTATCGCGCACTTCGACCGCGTGCGCCCATGCCGCCTATCCTCATCCGCTTCCGCCGGTTCACCACCCTCAACACAACGATTCGTATTCGCGACGGACAGATCAAGGTGAGCTTGTCGGATCTGCTGGAAGGGGCTCCTGAAAGCGTGTTGCGTGCGATCGCGCACATTCTTCTGGCCAAGCTTTATCGCAAGCCCATCGATGCGGCGCACAATGTGCGCTTCAAGCGGTTCGCATCGAGCGCATCGGTGACGCGGCAGGCTGAACTCATTCGCCATGCGCGGGGCACCAAGCGGTATTCCGGTCCCGAAGGGCGGTACTACAACCTGGAAGAAGTCTTCGACACGTTGAATTTCCGGTTTTTTGGGGGATTGCTCGGCCGGCCGGACCTGACCTGGAGCGAAAGCAATGCCACCCGATCGCTGGGGCACTACGATGCCGCCCACAACACCATCGTCGTGAGCCGGGTGTTTGACAAGCCTTCGAGCCCCCGTTACGCGGTCGAATACCTGCTTTACCACGAGATGCTGCATCTGAAGCACCCAGTAAGGATGCGAGGACTGCGGCGATGCGTGCACTCGGCAGAATTCAAGGCGGACGAGAAGTTATTCCCGCAACTGAAAGAAGCGCTGTCATTTATCAAGAGGCTTTAGTTTTTTTCGCACCCCTCTGGACGGGCTCTTCCCGCTTTGAGTCGTCGCTCCCGATCTGGCAATCCAGCGAAATCATATATATCCACAGGCTAGTGAAAGGAGCCATACAGTCCGAAAGTAATCTTGACGCATCCAAGCAAGTATCGAGGAGGCTGTAATGCATCTGCACCTGTCTTGGTTCTATCCTGTTGCGGAAGGGCTCGTGCTAGGCATTTTGGGGATGGCTCTCCACGAAGTAGGCCACCTTGTGATGGCGATGGCGTCCGGCGTCAAGGTGAAGAATGTGGGCTTTTGCCTGAAGGGCATGTACACCGTGCGCGAGCCGGGCACGCCTGCGAAGAATCTGATTATTTCGCTTGCCGGGCCAGCCGTGAACTTTGCCCTGATCTTTACCTGGCCGTGGTTTCACCTGTTTGCGCTGGCGAACGTGTGCTTTACGGTATTCAATCTGATTCCGATGAAGGGTTCCGACGGCGACCGCGTACTCACGTGCTGGGCGCAGCTGCGCAAGGACCGTGCTGCAGGGAACCTCACCACAGGTCCTGCCAAGCGCGTCACGCTCGTTACTGCGCGCCGTCACAGTCCACTGGTCACTCAACTCACGCAGAGCGGCGACTAAGTTCCTCTCCGGGCGAAGCCGGCCTTTGGAATATCCCAGGTTTGGGGCTTACTCAGGCAGCCTTTCCGGGCTTACTCAGGCGGCCTTTTCAGCGACCGGAAGGGCGTTCGCTGTTTCGGGCACGGGTTGCCGCGCGGCCCATAGAAGAAGCGCAGCCCCAGCCAACACCGAGGCGGCGCTGGCGAGTTGCGCATTGGAAAGTCCCCAAAGCACCTTGGGATTGCGTCGAATAAATTCGACGAGAAACCGCGCTATTCCGGTGAGCATCAGGTATTCCCCGAGCATCCAGCCGGTTGGTCGCGGCTTGGCAAGGCGGATCCAGAGCCAAAGTCCAATCACCAGGGCCGCCGCAAACTCATAGAGCGGTGTCGGGTGCACCGGGACAAAGGTCGGCTCAATCCCGTTGGGAAAACTCATGCCCCAGGGCAGATTGGTGGGAATTCCGTAGCAGCCATCTCCCGAGAGAAAGCAGCCAATGCGGCCCACGCCGTATCCGACGGCGGCAGCCGGTCCAGCAAGATCGAGAGTGCGCAGACCGCCGAGTCCCGCGCGCCAGCCTTGGATCACAAGCGCCAGGATGGAAGCAAGCAGACCGCCATACCAGGCAAAGCCTGCCGTATCGATGAGGGCGTGCCAGCCAAGCTCCCGAAATTCTGAAGGCGTATCCACCACATGCCAGAGCTTGGCGCCAATGATTCCCGCGACCACGGCCACGGCGACCATGCCGACTGCATCAGCGTTCACGCCGGCCCGGCGGAAAGTGCGATCGAGAATGAGCGCGCCGCAGACTGCAGCCAGCCAGAGCATGAGCCCGAAGGTGGGGAGTTGGAAGCCGAAAATGTGCAGGTAAGGAATCATCTCTTCCCTTCAAGTATATAGACACCCAATTAAGCTCCGGTGTCGCGGCGCTGGAAGCCTAATTTTTCACAGGGATAGCGGTTCCGGGCCCGCAATTTCAGGTCATACTATCGGCATGGCAACCATCACATACCAGGGGCTGGAGATCCTCTACACGCGTCAGCAAATTACCGAACGTGTGGCCGAGATGGGAGCGCAGATTACGCGCGACCTGAACAACGAAAAGCTGGTGATGGTGGGCGTACTGAAGGGCGCGGCGATCTTCCTGTCGGATCTGGCGCGGGCCGTCGAGGTCGATACGACGTTCGACTTTGTGGCGGTATCGAGCTATGGAAAAGGCCAGCGCTCGTCGGGCGCAGTCAAGCTCATCAAGGATCTGGATGAGCCGATTGAGGGCAAGAATGTCCTGATTGTGGAAGATATTCTTGACACCGGGCTCACGCTTGCCTACCTGCGCAAGATCCTTCTTCAACACAAGCCCAAGAGCCTGCGGATTGCCACGCTGCTCGACAAACCCTCGCGCCGCATAGAAAAAATAGATGCGGACTATGTGGGGTTCTCGATACCCAACCTGTTTGTGATTGGATACGGCATGGATTATGCGGAGCGTTATCGCAACCTGCCCGACATCTGCCTGATGGCACCCGATCACCCGGAATAGCATCTAACAATTTCGTACAGGCGAGGCTGGGCGATGGATGACAGCGCAGTTCTGCGCAAGGCCTACTCCGACTTTAATGCGCGGCGCATCGACGACGTGCTCGGGCTGATGCACGCTGACGTGGAATGGGCAAACGGAATGGACGGCGGCCACGTCATTGGACGAGAGGCGGTGCGTGCCTACTGGACGCGCCAGTGGAGCCTGGTCGATCCGCACGTGGAACCGATGGCCATCGACCCCGACGATTCGGGACGCCTGATTGTGACCGTTCATCAGGTGGTAAAAGATGTGGCAGGAAAGCTGCTGCTGGACAGGACGGTACAGCATGCGTACCGCATGAAGGATGGACTGATTCAACGGATGGACATTCTGGAAGACGACGCGGCCAAACCTTAGGGATGCGCGTCAGTAATGTGTTGACCATTACTTGGCCCAGCGGCCGCCACGCTCTATACTCTTCTCCCGGAGTAAACACGTGGCAGACCGCAAGAACGTAGAAGCCGGAGACGGAAAGACGATGAGCACCATCACGCCGATTGGCGAAGCAGACCTTGAATTCGATCACGGCAATTTTGACTCGGCAGCGTTTACGCAACAGGCTTTGAGCGGATGGCAGGCCCTGGCCGCCGTCATTGACCACACGCTTTTGAAGCCGGATGCGACGCGGGAACAGGTTGAAAGTTTGTGCGACGAGACGATTCGTTATCGGTTTGCCTGCGCGATGGTCAATCCGATCTGGGCCTCGACCGCCGTAAGCATGTTGTCGGGTACAGGGATTCCGGTGGGTGTGGTGATCGGATTTCCGCTGGGCGCGTCACTGGTTTCGACTCTCAGGCAGGAGGCTGCTGCACTGGCTCGCATGGGCGCGCGCGAGCTCGATATGGTCATTCCCATTGGCCAGCTGAAAAGCGGAAATCATCAGGCAGTGGAGCACGCGATTCATGCGGCAGCCACAGTGGCCCATCATCATGGCGCGATTCTCAAGGTAATCCTGGAGACCACGCTGCTGAGCGTGGAGGAAAAATTGCGCGGCGCGGAACTGGCCATCCAGGGCGGCGCCGATTTCCTGAAAACCTCGACGGGGTTTGCGTCGGGCGGTGCGACGGCGGCCGATGTGGCCCTGCTGCGCGGCGTGGCCGGTGCACGCTGCGGCGTGAAGGCTTCGGGAGGAATTCGCAAGCTGGCAGATGTGCGCGACATGCTGGACGCAGGTGCGAATCGCATCGGCGCTTCGGCGTCCGTGGCCATTGTGCGTGAACTGGGAGCCGAGTAGGCCGTAATCAATCGAACGCGGGAATGTGCAGGTTCGGCGCCTTTACGCGGCGTGTTCGGCAGACAACCGCGCGGCTCGTGCGCGTTCATCCCAGCGATCAAACCACCTGGCGATGTAGATGGATAGGACGGCGACGAATGCGCCGCCAAGCACGTCGAAGAAGTAGTGCCATCCCGTCGTCATCGTGGAATAGATAATCAAACTCGAGAGGACAATCGCCGGAATGCGCAGGAATCGAACGTTCCAGAGCGCATAGCAGCAGAGGATTGCCTCCAGTGTGTGACCGGACGGGAACGAGACGACGCCGACCCGGTGATGCAGATAGACCGCGGTTTCTCTCAGAGCCAACAAGTCATTCTGACATTGGACTTCGCCGATGCCTCCGGCGAAGTGATAGCCATACCACGGGCCTACGGCCGGATAGAGGCCGAAAAGCGGGGTGGAAATGAACATCGCAAAAAAATTGGCGGCAATGAATTGCTGAGCGGCCTTGACCCTGCCTGTGAGAGCGGGCAGAAGGAAGGCAAAGAACATATAAGGCACAAGCAGGAAATAGGAGTAGTAAGCGACGGTTCCGATGGTGTGGTGTGAAGCCCATTGGATCATGCTGGGCACGCTTACGCCGAGCGCCTGGTCAATGCGCATGAAGTTTTCATCCTGCAGGATGCGGTTGCGGCCCAGGCGCGCTGCAATGTCCTGCATGTAGGGAAGGATGATCAGAAACGCGCCAAACCAGGGAATCGTCCATGCGGCATTGCTCTTGTCGGCCTTCCCTTTCGAATGCGAATAGACGGGAAGCGCCTGGATGCCGGCCATGACGACCACAAAAGCGATCAGCGACCCGGCGAGGTCCCGCACCACGATGTGTGTGTCATAGCATCCCCAGATGATGAAAAGGATGATCACCGCGACTGCGAGCGCCAATCGGAGATGAAAGCCCAGATGAAATGAGCGCTTGATTGGTCTCTCCACATTCATAACGGGCGCACTGCAGCGGGATGCCCGGAGTTGGTTAATTTAAGAAACTGCGCCTGGGAACGCTTTGCGTCATTTTACCAACCGGTGACGCCAGCAAGTCCGAAACTTAAGTGCTCCGGGTGAAACTTAAGATTCCTATGTGCCGCTGATTCACGCAGAATTTCTTCTTGATTGCAAGGCATTTGCCGCCAATTGTGCATCGAGACTCGAGCGCAAGTTCTGGCGGCGATTTCCCACCGCAATGCGCTATCATTCCCTTCGATACTTCATGCCAGAACTTCCCCCATCCACGACTGCAGAGCCGGAGTATGAAGGCGATTATCGCCCGTCAGACTCGGAGAATCCTCACGCCCTCATCGATCCGATGAACGTGCGCGTGGAGGCTGCGGATCTGACCTATCTGGTCCAGCTGGCAGACGCGCTGAACACGACGCTCGATCTGCAAACGCTGTTGAGCCGGACTGCCGAGCTGGTGCGCGAGTTTATTCATTACCGGATTTTTGCGATTTTGCTGTTGAATGACCGCACCAACGATATGCGCATTCGCTTCCAGATCGGACACACGCCTGAAGTGCAGCGCATGAAGTTCCCCATGGGCCAGGGCGTAGTGGGCAAAGTTGCACTGAACCGCCAGCCGATCCTGCTGAATGACGTATCGACCGAACCGAACTATATTCCCGCCAATCCCGCGGTGCGTTCGGAGTTGGCTGTTCCCCTGATCGCCAAAAACCGGCTGATCGGGGTGATGGATCTGGAAAGCGAGCTGCCGGATTATTTTCGCCCCGAGCACCTGCACCTGCTGACCCTGACCGCGTCGCGTATCGCCCAGGCCATCGAAAATGCGCGGCTTTACTCGCGGGTTTCGCGCCAGGCGCAGACGCTTACCGTTTTGAATGAGATTGCCGCGGAGCTCACATCGATTCTGGAGCTCGACCCGTTGCTGGCACGCATTGGCCAATTGCTCCGCCGCCTCATCGATTACCAGATGTTCACGATCATGTTGCTCGACGAAAAGGGCGAGACGCTGATCACGCGCTATGCGTGGCGCTTCGGCTATGCGCACGCTCCGCTGCGGCGCGTTCCCATCACCAGCGGGCTTGTGGGCGCAGCTGTCCGCGAGTGGCGGCCGATCAACGTGCGCGATGTGCGCAAGGATCCGCGCTACCTGGAGATGAACCCGGAGACGCGGTCCGAGCTGATTGTGCCGCTGTTTCACAAGGGCCACATTATCGGCGTCCTCGACCTGGAACACACGCGCGCCGGATTCTTTAATGAAGAGCATGAGCGGACGCTCACGACCATGGCGGCACAAATTGCCATTGCCATTGAGAACGCGCGACTCTACCAGGCGGTGAGCCGGCAGGAACGGCAACTCGAACGCGATATTGCCATGGCACGCGAAGTGCAGATTCGTCTTTTGCCCACGCATCCTCCGCAGCACGCACACGCGGAGATGGCAGCGCATTTTCTGCCGGCGCGCACCATCGGCGGCGACTTGTACGACTTTGTGGAGTACAGCGAGAACGAAACCGCCATCGTTCTGGGCGATGTGAGCGGAAAGGCCGCGCCGGCTGCGCTGTTTGCGGCACTGGTGAGCGGCATTATGCGCTCGGCTGCGATTCAAAAGCCCGGACCGGCCGAGATGCTCTCGCTGCTCAACGACGCCCTGCAGGAACGCAAGCTTGAGTCGCAGTACGTGACGATGCTTTTCGCACTCTGGAATGACGAAACGCGCACGCTCACCGTGGCGAACTCGGGCGCGGTGCAACCGCTCCTTTGCCGAAGCGGCGAGTCCATGACCGTGAAGGCGGAGGGATTCCCCATCGGCCTGTTTCCCATTGTCTCCTACGATGAGTTGAGCATTGTGACGCAGCCGGGCGATGCCATCGTCTTTGTCTCCGACGGAATTCTGGATGCGGAGAATCCGCAGAACGAGATGTATGGGCAGGACCGCCTTGCCGGGGTGCTGTGCGGCCATCGCGACCAGCCGGCGGCCCGCATCGCCGAAGCGATTCTGGCCGATGTCACGCGATTCCAGGATGGCAAAGACCGCTTCGACGACGAGACGATCATCGTGCTGCGCGTGCGATAAATCGGGGCGACGCAAGGTCAATCTGTGGTCCCAGGGCAGTTCTGGCGGCCTCCGGTAAACTTGAAGGAGTCCATTCTTCTCCGGAGCGCCTTTGCACACCGCGACACAAGAACGCATCATTCGTCCTGCGCGCAATATTCTGGGCAGCCTGCGCCTGCCCGGCGACAAGTCCATCAGCCATCGCTATGGCATGCTGGCCGCTTTTGCCGAGGGCACTTCGCGCTTTACCAATTTCTCTACCGGCGCGGATTGTGCGTCGACCCTGGCCTGCATGCAGGCCCTGGGAGCGAAAGTCAACACGCTTGAAGACGGGACGATCGAAGTCACGGGCGTGGGTGGAAAGGTGACGCCCTCGACCGAGCCGCTCGATTGCGGCAATTCCGGCTCGACGATGCGCATGATTTCCGGACTTCTTGCGCCCCAGCAAGGATCGTTTACGCTGGTGGGCGACGCTTCCCTTTCGCGTCGTCCGATGGAACGAGTCCGCAAACCGCTGGAGGCAATGGGCGCGCGGATCTCGCTGACCGAAGGCCATGCGCCGGTAAGGATTGAAGGCGCGAAGTTGAAAGCCATCGACTTCACGACGCCAGTGCCCAGTGCGCAGGTGAAGACGTGCGTGTTGCTTGCCGGGTTGCAGACGGAGGGCGCCACCACGGTGCGTGAAGCGGTCCGCACACGCGATCACAGCGAGCTGGCGTTGCGCGCATTCGGCGCGGAACTGACGCGGACGGTTGACTCGGTCTCTATCACTGGAAATCAAAAGCTCCATGCCATTGAAGCCGCTGTGCCTGGGGATATCTCGTCGGCGGCTTTCTTTCTGTGCGCGGCAGCGCTGTTTCCGGGATCGTCCCTGGTGCTGGATTCGCTGGGGCTGAATCCGACGCGCGCGGCGCTGCTGGATGTTCTTACTGCTCTGGGCGCGCACATCGCCGTTTTGAATCTCGAGGAGAAAAATGCCGAACTGGTTGGCACGGTCCAGGTGACGGCGCTGCCCGAGGGGTTGCGTACCGCGGCGATCAGCGGCGCACTGGCTGCCCAGTTGATTGACGAGTTGCCGGTGCTTGCGGCCATTGGCCCGTACACTGCGGGCGGCATCCGCATCCGCGACGCCAAGGAACTCCGCGTGAAGGAGTCGGACCGCATTGCGCTTGTCGCGCAGAATCTGCGGGCCATGGGCGCCGAGGTCATCGAGTTCGAGGATGGGCTGGATGTTCCCGGTGGCCAGAAGCTGCATGGCGCAACGATTGACTCCGGCGGCGATCATCGCATTGCCATGGCTTTCAGCGTGGCAGCGTTGCGAGCGGAAGGCGAGACGCTTATCCAGGGCGCAGAGTCGGCGGCGATCAGCTTCCCTGAATTCTTCGATCTGCTGGACCACGTAGCCGACCGGTAAAATCAGCTTCTATGACACAGGCAACGCGAGGCAAGAAAAAGACCCGGCATCAAGCCGGGCCTTTTCGTTTTCTGATCGTGCTGTTCGTTAATTGGTCGAGGGTGGTGGCGCGGTGGTGGGTTCGTTGCCCTTTTCTGCCGGCGTCAATCCAGTAATGACCGGAACCGTGCCCACAACTCCCTTTGCTGCGTCCTGAAGATTGATTCCGTAATGCGCCAGCGTGTCGGCCAGCATCTGATACAGGCTGGCGCGGGCGTTGGCGTATGCGGCGTGTGCGGCAATCAGGTTGTCTTCCGCCACAGCCAGGTCGCGCTGCTGCAGCAGAACATTGGCCGTGGTGGAAGCGCCGAGGTGAAGCTTCTTTTGTTCAGCGTCGAGACTCTGCGTTGCATAGTCACGCGCTGCCAGAGACGATTGCACCTGTGCTCGGTCGTTGGTGAGCGCGAACTGGGCATTGACGACCTGCATGCGGATTTCAGTGTAGAGCTGGGCGAGGCGCAGTTCTGCCTGGCGATACTCCATCAGAGAGCGCGCCTGCGCCGACTGCGCTTCGCGATTGCGAATCGGAATCGAAAGATTAAAGCCGATGCCTTTGTCTGGTGAACTGCTGTTGACCAGGCCGGTGAGGACATCCCCGTAGCCGCTGGTGGTGGTGGATGCGCAGGATATGCCGAAGAAATTGCAATTCACGTTAGGCGCGCCGCCGACTCCGCTGGCTCCGTAGAAGCCGTACATGTCCAGCGTGGGCAGCAATGCATTGCGAGCGCCCTTGAGCGTGATTTCGTCGTTGCGCAACGTAAGCGCAGCTTGCTCCAGTTCGGGACGATTCTGGAACGCAGTCTGCACCAGCTGCTCAATCGGCATGCTCTCTTCAGGAATCGGATCGACGGTGACGCGATCCGTAGGGATGACGGGAGCGGTTGCGAGGGCCGGATCGTGGAGGTTGCGGGCGATTGCCTGCTTGATGATCTGCTGCTGATAGTTCAGGCTGCTCTGCGAGCTGATCAAAGCCTGCTTGTCGGCGGCCACGGTCTGATCGGAGTTGACCACGTCGAGCGGGGCCATGGTTCCGATTTCAAGCTGCTTGCGGGTGTCGCTGTCGAGTTTTGTGCTCTGCTCCAGCGCGCGCTCCTTGGCCTGCACGTCTTCGTATGCCTGGACAAGACCCCAGTAGATCGACTCCACCTGGTTGACGGTGTAGAGAATCTGCTGGCGAAAGGAGGAGTTTGTAATGCGGCGGTCGTTCTGCGCTTCATAGATGAAGCGCTTGTTGACCCAGATGCCCGCGCCCTGCAGCAGATGCTGCGTGACGGTCGCCTTGAAGCTGGAATTCAGTTCGGGACTGAAGCTGTTGAAGCCCGTGGTGGTCACGCGGCTGTTGTTCCATCCCACGGCAAGCGAGGTGCCGGTGACGAAGCCCTGGCCGTAGGTGAAGTTGTACTCGTCGGTGTTGGTGTACGCGCGCGGTGAAAACGGACTCAATTTGGGCTGCTTGGCGCGCTCGAACTGGATGGTACCTGTGATCGTGGGATCGAGGGCCTCGGGCAAGGGGCCTGCACCGGCCGTGGTGAGGGTGAGACCGCTGACGCCGGAACCTGCGCCGCCGGAACCAACCGTGGTGCCGCCGGGACCGCCGCCAGTGCTGAGCGTTGCCGATGAGCCGCCGAGCGTGCCGGTAACCAGACCCGAAGGCGCGCCCAGAATGGCTGCGCCGGACTTGGCGCGCAGAATGTCGGTATCGGCAATGTCGAGGTCGTAGCGCGCAATGGCGATGTCGTAGTTGTTTTCGATGGCCAGGGCAATCGCGTCCGACAGGCTCAGGTAGATCTTGCCGTCTTTCACGAGATTGTCGAGGCGCACGGAATTCTGGAAGCTGGCCTTGCCGATGGTGGTGGGCCGATACATGTTGATCGGATTCCCGAGCATGCGGCCGGCGGGTCTGGAGAAGTCGCGCTCGGTGGAGCGGAGGTCAATGGGCTGCGTGGGAACCGGCGCAGGCGCGGCAGGCAGATCCGATGCCTGTTTTTCCGGCGACTTTGCTCCAGCTCCGGCCACGCCGCCCGACTGCTGGGCATATCCCGATGGAATGCACGACGCCAGCGTGAGCGCTGCCGCAGCGGCTGCACGTAAGCGGGTCCCCGTTTGCCTTTTCACCTGGTGAGTGGTTGCATCCTGCTTATCAAACACACGAATACCGAACAAATGCATGATTCCTCTCCACGAGTTGCTAGGCATGTGGGGTGCCAATCTACAAGACGCCCGGGGAATACCCCCAGACGCAGTTTTTGCGCGGTCTTGGGCGAGCACAGGCCCGGTTTTGGGCCGATTCGCCTCTTCAAGAATCAATACGCGCGTGGTCCATGGTTCGTTCCCAGTAAAGACAGATAGGAGTTCGCGGCAGACAACCGCCAAATTGCCGCGAAAAGCTGAGTATATCCCAGCCTGGAGGCTGACTTTGGGGCCAGTTTCGGTCAATGCACCGGGTGGTCTAACCTGTTATCCAACAAGGTTCCCATAATGGACTCTGAACAATCCGCACCGGGGATGCAGACCTGGAAACTGACCCTTGCCTATGACGGGTCGGACTACCACGGCTGGCAAGTGCAGCCCGGCCTGCCCACGATTCAGGGGGAACTGCAGGCCGCGCTCGACCGCGTGACCGGCGAAGCGCCCCTGCCGCAGGGTTCCGGACGCACCGATGCGGGGGTTCACGCGCTGGGACAAGTAGCGAGTTTCGCGCTCACTGCTCCCATCCCGGAAGAAAACCTGGTGCGGGCCGTCAACCGGACCCTTCCGGGGGCGATTCGGATTCTGGAGGCGCGGATTATGCCGCAGTCGTTCCACGCGCGGCACGCGACGGTGGCCAAAACCTATGAATACCGGGTATTGCTGGACCCAACCGGACATTGGAATGGCTGTTCACCGTTTGTCGCGCGGTACGTTCATGCATTCCCCTGGCGGATGGATCGCGCTGCGCTTCACGCGGCTGCACGATGCTTTGCGGGCGAGCATGACTTTACGAGTTTTGCGGCCACCGATCCGGACCTTGCGGAGAGAACCCGGGACGTGGATCAATCAGAAGACGGAATGGCGGGAACGGCCGGCGCGGTGCGCACGATCTTCAGCTCGGAATGGTGTGAGGACGCGGTAGAAGGGGGCACGCTGCTGGTGTATCGCGTGCGCGGCAACGGCTTTCTACATCACATGGTGCGGAACCTGGTGGGCACGATGATCGATGTGGGCCGGGGACAAATTCGCGTGGAAGAGATTCCCGGAATTCTGGCGGCCCGCTCACGTCCGTCGGCTGGACCCACCGCTCCGGCGCGCGGGCTCTTTCTGCATTCTGTGGAATACGGGCCTGAGTTCGATTAATTTCCGGAGTGAACTTCGCGTGGTTGCCTTCATCTCTCGCCGCGCTTCCCTGCTAACCTGAATCCATCCCTATGGCGATTTTTTCGCGCAGCTCGGCATTTTCCCGGGTGACCGCACTGGCGGCGCAACGGACCGTTCATGCTGCGTTTGCCTGGATGCACAACAATCCGCAACTCATCATGGACCAGCAGCGCGCATTGGTGGGCATTCCAGCTCCACCGTTTGGCGAACAGGCGCGCGCTGAATGGTTTGCCGCGCAGTTGTCGGCCGTGGGCGTTCCCTCGGTGAAGACCGACGCGATTGGCAACGTGATTGGCATTCTGCCCGCGGCCAATCTGCCGCCAGAAAGCAGCGGGCCGATCGTCGTTATGTCGGCGCACCTCGATACCGTTTTTCCCGCGGAGACGGAACTGGCGCCCGTGGTTGAGCGAGTGGACAGCGCGTTGCGCCTGACCGCTCCCGGATCCTGCGACAACGGCGCGGGATTGGCGGGGATGCTGGCCCTGGTGCAGGCGCTGCTGCAGGCGCAAGTTGAGCTGCCCGTGCCCTTGCTGGTGCTGGCCAATGTGGGCGAAGAAGGCGAAGGCGACTTGCGCGGCGTGCGCCACTTTTACGATGAATCGCGCTATGCGAGTCGTGTTGCGGCACACATAGTGCTCGACGGCGCGGGGGCCGATTCCGCAGTCACCCAGGCGCTGGGCAGCCAAAGATTTCAGGTCACAGTGACCGGACCGGGCGGCCACAGCTTCACCGATGCGGGTACGCCAAATCCCATTGCTGCGCTGGCAGCGGCGTTGGCCGCCCTGGCAGAGACTCCGTTGCCCGATGATCCGCGAACGACACTGAATCTCGGCACCGTTCACGGCGGCACCAGCGTGAATTCCATTCCTGAAAGCGCCACTGCATCCATCGACTTCCGCTCCACCAGCCGCGAGGAGTTGCTGCGGCTCGAGGTGGCTCTGCATCGCGCCGCGGAAGATGCCATCGAGAAAGCGAATCTTTTCGCACGCAAATTCCCTGCCCGGAGCCGCGGCAAACTCGCCTTTGTCATCGACAAGATTGGTGACCGACCCGCCGCGCAGCTGCCCATGGACTCGCCGATGCTGGAGGCGCTGAAGGCGGTCGATCGCCACCTGGGACTGCGCACCGACCTCCGCCTGGGATCGACCGATGCGAATATCCCCATTGCGCGCGGAGTTCCCGCTTTGTCGATGGGAGCAGGCGGCGATGGCGGCGGCGCGCACACGCTGGCCGAATGGTATCTCGACAAGGACCGGGAAATTGGGCTGCGCCGCGTGCTCTTGCTGACGCTGGCCCTTGCCGACTGGGCGTCGGAACAATAGTTCGTCTGGTAGACTCCGCCCATGCGGACAAGCCTTTTGCTCCTCGTCGTCTTTTTCGGTGCTGCATCGAGTGCAGGCGCGCAATCTTCAGACGCGAAACCTACATCTCCCGTGCGGTCCCACGCAAAGCCGGGGCAAGAGACGCCTTCCGGTCCCCCGGACATCATCTTTTTCAACGGCGTGATCTATACCGGCGAAGGATTCGCTGAAGACAAGCCTGTCACTGTGCAGGCGATGGCGGTGGGCGGCGGCAAAGTTCTTGCTGTCGGATCGAACGAAGAGGTATCGCGCCTCGCTGGTCCAAAGACCATCCTCCACGACCTGAATACGGCGAGTTCCAGCACGTTTATTTTTCCGGGTTTCAATGATGCGCATACGCACCTTGGCGGCGCAGGGCAGACCAAGTTGAATGTCGACTTGACCGGCGTCAAGTCGCTGGCTGCGATGCAGGCTTCGATCAAAACGTTCGCGGACGCCGCGCCTGCCCGTCACTGGCTGACTGGCGGAAACTGGGACCACACTCTGTGGCCTTCAAAGATTTTGCCGACGCGCCAGGATCTCGACCAGGTCACGGGCGATCATCCAGCGTTTCTCGATCGCATCGATGGACACATTTCCATCGCGAATACAGCGGCGCTGAAAGCCGCAGGTGTAACGGGCAAGACCAAGCCACCGCAAGGCGGAGCCATCGACCTCGATGCGAAGGGCGAGCCAACTGGCATTCTGCGCGAATCGGCGCAGGGCCTCGTTGAACGGGTGATCCCCGCGCCGACTATAGAAGAACGGCGCAAAGGCGATGAGCTGGCGATCGACGATGCGGTTTCTCACGGCATCACCAGCGTGCAGGATTTCAGCGAATGGCAGGACTTCCTGATCTTCGAGCAGCTGGAGAAGGAAGATGCTCTCAAAGTCCGCATCAGCGAGTGGCTCCCGTTCAAAGATCCGCTGCCCGAGCTGTTGAAGATGCGCGCGCATCATGACGCAAAGGACCCCATGCTGCACACCGGCATGCTCAAGGGCTTCATGGACGGGTCGCTGGGCTCGCGCACTGCAGCGATGAAGGAGCCATTTGCCGACGACCCCGGCAACTCCGGCCTACCGCAGTACACACAACCGCAGCTCAACGCGATGGCCGTGGAGCGCGCGAAGGCCGGCTTCCAGATGGGTTTTCACGCCATCGGCGACAAGGCTGCCGCCATGGCTCTGAACGCATTTGCACAACCCGGCATTTCAAACTTTGGCCGCAACCGAATCGAACATGCGCAAGTGGTGGATCCTGCCGACATTCCCCGCTTCAAACAGCTGGGCGTGATCGCCAGCATGCAACCGAATCATCTGCTTACCGATATGAACTGGGCCAAAGACCGGCTGGGCGCGAAACGCGCAGCTTACTCTTATGCATGGAAGGCGTTTCTCAAGGCAGGCGTGCCTCTTGCCTTCGGCACAGACTATCCAGTGGAGCCGGTCACGCCCTATCGAGGCCTCTATGCGGCGGTGACTCGCATGAATGAGAAGGGCACGAAAACGTATTTTCCTGAAAACAAGCTCACGCGCGGTCAGGCACTCTATGCCTATACGCAGGGTTCAGCGTATGCGGAATTTGCCGAAAAGCGCAAAGGCAAACTCGCGCCCGGATACGAGGCAGACTTTGTGCTTGTAGATCGCGATCTCTACACGGTGGGCGCACCCGCGCTGCTGTGGACCGAAGTCCTGGGAACCTACGTTGGCGGCAAAGAAGTTTATGCGGGCAAGACCCAGCCGTAACCCAAGTCTTTCTCCCCATACGCGCCTGACATAATGCAGAAAGATGAAGCTGCGCGCCTATCTCCTCATGCTGTTCGTGGTCGCGGTCTGGGGATCGACCTTCGTCCTCATCAAGGGCGCACTCGCCGATGCCACTCCTGCGGCCTTCAATCTCGTCCGCATGATGCTGGCATTCGCATTGCTGGCCGCGGTCTATCACCGATCATGGCGCGGCATTCATCGCGGCCAAATTGTTGCCGGCATCGTGGTGGGATTTTTTCTGGCTGCGGGCTATGAGTTCCAGACAATCGGCCTGGTGCGCACCACGCCGTCAAAGTCGGCGTTCATTACAGGGCTGGTCGTGGTGCTCGTGCCTCTGTTCTCCACGGTCAAGGCGCTGCGTCCACCCGGCGCACACGCTCCGCGCTGGAACGCTTACGCCGGTGCAGCGTTGGCGTTCGCGGGAATCCTTCTTCTCACCGCTCCTCCGGCCATCCAGGCACTGACTCATCCATCGGCACTGGCGGGAGTTGCCAGCTTTCTTCCCGATCTCTCATCCATCAACCTCGGCGACGTGATCACGTTCGGCTGTTCGATCGCGTTCGCATTTCATTGCATTGCGTTGAGCCATGTGTCGCCCAAGGTTCCATTTCAGCCGCTGGCCCTGTTGCAGGTGGGATTTTGCGCTGTCTTCATGGCCATCAGCTTGCCCTTCATCGAGCATCCACAGATGCATTTCACGCCACGGCTGCTGATTGCCCTGGGAATCGCCGCTGCACTGGCCACGGCCGCGTCATTCTCCATTCAAAGCTGGGCGCAGGCGATTCTTCCGTCCACGCACATTGCACTGCTGCTGACCCTGGAGCCGGTGTTCGCGTGGATGACATCGTTTCTGGTTATGGGGGAACGGCTCGGGCTGCGGCCGGCCTGCGGAGCGCTACTGATTCTTGCCGGCATCGCGCTCACGGAACTTGTGCCGCAACCGCACGTGCCCACCGCGCACGAAGCCTGATCGGACCGGCCCAATCCTGCTGCAAAAGCAAAAGGAGGGCCATCGCGCAGGCGATGGTCCCCCTTGTTTTGTCCGGTTCCGTTTGCTGGCCTCCCGGTCCCGGACAAATCTGATGCGTACTAGCGTCCCGCGCTGTCGTTGACCGGAGTCTTGAGGTTGTCGAGGCGATTGGTTGTCTGCGACCCGTAGTGAATGGACCGCAAAACATGCACATCGCCGAGCTGATCGAACTTCATACCTGCATGGCTGTCCGTGGGATCGACCGCGCCCGGACCTACAACCCAGGTGAAGGTCTTCGTCGAGTTCTTGCCACGGAGGGTAATTGTGTCGAGACCCGCATCGTGCTGCAGGATGTACTGGCCTGCAGGCATCGACTTGCCGGCCACCGTGAAGCTGAATGGGACCTTGACCGTGGTTTCCGCCTTTGCGGAAGTGGTAGCCAAAGCTGCTGTCGCCACGAACGCTAGCGCCAGAGTGAGGTAGCGGGAAGTGATTTGCATGTCTGTGTCCTCCTGACAGAAGCAAACCTACCGCTGCTCGAATTTAAATGTGTCAAGAAGGCATCCAGAATTCGTCAAGCTTTCTGGACCGCAGAAATCGGTTCTTGCCGGGTCGCTTGGCGCAACGCATCCAGCTCCGCGCGGATTCCATGTTCCACGGATTCTCTTGCGGCGCCCGAAAGATTCTTTGTCATGCACAGTGCATGCGTCATCAGGTCTTCGGCCACGCTGAGGGCATTGCGATGCTGCGCATGCAGAGCTGCAGCACGCAGCGTGTCCGCGGCACGCAACCAGTTCCCCGCGGCCTCGTAATGCATGGCAATCTCTCGCGCGACGTCCATTTCACGGCCTGCAAACAGCACTCCCAGCCTTTCGGCGATCCGCGCATGGCTGCGAGCGCGGCGGGCGGCTGGTTGTCGCTGATACAGCACTTCTCGGTACAGGCCGTGCGCAAACACGAAGAATGTCGAAGCCGTCCCATCGGGAAGCTCATCCTGCCCGCCACGCCGCACGTAGTGCAGTCTTCCGGCCAGCAGATCGCACTCTTCTTCCAGTTGCGCAGCATCCGCGTCCAGTGCGGCTGCAATTGCCCAAACAGGAGACGCCACGGAAAACAGGCTAGCTGTTTCGAGCAGGCACTGTTCGCGCGGAGACAGATCGCCGATTTCCAGCTCAATCATCTGTGCCAGTTGCGCGGGCACGCCCACGTCCATTTGCTCGATCGGTACTCGTTGCCTCCACGGCGAGCCGGGATCGCCGTCGGCGCGCACCAGGATTCGCTGCGCGATGAGGTGCTCGAGAATCGCAATGGCAAACAGCGGATTGCCCTCGGAGTGCTCATGAACAAACTGATCCAGACCCGCAGGCAGATTCTGCTGGTCGAGCGTTGTACGGACGAGTTCCGCCACGTGCGCCTTGCTCAGCGGACCAAGCGCGATCTCCAGGCCCAGCCTGTGTACCAGCAGGTCCTGCATAAGGCGGCGCAGCGGACTCTCGGCCCTCCCGGCGTGCGGAGCACTTGTGGTGAGAATCATCAGCCGTGCCGGGGATGTCCGCCGGGCAATTGCCGAAACGAGATGCAGCGTGGCGTCGTCTGCCCATTGCAGATCTTCGAAGAGCAACACAAGCGGTTTCTCTGCGGCGAGTTCTTCCAGCGCGCTGCACAACGGATTGGGACGACGGTCTTCGGGAGCCGTGCGATCCACTGAAGATTCGCGCCCCAGAAGTCCAAGCCACGCAGGCGCGACCCGCGCGAGAACCCGGCAGGCGCGTTCCCCGTCGGGCGATGCGCAGAGCTGCGCCAACGCTTCCATCACCGGGTAATACTGCTCATGTACGCCGAATCCCTGTACACAGTGACCGGCCGCAATGGTGACAGACTCGGAGCGCAACCGGGAAACGACTTCATTCGCCAACGCGCTTTTCCCAATGCCCACATCCCCTGTGATGAAGACAACCTGGTGCTGCGCGGCGCTGACTTTGCGCATCGATCGATGAAACATCTCAATCTGCTCTTCGCGGCCCACGATGCCTGCAGGCCGCGCCGGAGTTGCAGCCTCCGCGATCATCAGAGCCGTCTGCTGCCCGTGCGCACGATCATCAACGGCCGCCACGAGACGATAGCCGCGCTTGGGCAGCGACTGGATATAACGGGGCTGGCGTGCATCATCGCCCAGCGCCTTGCGCAAGTCGAGAACATAGGTGCGCAAAACCTGGGGTTGGACGTAGGTTTCAGGCCATAGCGCGTCGAGCAGCTCCTCATGCGAAACCAGGCGATCAGGATGTTCCACGAGATATTGCAAAACAGAAAAGGGCTTGGGCGGCAGAGCAATCTGCTCGCTTCCCTTCCACAGGCATTGATTCGAAACGTCCAGCGCGAACGAGCCGAAGTGCTTCATTCGAACAGTTTCTCCAGCGATTCCCCTGTGCGAGAGGGTTCCAACTTGCATTCCAAATCTGCGATGAGCAGCCCACTTGTTCTTTTGTCGCTGCCCGATGAGAAATTCGAGAGTGCGCACGTGCGCCGGTCTTTTGCCGGTTCTTCATTTCTGGTGCTTCAGACAGTCGGCCCCAGCAGTTGGACGAAGCCGCAGTGCCCTGGTCTGCAATATGTTGCGAAACGGTCCGCCGGGGACAATGAGTGGGAAACGCATCCTCCTAAAGGATGCCGGAATCCGCTCACACCTCCCAACGTTAGCATGCGGCGGCGCTACGCACCCCAGGGTGAGCTTTTCTTGAATTCGGCCAGTTCAGAAGACACCCTCGTTCGACATACCCAAAGCTGTTCCAATATGAAACTACTTTCATTTCCGGAAATCTGACAGACGTTCTTCCCAGAGCGCGAGACAAAACCATAGCTCACAGGCCGGCTCGCAGAGAACAATTGCGTCAACAGAACTTCGCAAACTTTTGTTGTGCGTTGCGGGCTGTGCAGGTCTCGATCGCAAAGGATCAAAAACCGGCAGCGGCCCGCGCTTCTTGAACCGCTACGTCTGAAGGACTGTTCGATGCCGGTTGGTCTTCTGTCGCTTTTTCTGGTCGTGACAATTCTGGTTTCCAATGTGTTCCGCCACGTGCTTGCGCTGCTTCTCCGCGCCACATCCAACGGCCTCAAGAAGGACTTCGCCCGGCAGCCCACAGTCAGCATTTTGCTCCCCAGCTACAACGAAGGCCACACCGTCTACGACACGGTAGAGAGCATCAGCCGAAGCAATTATCCGCTCGACAAACTCGAAATCATCGCCCGCGATGACTGTTCGGTCGACGACACCTACGAATGGCTGCTCAAGGCACAAAAGGCCTTCTCTCAACTGAGCATCGCAGTACAGCGCAACAACGAGAACAGCGGAAAGGCGCACACCGTCTTCGCCGCGCTCGAGCGTTCCCGGGCTGAGATCATCCTCTCCATCGACAGCGATTGCATCTTCGACCCGAATGCTATTCGGGAACTCGTCGCCTGCTTCGCCGATCCACAAATCGGTGGCGTTGGCGGAGTGGTCGGCGTGCGCAACGTGAACGAAAACGTTCTGACGATGGGGCAGACCTTTGTTTATTACACCTGTTTCCACTTTCTCAAGGCGCTTGAAAGCTGGAGCAGGACCGTCACCTGCATCAGCGGGTGTATGTTTGCCATCCGACGCGAACTGATGGTCAAGCTGGCGCCCGAGGTTCTGAGCCGAAACTGGTTCGGAATCCCCGTGAATGACGGAGAAGACCGGTTCCTTACGCACAAGATCCTGCTGGCCGGCTATGGCACCGTAATCAACACCGACGCTCAATGCTGGACCACCGTGCCCAACAATCTCAAGGTCCTTTTCAAGCAGCAAATTCGCTGGCAGCGCTCGGGGATTCGTGACTTCTTCCTGACCCTCCGAACGCTCCCTCAGCACGTTTGCTCCATCCATCCCAACGCGCTCTACAGCCAGCTGGTTCCAACTCTTGCCGCACTCGCGTCTGTCTTCGCCGTGCTCGTCCTGCAAGCGGGTCAATTTCCCTATGCCATCGCTCCGGCAGTGCTGATCTTTTACGCGCTGCTCAGCCTCGTCTTCCACATCTTTACGCGAAAATTCAATCCGGAACAGAAGGTGCGCAATCCGTTCGCGCTTCTTGCCCTGTCGGCGTGGATCGTCGCCGGCCGGTTGATCGAGATTCTTGCACTCTTCACTCTCGACTCACGGGATTGGGGCACACGCACGAAGAGAAATATGCCCACGGCTCCAAAGGCCGAAACAAAAAAGAAGCCCCAGTCCTCACCGGTCCTCGTTTCGTTGCCGCGCCCGGCTTACCTCGTAACCAGCGCGCGGCACGTCCTCAGTTTTGTGCAAGGCCGCTTCGTACCGGCAGCAGAGTTGATCAAACTTTTAAACGGGAGTTCGCCGCATGCAAGGTTTAAGCAGGTTCATCCTCCTGTCGTATAGGATGGTCGCAATTGCAGCGCTCTATGCAGTCCTCGTGGGGGTGCTGGGCTACGTGGCGCTGCTTGCTTTCTATACGGTGAGCACCAGCTGGATCGCGCCCACCACGGTTGTTCCGTCCGATCTTGAAAGCCTGGGAGTGGAAGACAAGATTGTCGCCTCGCAGAATGCTCTTGCGAATCTCGCTCTCGATGTCACACGCGAAGAACTCAGCGTCGGGGACTTCAACTCGCAGCGGAGCAGTTTGCTGGTCCTGGAGCCGATTCTTGCGAGGGCAATACAGCGCACCAGAAGCCAGAACCATGCAATTGGCGATGAACTGGACCGTCTAGGCACAGAGAAGCAGGCGAATCTCGCTCAAACCGGCGAGGCACTTCGGCGGAACTCGATTCTTGCGGACCGCGTGCAAAAGGACCTCGCAGCGGGCCTGATCACCAGGACAGAAGCCGCCCAGGAAGAGATGCAGTTGAACCAGATGCGCAACAGCCTCACCGACGGCAAGATTGACGAAGTCGTCCTCCGGGGAACGGTGCTCGACAAGCAGGCTACGGCTGAAAGCGATGTGGATGCATTAGCCAAACAGGTCGAGCTCCGCTCGAAAGTGGCGACGCTCGACATGGAAATCGTGCTTGCCCGCAAAGAGATGGCGTCCGATCAGTCAGAGATCGACGAGATCAAACACGCCATGAATACCGTGCGGGGTGCTCCCTACTTTGAGCCCGCAAATCGACAGATTGCGATCAACCTTGCCTTTGTTCCATTCGCGAATCAAGGCCAGATTCGCAATGGAGCGCCGGTCTACGACTGCTACCTGAACTTTGTTGCGTGCCGCTACGTGGGCTCGGTCGCACAGGTGTTTCCCAATGAAGAGAAGCTTCAGAATCCCATTTTCAAGACAGATATGCGCGGCTTTCTCGTCCAACTTGATCTAAACGACCCCCGTGCGGCCCGTTCGAAAACGCTCTTTGTGGGCAGCAAGCCGCTGGGGATTTGAGGAGAACGAATCGTTGTGGACGCGGGCGCAGCGCCTTTCGCGCCGGCCGCCGTCAGAGGGGATGGAAGAGTTGAAGATTGCGGCGATTTTCTTAATCGTATGCACGGTCAATCCAGTCTGCGCGGCCGCGCAATCCACTGCGACCGAAAACGACGCGGAATGCGCGTTTGTGACCGAGCAGGCGATGGCGCAAAGGGACCAGCTGCGGGCGCCGTCAGCGTATGCAACCGTTTCGCAACCCGATACGGGGTTGCCCCTGGAAGCGGTGTTTGGCGCGAGCGAAAGCGTGGCCAACCTCAAAAAGGCGCGCGTCACGATGGAGGTGGCGCGCACCAATTGCGCTCTCTACGCGACAACCACGGATGCGCAGAAAAAAATCAGCTTCGCCCTCCCCGGAATCAGCAAAACGGTCCTGCAGCACAGGCTGGCTCTCATCGACCAGGCAGTAGCCAAGCTGGATACCATGATCGCTGAAAACATGCAGCGCGTCGCGGCGCAGAACATGACGCGCCCTGCTGTCTACTCCCTGCAATCGGCAAAGCTTCGGCTTATCGCTGAAAGAACCGCAACTCTCACCGGAATCACTTCGCCCTATGTTCCGCCCCAACCGGCAGAACCTCTGCGGCGACTTGTCGCGGCAAAGCAAGCCGCCGACGTCGAGAATCAAAGAACTCTCAACCGGCTGCAAAAACAGAATTCCTGGGATGTCGCACTGAGTGTGGGAGCCTACCGCCAGCTCGATTCGTCGAGTGTCGCCGGCACGTCTCCGGCAGGCGCCTATGGCGCGGTCAGTTTTACTTATAACCTTGGCGCTCGTTCGCTGCACAGGCATCTCGACCACTCGGTGAACGCCTATGACAAATGGCAGCGAGCCGAGTTTACGGACGTTGTATCCCAGGCGGAAATCCTGAGGCACGAAGTCGCCGACACGATCGACATCCAGAATGCGCAGCTCTCGGCCTTGAGCGAACAGGCGGGAGAGATTGAGCGAAATATCCGTGTTCTAGAGGGATTGGACTCGGACGCGGCCATCAGCTTCAGGAATCAGTTGATTGCGGATCAAGCTGTTCTCAACGTCGATATCGGCGATGTCACATTCCGCATCGATCAGCTCAAAGACTTTTTGCGAACCAACTACTGAGCCGGACTGTCGTACGTTGAACCGATTTCGGCGTGGCTCCTAGCGCGGCGCAGGTTCTGCCGAATCCGCCAGCGCGTAGGCCAGCACCGTCATGACCGCCGCATTTTCGGCCAGGTGCTTCGGGTCAACCTTGTCGAACGTATCGGCCGCCGTGTGGTGATAGTTGAAGTAGAACCGGCTGTCCTGTACTGGAGCAAAGCTCGGCACCCCCTTTTCGGTCATGCCGGCAATATCCTCGCCCGTTTCCGGCGCACTCGTCAGCGTCTCTGCCCCTATCGCATCCAGCACTTGTGCCACCGGCTTCAGCCATTGGCCGAGGTCTGTCTTGCTTGCGTAGTAAATTCCTGACGGATGATCCGCTCCCAGGTCAGACTCGATGGCCCCGATGTGGGCTGCCATCTCCTTGGTGTGGTCCAGCATGTATTGCGCTGCGCCTTCCGATCCTTCTTCTTCGCTCATCCATGCAACGAACCGGACCGTGCGTTTGGGATGGATGCCGAGCTGCTTGAGCAAATGGATCGCCTGCATGGAGACCACGACGCCTGCTCCATCGTCAATCGCGCCGGTGCCCAGATCCCACGAATCCAGGTGGCCTGAAACCACCACAACCTGCTCCGGATGCTCCGTTCCCTTCCAGTCCGCGATCACGTTGTAGCTTGTTGCGTCAGGAAGCGTCTGCGTGGCGAGGTTCAGGTGCATGGTCACCGGCCCCTGGCCGGCAAGATTCTTCAACAAATCTGCATCTTCCGCAGTCACGGCCGCTGCGGGAATCTTCGGCACATTCGGCGCATACCCTGTCATGCCCGTGTGAGGAAGCCGAAAATCTGCTCCTCCCACCGACCGCACCAGCACTGCGGCAGCCCCGGCGCTGGCCGCAACAATGGGACCTGCACCGCGATAGACAACTCCGCCGCCATAAGCACCAAGCCCATTGCCCTGTGCGGCGAGTTCTTTGTCAAAGGGGTGGTTAAACAGCAGAATCTTGCCCTTCACGGCACCCGCGGGCAGTTCTTTCAGCTGCTGAAAGTTATCCACAACCACCACTTCCGCAGTGAGCCCTTCTGGCGGAGTGGCGACGCTTCCGCCCAAAGCCGTGAGCACGATCTTCTGCGTCGTACCCGGAGCTTGCCCCGGCCATGCCAACAGCTTTCCTGTCTCCTCGCCGCGGATCCAGTGCGGCACGGCGGCCTTTTCGAGCGTCACCTCTGCGCCGAGCGTCTTCATCTCGGCAGCAACATAGTCCACCGCATGCTGCGCCTGGGGCGAACCGCTGATACGTGGACCAATGTTGTCGGTCAAATGACGCAGTTCATCCAATGCGTAGGGATCATGCATCGCAGCGTCGCGCAGCCTCGCCATCGTGGCCAATTGCTCGGGGGTCCACGCGCTGGGACCGCCCGTCATCATGGCATTCAGGCGATCCAGAATGCTGGGCGGAGTCGAAGGCTGCTGGGCTGTACTGCAAACTGGAACAATCGAGAGAGCGAGGATAGGAAAAAGCCTTTGGAATGTGACCATCCGTAGAAAATCCATGACGGATGGTAGCACGGTGTTCAAACGACTCTTTGCCGCGAATCTGCGTCTAATCGTTTGTGAGCTTTGCAGCAAAAGGCGTGCCTGTTGCGCCGCACCCGGTCTTCGAGTCCCCGGAAACGCTGAAAGCTTCAGGTGACTATACTGATATCTGGAGCTTTGATCCCATACAGCCCGTACCCAGGGCCATCTGAACGAGGTTAACGACACTATGAAATCGCTGCTCGAACGGTTGCGCTCGCGCCGTCTCGCTATGGTTTTTGTGGTACTTGCCACTCTTTCGGCTGCAATCGTCGGTGGTTCCTATGCCGCGCATGGCGTTCGCGGTCAGGAACAGAAGAATGACAGCTCCGATGCCACTCCCCTCCATGTCGTGAACTCGACCGTGGCCCCCAACGAGTTTGTGAAGATTGCCAAAGAGGTCGGGCCGGCAGTGGTCAATATCAACACCGAGACGCTTCCCAAGCAATCCGCCAATCCCAAGCGCAGGAATTTCCGTTCCATGCCCAACAACCCCGGTAATGGCGACGATGACCAGAACGGCGATCAGCAGGGGCAAGGTCAAGGCCAGGGCCCGGGAGGCGACAACAACTTCCAGGATTTCTTTAACCACTTCTTCGGCGGCCAGGTTCCCGACCAGGGCGATGGCGGAGACGATGGTCAGGTGCGCGAGTCGCTCGGCTCCGGTTTCATTGTTGACGCAAAGGGCTACATCATCACCAACAATCACGTAATCGAGAAGGCCGACAAAATCTACGTGAAGCTGGCCAGCGATCCCGACACGCAGGATATGGGTCGCCCGGCGCGCGTCATCGGTACCGACAAGGCAACCGATCTCGCCGTCATCAAGATCGACACCAACGCGCCGCTGCCCACGGTGAAGCTCGGCAATTCAGATACCACGCAGGTGGGCGACTGGGTTGAAGCTATCGGCAGCCCGTTTGCGCTGTCGCAGACCGTCACGGCAGGCATCATCTCGGCGAAGAACCGCACCATTGAACCGGGCGCGAGCGGTCAGTTCCAGCACTTCATTCAGACGGACGCCGCCATCAATCCCGGCAACTCCGGCGGACCGCTGCTTAACATGAACGGCGAGGTTATCGGCGTCAACACCGCCATCTTCACGCAGTCGGCAGGCTACCAGGGCATCGGATTCGCCATGCCGGCAAACACGGTGGTCTCGGTTTACAACGACCTCATCAGTCCCAGCCACAAGGTCACGCGCGGATCCATCGGCATTCAGTTCCGGCCCAACCTCTCCGGGGCCGTCAACCGCGTGTACGGATTCAAGACGGGCGTCCTGGTGCAGGAAGTGCAGCCAAACGGCCCTGCCGACAAGGCCGGGCTGAAGCCGGGCGACATCATCACCACCATCGATGGCCGTTCCATCAAGGACGGCGACGATATGGTGAACGAGATCGCCAGCCGCAGACCGGGTTCCACCGTGCGTCTAGGCTATATGCGCGATGGCAAGCCAGCCGATACGACCGTGACCATCGGCGATCGCGACAAGGTCTTCTCGGATATCAACAATCCGCAGATGTCCGCTGCGCCTGAAGAGCCCGGTGATCCCGGCGAAGGCAAGCTGGGCATTGTGGTGCATGAGGCGACTCCGGCCATCGTCAGCAAATTGCATGTGTCGGGCATGGTGATCCAGTCGGTGCGGAACGGTTCGTTTGCCGATCTGCAGGGTCTGGAACCGGGCCTGATCATCATCCGCATCAACAAGCAAACGACCGGAACCAAGGCGCAATACGACGATGTCGTGAGCAAGCTCAAACCCGGCGACGACGTGGTCTTCGAAGTCATGGATCCGCGACGCCCCGGCGATGGCATCAATTACGTCGGCGGAACTCTTTAACCGGCACACCCGGGGATGGTGGGCAATTCGACGGCCTACTTTTCCCGGGATCGTGCATTTGTGATCGAAACCCCTCATTTGCGGCGACTTGGACCAGGGCCGCATTTGGGAAAACCAGGCAGAACTGCAGAAATGACCCGAAAGTACTTTTTCTTTATTGCTGGGTGTTCATTTTTGTTGGATTTGGCAGAAAAGGTCCGATAGAATCCGGAAATCCCCGGAGAATCTACTTCCAGAGGTACCCAGCGTGCTTTCATTCCGAGCAAGTCTGGCGATGGTGTTCACGGCAGCAGCAATCGCGGCACCAGCGTACGCAACACCCACCCATCACACCACGACTGCGCACTCCGCTCATCGCTTGCACGGACGTGCTTCCTCGCACAAAGCCTCGCGGCGCGTGCGCGGACAGCAAGCCATTGAGCCGGAGCGTGTGACCGAGATTCAGCAGGCGCTGATTCGCGAGCACTATCTGAACGGCGAAGCCAACGGGCAGTGGAACTCCGAAACCCAGTCGGCGATGCAGAAGTTTCAGTCCGACCAGGGCTGGCAAACCAGGATCATGCCTGACTCGAGGGCATTGAAGAAGCTTGGCCTGGGACCGGATTATTCCACAGCCATCAACGCGAAGGGTTCTACATTCGCTGATCCGCCGCCCAGCAGCACGATTCCATCGCCGCAGGCGGAAGGATTCGCAACCGCGTCCGGCGCCAGCCACGAAAATTAGGCTGTACCTTGACAGAAAAAACAGGGCCGCCCCGAGAGGCGGCCCTTGTTGCGTTTGCAGGCGGACGAAACTCAGAAGTGCATTGCCGGAATGCCCTGAAGCAGGAATTCGTACCGGTCGCGCCGCGGGTCTGGTCCCGAGGTGATGGGCGCATTCAGGTGAATCAGCGCGTCGTCGCTGCCATATTTCGGCCACGTCGGCAGCCCTTCGCCGTTGGGATCGCCTGTCTTGGCAAAGTTGGTCCAATAACCCATCATCTGGTCGCTCAGCTTCCGGTCCTCGGGACGCACGTTCCAACCCGGCCGGGTATCGAGCGTGCCAAACACATACTCGATGTCGTCGGAGTGAAACGCGTAGGTCCCCGGGTGGTACTTGCTGGGCGTCGCCGCCAGTTCGAAGTGATAACGCCACACGGGAGAGTTGCCGGTCTTGCGCTGCGCTTCGAGCCATTTCCATGTGCCGAAGGCGATGAACGCGTCGCTTCCGTAATCGATGGCCGCACGCATGGCCTGTTCGTCAGTCTCGCCCCCATAGAGCTTAAGAAAATCTGCCGCACGTTCCTTGAAGAGTCCCTGTGCCATGCCGTTCCATTGCGCAGAGGTCATGCCGTGCGCTGCCAGAAAACTGCCCTCATCGGCATTCCATCCAGCCAGCAGCGGCACATGCGCTTGTTTGCCGGCGACATAGGTGTCCGGCACCGGCTCAACGAGCACGCGTCCGTCGATATCGGGCGAGAAGCCCGTTGTACCCTTCTTCTTCGCTCCGTCGAGAATCTGGTCGGTCGACATCGCGCGCAAATCCTTGATGGTCTTGGCACCGATTGACTCCATCCACGCGCCGTCTTCCTTGGAGCGGTCGGCAACGGTTGCTCCGCCCAGGCTCAACGCACTGGGAAATGCCGCGCCGCTTTCGCCGATGGCTTTTGCAAAGAGCCCCTGCGCCGCGGGCGACGCCATCAGCGTGCTCACGGCGAAGGATCCCGCGCTCTCGCCAAAGATCGTCACATTGCCGGGATCGCCGCCAAAATTGGATACGTTGTCGTGGACCCAGTGCAACGCCGCAATCATGTCGAGCAGGCCATAGTTCCCTGCCGAGCCATTGGCATCATCGGCCAGTTCCTTTGCAACTAGAAAGCCGAATACCCCGAGCCTGTAGTTGATGGTGACGAGGACGACGCCGTGCAGCGGCAGAAAGTCGCCGTTATGGCGCGGCTCTGAGCTACCGCCGCCGGAATAGCCTCCGCCGTGAATCCAGAACATCACGGGCAGCTTGCTCTTGGCTGTCGCATCGGCCGGCGCATAGATATTCAAGAAAAGGCAGTCTTCGCTGGGACCCGCATCCTGAAAAATCATGTCGTCGAAGACGCGTCCCTGGGCGCAGTGCGCGCCAAAGCTGGTGGCATCGCGGGTGCCCTTCCAGTCGGCAGGGGGCGCCGGCGCCTTCCAACGCATGTCGGCCACAGGCGGCGCCGCATAGGGCAAGCCGAGCCATGCCTTTACTTTCCCATCATTAATGGTTTTGCCATGCGCCTTGCCCTGCGCCGTTTTCACTTCAAGAGCATCGCCATAAGCCGTCATCGAGAATCCGAAAGCCAGCGCGGCAACTGCCAACGCACACGCCGCCTGAGAACGAGAAAACATTGCGAATTCCTCCGCGCAACACAGTAACAGGCGCAGGTCAGGTCAGGCAGAAGAAAATCGGTGTACTTGTTACTGGGACAATGCGTCCTGCTCCGGCCCGAGCAGATCGGCAATCGTCTCGCGCCGTCGAATCAGCCGAGCGCTCTTCCCTTCCACCAGCACTTCAGCGGGCCGCATGCGCGTGTTGTAGTTCGAGGTCTGTGCCATGCCGTACGCGCCGGCATCGAGCAACGCGACCAGATCTCCGGGCCGCACAGGAGCCAGCTTGCGATCGCGCGCGAAGAAGTCGCCGGTCTCGCATACGGGCCCCACCACATCCACCACTCGTTCTTTGCCGCGCCGCTGTACGACCGGAACGATCTCGTGGTGCGCCTGGTAGAGCGCGGGCCGGATCAGGTCGTTCATCGCCGCATCGGTAATCACGAACGTCTTTTTGCCGTTCTGCTTCACGTTGAGAACGCGGGCAACGAGGGCGCCGGCCTGGGCAACGAGGAAGCGGCCCGGCTCGAGCAGCAGCCGTCCGTTGAATCCGCGCAGCGCCTTGTCAACTGCCACGGAATATTCAGCTACCTTGGCTGCCGCGTCGAAGCTGCCGCCGTGGTAGTCGATGCCGAGCCCACCGCCTGCGTCGATCGACCGGAGCACAATGCCCGATTTCTCCAATTGCCGCACCAACCTGGCAACGCGCTCGAGTGCTGCGCCGAACGGGTCGGCGGAACGGATCTGCGAGCCGATGTGAACGCTGATGCCATGCGCTTCGAGCCAGCGGTTGCCCGCGGCGCTCTTGTAGATGCGCTGGGCGCGTCCAATATCGATACCGAACTTGTGGTCGCGCAAGCCCGTCGAAATGTATGGATGTGTCTCGGCAAAGACGTCCGGGTTTACGCGCAGCGCGAAACGCGCCTTCTTTTTCAGCTTCCGTGCACGCTCGGCCAGCAGTTCGAGCTCTGCTTCGCTTTCCACGTTGAACTCGAGAATACCGGCATCGAGGGCCCGATCGATCTCCGGCGCGGTCTTGCCTACTCCGGAGAACACGACGCGAACGACGGCCTCCGGCGCTGCGGCCAAAACGCGTTCCAGTTCCCCGCCCGAAACAATGTCGAATCCCGCGCCCATGTCCGCAAGCAATTTCAAAATCGCGAGCGCCGAATTTGCTTTCACCGCATAGCAGACAAGGTGATCGCGTCCGGCAAAGGCGTTTTGAAAAAGTCTGAGCCTTTCGGCAATCTGATCGGCCGAGTAGACATAAAGCGGCGTGCCGTAGGTGCGCGCGAGGCGTTCCAGCGCAATCTTGCCGCAATGCAGTGTGCCGTTCGCGGGCGAGTAGAAGAATGGCCGGGATGAGGGCGTTGAAGGCGTGGTCACGATGGGTATCCGGAAAGAAGAGTACAGCTTTGAGCCTATCGCACCAGTCTCGATGGTGCAGGCGCGCATCTCATCCGGCAAACTGCCGGAGCCATGCACCCACAAGTGCTGCTGTTTTCTCCGGCCATTCGTATGCCGCAAAGTGGCCTGCCTCGGGCAGCACATGCGACTCCGTGGTTCCCTGCGCAGCGCGAAATGCTTCCATCTCCGCGGGTGTCACGCCAGGATCTTCGCCGCCGGCAATGGAAAGCACCGGCACCCGAATCGTGCCCACGGTCGGCAGCGAATCCGGCCGCACGGCAAGGCCCGTTTGCACTGCAACCAAAGCATCGGCGGTGAGCGTCATGCGCGCCCGTAGTTCTCGCACCACTTCAGGCCGCGCCCTGCGCGTGGTTGCGCCAATCAGTGTCTGCGCCATGCCATCAAAAACCGTGCTGCCTGCTCCGGCCCTTGCCTGCGCAATGGTCGCGATGCGCTTCTCATGATTTGCCGGCGCGTCGGGTTGCGGCTTTGAGCAGATGAAAGCCAGTCCGCGCATCCGCTGCGGAGCCTGGCGGAACATTTCCAGCATCGCGTAGCCGCCGACGGAGCAGCCGACAAAAACCGCCTGCGGCAATTCCAGATGATCCATCAACCCAAAGACGTCATCCGCCAGTTGCTCCATGGTGAGCGCCGGCGCGTCGGGAACAGGCGCAAACAAACCTACCGGCAGCCCTGTTCCCAATGCGGATGCGCCGTGGCTGCGAAAATCCGGAACGATGGCCCGCACTCCGGCGAGGTGGCCCAGCATCGGCCGCCAAAATTCGCCGTCCAGCGGCGTGGGATGGAGAAAGAAAACGGGCAACCCCAACCCGCTGTCCTGATAGGCGAGCCGCGCGTCACCCGATGTGAAGAACTCGTTCATGCTTCCGCTTTAGCCCTGCGGCGGATACGGTGGCGGCGCCTGAGGCGGATACGGCGCGGGCGCAACCATTGGTTCCTCCGGGATGCCGATCCAGCAGGCAAGGTATGCCACGCCTACCAGGCCGCCTGAACAGAACGCGCCCACGATCGCCAGAATGCGAACAATCGAGACATCCCAGCCGTAGGCTTGCGCGAGCCCGATACATACACCGGCAACCTGGCGTCCGATGATGGGGCGAACCAGCGGCCGACTATGGAAAGGCGAATTCGCGCCGACCACGGTGCCACAGTTGGAGCAGAATCGCGCGCCCGTCGGCAATCCGGTACCGCAACGATGACAGTAGAAAGTCATGGCCAACCTCCAGTTCCAGCCTTGCCCAATTGTACGAAAAAGCAGGCTTCGAAGTTCCCCTCTGCCTGCGCGCGCCCACGAGGCGCCGTCAGTTCCCCCGGTAGGGCGATTGCAGCCTTTTCCGCGCGGTATCGGCACGCGACGTGTTGGGGCCGGCGGTAATCGCAGCCTGATAGTCGCGCGTGGCCTTTGGCCGTTCGCCATTCAGGTCACGGCACTCGCCTGCATCCAGCAGCGATCGAATTTTCAGCTCCGGTCCCACATTCCATGCTCCAGCCGCCTGTTCGTAGGCCTGGGCTGCCTCGGCATAGTGGCGCTGACCGCGAAGAGCGTCGCCCAAGCCAAAATAAGTCAACTCCAGCCGTGCCTCGATAAAGTAGTTTGGCCTGGCGGCATCCGCCAGCACGGCCCGATACGCCTCCACTGCCGCCATGCCTTCCCCGTTGTCTTTGCGGAGGTTTGCCTCTTCCAAGCGAAAAAGATAGTCGTGGGGATACTGATCCTCGAGCGAGCGCACCACCTGGATGGCCTCTCTGTATCGGGACTCGCGCCGAAGAAAAAGCGCGGTAACCGTGCGCGCCTCCAGGCTGGTGATGACTCCGCGCCTGCCGTCATCCTGCAACATCTCCAAGCCGCGGGATTTCGATCCGGTCACGCCCGCAAAGCCGATGAGTAATTTGAACGGCCATGGAAGCGCACCTACGGTGTACTCGTACACGCCGACCACCAACTTGGCGTCTACATAGCTAGGATCGATCTGCAGCACGCGGGCTTCATCGTCGCGCGCCTTCGAGGCCAGCCGAAAACCGGTGCCAAAGGCTCGTTCCACCATGGCCACATAGGCGCAACGTAAACTCCGCACCCATCCCCGCGCAAACAACGCATCCACATCGTTGGGATTCTTCCCGATACGCGCATCGGCCTCGCTCACAGCTTCGTCGGCCAGCGCAAAAATGTGGTCGCGTGCCTTGGGGTCTTCTTCTATCGCATGCTTGCCGGTCAGGAAGCCGTCGTTGGCGTAGAAGGTCGTGTCCAGCAGATCCAGCCGGTAGAGTTCCTGAAAAATGATGGCGTTGAGCAACAAGGCCGTCGCCTGCGGATCGCCCGCATGCATCTGGTGGAATCGCTCAAAGCGCTCCACCGTTCCGGGAAAGTCGAGGTTATAGAAGTGCTGATACGCCTCCCGGACCTGCGGGTCGTTGTTCAGCGGGTTTGTGTGAACCGCCTGGGCAGAAGCGGCAATCGACAGACCCAGCACCCAGCCAGCGACGCACCGCCCCAGCAACTGGCCCGCTGCTCGCATCGCCCGCATTTTCAGAGATTTGGTCTCCCGGAAAACCGCGGAAGGATCCTGGGCCACGCTGCCTCGGTCTTTCCGCACCTCCGGCGCTTGCCCGGCGTTCTTCAACCAATCTCTGCATTCATTTGAAATTTTCAAAAGGGAATCTCAACGGTGTGACGTTATCCCATTGCAGAAGAGGATCACAAACGAAGCGCTCTGCCTCGCTCGATCAGGCAACAGCAAATTCGAAACTTACCCTTACCTGGCACTTCAAGGATCTCTTTGATGCATCTCAAACAGTTGCTGCGGCTTCTCCTCAATCAGGCACAGTTTAACGGATTCGAGTTCCGGCGCTGGTATCAGGCGAACGTACAGCCTGCGTGGCCCGGCAACGACCAGGCGTTGACCGTGCTGTCGACTGAAGGCCGCCACTACGCACTGCTGTTCTCACACGAGTTCGCGCAGTGCTTCTGGCGGTCCGGATCGCGCATCAGTTTCAGCGTACCCTCCATTACTTACCCGCGCGTGAACGGCCGCGGCGAAGTCATCCAGGTCACGCGAAAGCCTTTCACTCGCCGTACCATCAAGCCTGACGTTTGGCGCTATCACCTCCGTCAGATGGCGGGCGCTGATGATCCGGTCGCCTATCTCTGCCGCTTCCTCCCAGCGCCCGACCAGCAGATGTTGCAGGCCGCGCCTTCGGTGCAGGTCCGCGCCGCCGAGGCTTAAGTCGTATCGCCATAGCATAGATAGAAGAAGATTCAATTCCGGGGTAGGATGGAAGCATGGCCACCACGCCGCAGGCGCACCCTACCTCCGCCTTGGCTCACTCCGCATCGCACCAGCCCCTTGAAGAAGCCCGTCGCCGGCTGATTGTCGCGCTCGACGTTTCCAGCGCACCGGCCGCCCTCGATCTTGTCGATCGACTTGAAGGCACATGCCAATGGTTTAAGGTTGGCCTCGAACTCTTCGTCGCCTCAGGACCCGCAGTCCTTGAGCCGCTGGTCGCGCGCGGCCACTCCATCTTTCTCGACCTCAAATTTCACGACATCCCTAACACGGTGGCTGGAGCAGTTCGCTCCGCCGCGTCGCTGGGCGCCCGCTTGCTCACGATTCACGCACAGGGCGGCCCCGCCATGCTGGCCGCCGCCCGCTCGGCGCTCGAAGGCATCGCCGACCCGCCCGAGCTTCTCGCCGTCACCATGCTCACCAGCATGGACGCCGCTCAGGTTTTGGCTGTGGGATTGGACCGCTCACCCGCTGAGCAGGTTGAGATCCTCGCCCGGATGGGCATGGCCGCGGGCATCCGCGGATTTGTCTGCTCACCAGAAGAAGTGGGCAAGTTGCGCGCGCTCACCGGTCCGAGCGGAGTTCTGGTCATTCCCGGCATCCGCCCCGCCGGGGCCGCAGTCGGCGATCAGAAACGCGTTGCCACACCCGCCGATGCTCTGCGCAATGGATCCAGCTACCTGGTTGTGGGCCGACCCATCACGCAAGCCCCGCAACCGGCCGCGGCCGCCGAAGCCATCCTTCGCGAAATGGCGAGCGCGCTCTAGGTTCTCCTACCAAAAGGAAAAGCCCGACAATCTGCCGGGCTCTACCTAAAATCCAAATTTGATTTTGAACTTAAAGCTTCTCGTAGAAGTCGCACGCAGAACAGGAGATATACACCCCTCCAGGAACTCCGCGTTCACGGTCCTTTACACGCTTGACGATACGCGTGGGCTTGTTGCACTTGGGACAGTCAGTCGACTTCGTCGTGTCCATTACCTTCTTGCGATCACCTGTTTTGGCAATTTTGGCCATTGGCTTTGTGGTTCTCCTTCGGAAGTGTCTCTGCACACACGCGCAGTTTTGCTGCGCGCGGCTTCAACGGCGCGGACCTGCACTTGCCTCATGCTGACTTGGGTCTGCCGGGAGGAAGCGGGACTCGCTTCTCCAAGTTTACATCAAATCGATCATGGCCCTATTCCGGCTGGGTGCCCGCCGGTGGCGTCTGTTCCGGTGTTTGCGGGGTCGGAGTGGGCGGTGTCGCCGTGCCCGAACCGGAAGCCGGCGCAGTGCTCGTGGCCGGCGCTGTACTGCCCGCAGCAGGCGTACCTTGCGCGCCCGTCCCACTGGATCCATCGGCAGGTTGCTGTCCCTGATGGGCGACCGGATGGTCGTCCGGTGCCTGCTTCGGGAACTGCACAGGTTTCATCACGCCCACGCGGTCGGATCCGGCTGACCCAGCCGTCTGGGCTGTCGGCTTGGGATCTCCGGGCTGTCGCAAACTTGGCGGCGCCGCGGGCGCCTGTGTGTCGGGATCTCGCTGCACATCGCCCATCTCGACAGTACGGGTGCCGGGCGACGCGTCTTCTGCCACTAGCGGCGTCCCGTCGGTCCGCATCAGGCCTTCGACTTCATCCTTGGTAAAGATGACGGGGGCTTTGCCCACTTTCGCCACTTCCACGCGGATGACGCGATTGCCATTGATGCGAACAAACTGCACGTCCTCGGGCGGCTTGCCGTAAATCCATTCCTCGAACGGCATCTGCCCGTCCATCTCGCGGATTTTGTTCACCGGCTTGCCCACGGCAAACACCACCATATCGGTACTCATGCCCACCAGCACATGGTGATCGAAGATCGCTTCCTTCAATTTGGGCGGAAGCGTATCGGTAAACGCCTGGATGGGCGTCTTCACTTCAAACGAGATCAGCGGCGAAAGCAGCGCTTCCACCTGTTTCCCGGTCAGCTCGGGCACGCGCCTCTGGAAAGTGAGAGTGATGCGCGATCCTGTGGCTGAATTCCCGTCGTCCGATGCGACCGGAGTGGATGACATGCCAATTTGAATGTGACGCAGAAAACGGTGTGCGGCATCGGGCCCGCCGTTCAGCATGAATGTGATGCGCGTCTTTTCGAATTTGACATCAGTGATGACGATGCGGTCTCCGGGCTTCGACGAGAGGCCTTGTTCGGTGACCATCTCCAGATAGCCTTCACCGGCTGGCTCAAGTGTTCCATTCGCAGCCAGCGTCAGGCCTTTGTGACCGCGCGGCAGTGGCCGCATGGCGAAGCCCTGGTCCGCTTCAAGAAATCGCAACAGCTCATAGCGCGTCTTGGGATCGAGATCGGTCTTGGGCAAATCCACTTGCGTCGGCTTGATCTGCTGGAAGCGGCGATCGACCGTTCCGGCGCCCGCAGGACCCGTGGTTGCAGCGCCGCCATTGGTATTGATGGTAATGACCTGGGCAGAAGAGGCGACAACGAAGAGCAGCGCGCTCAGAGCCAGGAATGATGGCGCCGCGCAGCGCACGATGCGACAGTCTGGTTTTGGGGAATCCGACGTCTTCGCACTATGGGTGGGGGATACGGTCTTCATGGGAACCTCCCATGGCTGCTGCCTCAAGGATGAACCAAAGCCTAGTGCCGTTCAAGCACCATGGTCAAATTTGTTTTGAACCGGCAATAAGAGAGCGCAGGATTCACGAGACGAAAGCTACGAAATCGAACCCGGCAAGCGTTCAGGAGCTGCCGCCGAAGTCGTTTCTTCCGGCTTAGATGCAACCGGAGCCGCAACCGGCAGGATTTGCACCAGCCCCGGAGTTGCCGGCTCCGCCGCGCCCATCGCGGCTTCGTGCTGCCGCCGCGCCGCGGCATCAAGATCGACGGGAATGCCGCTCGGAACCAGCACTGGCGCGTTATAGCGGAAGTCGAGTTCGCTGGTTGCGCGATAGACCACCATCCATGCCAAGAGCAGGACCACCAGTGCTGTCCAGCTTCCATCCACGCCAAACCCGCCGCCGGTCAGCCAGAACGGGCCCATGGGATCGCCTTCGACGACGGGCGAGTGGTTGGTCACTCCGCTGACAGCCAGACCAAAGACCAGTGCCCGGCTCGCCTTCCAGCCAAAATTCAAGCCCCAGCTTACCCACAGAGCTTTTGTACGCCAGTACGCCGTGGAGAGCACCAAGCTGAAAATCACTGCGACCACAACACTCAGCCGATTTGCTCCCGGCAACAGCGCCTGCACCACTCCATAGAACGCCGCGTATCCCAGGCTCGCGCCAATCGGGCCCACAACGACCGCAAACCGCTGCATTCCATAGCCGCGGAAAGCCACTTCTTCGGCCATGGCCATCAGTGCGAAAAACAGCATGTCGATCAGCAGCCAGATCCATGCCGCGTGTCCCGTTGTCAGCACAATGGCGATTCCGCCTATCAAAGTGAGGGGCACGACGCAGGCCACAGCAGTGCCCCAACCCACGGCCAGCCCGATTCCCGCCTCGCCCGTCCATCCGGCGCGCAGCGGCAATCCCTGTCCGCTGATGGGGTTCTTCTGGCGATCGAACAGCGCTCCAAATCCCGCGAACCCAAGGATTAGAAATAAGAGGAAGGCTGCCTGCTCCGCCACAGGCCCAAAGAAATCGCCTGCGAAGTCTGCAGCTACCTGTCGCGCAACGGAGCGCGCAAGGAAGAAGAATAAAACGGCAACGACAAATTCGAGATAGGCGCGGATTCGCCCGCCGCTCGAGGCAGTTGTCATGCGCACCTCAGAGGATGGCACGCACTTGATCGGTGAAGCCTCGACGGCCTGGTGGAGAGTGCCCTCATGGCTGCGGCCCCACGCCCTATCCTTCCGAATAGAACTGTGCAATCTTGCGGAATTTTTCCTGGCGGGCAGCAACCATCGTATCGATCGGCATCGCCTTCAGTTGTGCCAGGTGCTTCTGGAGCGCCGTTCCTAACAAGCCGGCGCCCACTTCGTGATCGGTATGCGCTCCGCCTACTGGCTCTTCGATAATCTCGTCCACGCAGCCCAGCTTCAACACTTCAGGCGCGGAGATGCGCATCGCGTCGGCTGCCAGTTGCTTCTGGTTCGCGTCGCGCCACATAATGGCCGCGCACGACTCCGGCGTGATCACGAAGTAAAGCGCGTTCTCCAGGATCAACACGCGATCGCTCACTGCCAGCGCTAACGCGCCGCCGGATCCGCCTTCACCGCTGATGACTGAAATTGTGGGCACGCGCAGCCGCGACATTTCGCGAATATTCCGCGCAATCGCCTCGGCCTGGCCGCGTTCCTCTGCACCAAGGCCCGGATACGCACCGGGCAGATCGATCAGGCTGATCACCGGCCGCCCAAATTTCTCGGCAATCTTCATCGCGCGCAGCGCTTTGCGATAGCCCTCAGGATTCGGCATGCCAAAGTTGCGCCGAACGCGTTCCTTGGTGGTGCCGCCCTTGCGATTCCCGATCACGAGGACCTCTTCCGCACCGAGACGGGCCATGCCGCAGGCCACTGCCTCGTCGTCGCCATAGGCGCGGTCCCCGTGAATCTCGCTGAAATCCGTGAAGATTCGCTCAACAAAGTCCATGGGATACGGCCGCTGGGGATGGCGGGCCCTCTCGATTCTGGCCCATGCAGGCGAGACCACCTGCGCCTCCTGGGAACTGCCTGTGATGTTTTCGCTCATTATGTACCGCAGTCCGCAAGCCCGGATCGGAAAGCCCAGGTTCCGCAAACCGCACAAGGGTGATTCTACGGGCCCGGGCCCCCGGCGACAAATCTTTCACGCTGTAGCAGGTTCCACGGCCCTGTACCGATATTTTCCGTCCGCATTGTATAGTTCTCTTCATCCGCGTTCCATCTGCTCAAAACCACCAATCCTTGAAGGAACACATGAAGACCTCGCGCAGAGATTTTGTCGCCTTTGGCTCCGCCGGACTGCTTGCCACCGCCGTCAACGGCCAGGTTCCTTTAACGCCGCAGCAGAGCGCCACACCCGGTGCGCCGACCGCCTTCGGCACATCGCCCGCAGTCGGACCGGAGGTTAGCGTGCAGACCTTTCAGGAAGCAGAGAAACTCATCAACGTCAAAATGACGCCGGCAGACCTGGCTCAAGCCGCCGGCAACTGGCGTGTCCAGATGGCGCCGCTGCTCGAACGGCGCATCGGCCCGCGCACGCTCGATCCCGGTCCCGCGGACGCACCTGCCACTTTATGGAATCCGGCAATTCCCGGCGCACAGGTCACGATGCCCGCTGCCAATCAACTCGTGCGCAGCGCGGCCGGCGACGCACCGCTGCCCAGCGACGAATCAGCCATTGCTTTCGCACCAGTCCATCAACTTGCGCGCTGGATTGAAAGCCGCCAGCTCACGTCTGAGCGCCTCACCCAGATCTATCTCCGCCGCATCGAGCGCCACGACCCCAAGCTGCGCTGCATTATCACGCTCACGCGCGACCACGCTCTCGAGCAGGCCCGCAAAGCCGACGCCGAAATCGCATCCGGCCATTACCGGGGCCCCTTGCACGGAATCCCCTGGGGCGGAAAAGATCTGCTCGATACGGCCGGCATTCCCACTACGTACGGCGCAGAGCCGTTCCGCGATCGCGTCCCCATGGCCAACAGTGCCGTCGTCGAGCGCCTCAATGCCGCGGGTGCGGTGCTTCTCGCCAAACTCAGCATGGGCGCACTCGCCCTCAACGACATTTGGTTCGGCGGACAAACCATGAATCCCTGGCTGCTCGAAGAGGGCTCGTCGGGCTCGAGCGCGGGACCCGGCGCAGCCACGGCTGCCGGCCTCGTCGCCTTCTCCATCGGCAGCGAGACCGGCGGAAGCATCGTCAGTCCCACCATGCGCTGCGGCCTGACCGGGCTGCGTCCCACCTTTGGCCGCGTGCCCCGCACCGGCGCCATGACGCTCTGCTGGTCGCTCGACAAACTCGGCCCCATGACGCGCAGCGTGGAAGACACCGTCCTCGTGCTCAACGCAATCTCCGGTCCCGACACCGGCGATCTCGCCAGCGTTAACAGCACTCTCGCCTTTGACGCAACGGCCAGCGTTGCTGGTCTTAATGTCGGCTACTTCCCTGCCTGGATGAAAGAGAACCCGGCAACCGACGTGGATCGCGCGGCGCTCGAAAAAATAAATGAGCTCGGCATGACTGCGGTCCCCGTCGAGCTACCCGACTGGCCTTACGATTCGCTGAACCTCATTCTCTTTGCAGAAGCCGCAGCCGCCTTTGAAGAGCTCACTCTCAGCCATCAGGTTGATCAGCTCAAGGCGCAGGTGCCCGACGCGTGGCCCAACTGCTTTCGCCAGGCGCGCTTCCTTTCTGCTGTCGACTTTGTCCAGGCCGACCGCATGCGCCGCATGGTCGCGCACGAAATGGCCCGTATCTTCTCCACCGTCGACATGCTCCTTGTTCCGTCTCTTCGCGACGAAATGCTTGTCATCACCAACAACACCGGCCACCCCTCGCTCACCCTGCGTGCGGGGTTTGTCGAAGTGGCTGAAGCGCGCAGCGACTGGGCGCCCGACCCCAAAAATCCTTTACCCAGGTTTTCGCCGCCGCGCCGCGTTCCCCACGGCGTCACGCTCATTGGCCGGCTCTTCGACGAAGGAACCCTTGCGCAGGCTGGCCTGGCCCTTGAAAAGGCATTCGCCGTCTCCAATGAACGTCCACCCCTGTTCGCATCCTGAAAGACTCAATGCTATGCGGCGATCTTTTCGCATTGCCGAGACGGCGCGCCGCGCGCATCCTTCTGACTTGCCGTCTCGCGGGGACTCACCCACAACTCATCGCCGCCTCATGGATCGAAAATCGAATCCGATGCATACTCCTTACATCCAATGGCGCAAAACAGTCGCAAGCACCGGCTTCACAAGAAGGAGCAATCCCCATGAAACGGACAATTCCCTACTTAACCGCAGCATGTATGCTCGCGCTCACGCTCGCTACAAGCCACAAGGTCGTAGCCGTAAGCCCCGGAACCCACATCAAAAAAATCGTGATCATCATCCGCGACCCGCCACCGCCGCCACCGCCGACTGCCAGCGACGTCCTCACTGTCGTCCTCTCGCTCGCGTCGTCGTTCCTTCTCTAGTCCGTGCACTCCTGCAGATTTCTCGCGAAGTGTCGCTGAGCACTCGGCTCGTTCAAATATCATGAGGTTTCTCGTATCAATGCATCTTTTGTTTGCGGAGAAACGCTCGGTGAAAGATATGTCGAACAAGCAGCCCGTATTCTCCCGCAGAAATCTGCTCAAAAGCGTTGCAGCTCCTTCTGCGGCCATCCTGCTGCCTCCTTCGATTTGGAGCCAGCAGGCGGGCGCATCGCAAACCCGGCTCGCACTCCCCGTGCTCTCCCCACCCGACCTGATGCGAGCCTATGTCGGGGACATGGAGCCCAACCGCGTCGAATTGCTCCGCTCAGGCTCGGATTGGACCGCGAAGAACGGCGTGCGTGTCACTTTCATCGCCGCTGCCCGCAACTCCACCGTGTCCATAGAATCCTCCAATGCACCCATCCAGCGCGTGCACATGCGCTGGAAGCACAAACTACCCGCAGGGATTCTCGCCCTCGGCGATGCGTGGGAGCGGAGCTACGGCGATCTCGAGTGGCGTCCTCTGCAAGCCGAGCGCCCCATGCCTTGGTACGTGATTCTTCATCTCAACGGCCAGAGCGCGGGCATGGGCGTCAAGACCGGCGCTGCGTCGTTTGCCTTCTGGCAGGTCGATCCCGACGGCATTTCCCTCTGGCTTGACGTGCGCAACGGCAGCAACGGTGTTCAGCTTGGCAACCGCACACTGGACGCGGCAACCATAGTCTCCTATGTAGCCGAATCGGACGAGAGCGCGTTCTCCGCAACGCAGCGCCTCTGCCGGATGATGGCGGAAGGAACCAGCGTCCCCGCAAAGCGCGGTCCCACCTCGGTCGACATACTTTATGGCAGCAACGACTGGTACTACGCCTACGGCAAAAACACTGCCGATGGAATTCTGCGCGATGCTGACTTCGTTAGGTCCGTCGCCCCTTCCAACGGCCCAGCACCCTTCACCGTGATCGACGACGGCTATCAGGATCCATCGCGATTCCCGGATATGGCCAAACTCGCGTCCGACATTCGTCGCCGAGGTGTCGTCCCCGGCCTTTGGATCCGGCCGCTACGCGCCGCGCCCACAGTTCCCGCCAATCTCCTTTTACCCAACGCGCGATGGAAAGGAGGCTTGAATGAAGCGCCGCCCCTGGCCTACGATCCCACCATCTCCGAAGCTCTTGAAGCCGTTGCCGCCGTAGCCACACAGGCCTGCAACTGGGGCTTCGACCTCATCAAGCACGACTTCACCACGTTCGAGCTGCTCGGCCAGTGGGGTAGTCAAATGGGCGCGTCTCCCACGCAGGGCAACTGGCACTTCAACAATCGCTCACTCACCAATACTGAGATCGTGATCCTGCTCTACAAGCGCCTCCGCTCCAGTTGCGGAGACGACCGCGTCATCCTCGGGTGCAACACCATCGGCCACTTGTCCGTGGGAATCTTTGACGCCACACGCACCGGCGACGACGTCAGCGGCAGAGAATGGGAGCGCACACGGCGCACCGGCGTGAACACCGTTGCCTTTCGTTTGCCGCAGCATAAAACATTTTTCTCGGTCGATGCAGATTGCGTTCCGCTCACCCCTGATGTCCCTTGGAGGATGAGCCGCCAGTGGCTGCAGGCCGTGGCCGCAAGCGGCACCGTGTTGCTGCTCTCACCCGATCCCCGCGCGATTGGAACAGAGCAGCGCGACGCCGTGCGCGAAGCCTTCGAGCTTTGCGTGCACAAGCCGACCAGCGAACCGCTCCACTGGACCGGGACGCGAACGCCCTCCGCCTGGCGCTCTTCGGCTGGAGCCATCGACTTCAACTGGGTTCTGGATGAAGGCGAAAGCCCATTTCCGATTGGTATCCAACGCGGTCCCGACTAGCGCCGGCAGGAACATCGTTCCGCAAACCAGGTGCGAGCTTGACTCAGGGTGTGCGGCCCGCGAATCTCCCGCGCATCACTGACCCAGGCGCACCCTCTCAGTATCATTGCGTCGTGCACTCCCCGTATCGACTCGGCGACATCCTCGCGAACGCGATTACTCACGGACTGGGCGCAGCGCTCGCTGTTGCCGGCGCGGTTTACCTCATCATCGTCAGCACACGCGGCTCAGCATGGGTCGTCGCCAGCTGCTCCGTCTTCGCCGGCACCCTGGTTCTCGTCTACGTCTGCTCCACGCTCTATCATTCGCTGGTTCGTACACGCGCGCGGCACGTCTTCCATGTGCTCGATCACGCGGCAATCTACCTGCTCATCGCCGGAACTTACACGCCCATCACCCTCGTCGCATTGCGCGGCCCCGTCGGCTGGACACTCTTCGGAATCGTTTGGGCGCTCGCGATTGCGGGAGTCATCTTCAAGAGCTTTGCCGTCGATCGATTCGCCGTTGCTTCGGCCCTTGTCTATCTCTTCCAGGGTTGGATCGTACTCTTCGCGGTGCGGCCCCTTGTTCACGCCATCAGCCCTCACGGTCTTTTCTGGCTCGCTGCCGGAGGCGCCGCCTACACCATCGGCATCCTCTTCTTTGCCTTCGACCGAATTCCTTACTTCCACGCCGCCTGGCACCTCTTTGTCCTCGGCGGAAGCATCGCGCACTACTTCGCGATCCTCTTCTACATCGTTCCCCGCGCGTGAGGCGGTGGGTGAATACCGTTCTATGCGCGAAGTGACGATGGCGCTGCGTTGGCGGGTATTACCGTGGAGGGTTGGCTGGTCGCAGGCTCGTTCTCGGGACAATCAACCAGGCCGGCCCGTACCCAGCGAGCCTGAGTTCCTGTCACGATGCTCAACTTCACAGCATGTGCCGAGCCCAATTCTCCAGCCACCCACGCGAAGTCGCTTTCCAAGTGTCGTTAAAGTAGAGGCCCGTCGCCGTCAGGCCCACAACCATCACCAGGCCGGCTCCCCATAAAAACTGCTTCATGATCCGGTCGCGTTTCCAGTCCCAGAGCAAGATAAGAACGATCAACAGCAGGTTGCCGCCTTCGTAAAACAGATACGTGCCCAGAAAAGTGGTAGGCGCAGGCAGAAACAGGCCAACCATGCGCGAGAAGCCCGCGTCGCTGATGCAGATGGTGGCCAGAATGAGCAAGCGCCGGTGAGCGGCAGAATTTCTTCGCAACAGGATGCCGCAGGGCAGCAGCACCACCATGCAGAGAACTCCGCTGAACGCGATGGAAAGGAATTCCGGAGGGAGCGAACCGGGAGTCTGCAGGTTCAGCGCTTGCCAACTCAGTTCAGACCAGGGAGCGATCACCACCACCAGCGCCGCGTAGCCGGACGCAAACCAGCCGATTCGCCGATGCAAACGAACGTTGCCGCTTTCCACCAGCAGCACGAGCACTGTCGCCGTCAGCAGCCAGATCGTAGTGGCAATGGCATGCACATGAACGATCCACGGTACCGGCGGCTTCTCGCGCAGGTAGTTTTGCAGATCGAAACCGAAACCAACCCCCACGAAGATCCAGAAGAGGCCGAGCCAGACCAGCGCAGCCCGGCGATCCTCGCGTGCGGGCCAGGTTGCGGTTGTATGGATATGCACCGGCTGGGTTCCCCTGTCCGTCAGAAACAACGATGGCGATAGGTTGAGGTGATGCACTCATCTTCGCACACCCTCGCCAACGACTCGGGGTTTTGAGCTTCGCGCGTCCTGTCCTTCCGGCCATCGAGCCGATGGGCGCTGCAATCTTGCGCTCGCCTGATCCAAGCAGAGTCGGTATTCAGGGTTCCGTGTCAATCGATGGGGAAGAGCCCACAAATAGAGGACGGGCTTATCGATGGGATTTGAACGCGTCGGCAGACGAAGAAGCAAGGGCGGCAGCTTGGGCTTTGATGCTCAAGCTTCTGCGATGCCGGCGGACGGGCCTAGAAATTCGAGAATGTCGTCTGGCGGGGACGGTTTCGCCACAATGGGAAAGTCGTGGCCCTGGTTCTTTGCCGAGCTCAAAAGGTCGATTGTGGCGGGGTTTCCGGACATCAGAAGCACTTTGCAATTCGGCAGAGCCTGAGACAGGTAGATCGCCAGCGAAGCGCCGTCCATCGGACCCATCACCACATCGGTGATCACTGCGTCCGGTGCCCATGTGAGCGAGATCTCTGCGGCTTCCTCGCCGCTGTAAGCCGCGCGCGCGTCAAATCCTTTTCCTTTCAGAATGAGGACGAGCGTGTCCGCAACGAGATGTTCGTCATCGACAACAAGTACCCGGGAAATTGGTGCTGCGCCAGGCATAAGAAGCTTTCCAGGAAATGAAGATCCCCGATTACTGTGATGCAGGCTGCCGCGTGCTAGCTTCACAAGCGATGACGTTCGTCACTCTGATCAAAGACATCTAAAAAATGTTGATGCAAAAGGTCGGGCCCGGAGTCGTGAAAGAGAACGCTATGCTGCGTTAGCTATCAAGCTCTACTTGCCGAACAAGCACTTTGAGCCGTGCCAGGTCCCCATCCGCAATCTGAAGACAAGCACGGACTTCCGCGGAACTTCCCTCTTCGCGTTTTAGCAAGTAATTGATATTGATGAGCCTCTGGACCAAGCGAGTCATTTCGATATTTCCTTGGGGAGTCCAACTCGATCGGTCCATGCGGTCCCCTCAAGCCTTCTGTCACTGAAAGGATACCGGTTGGGTGCTGCGAAAGTACAGTCGGGTGGAATTTGATTTTTGTGCCACGCACAAATGGGGACCCGCGCTCGAATTCTCCGCGCGCCGGTCTCAGCCGGCCGAGGTGGTGAGGATTTGGACAAGGAAGACCTCTTTTCGAATTGTGCGCCGCATCCAAACGCGGGAGTGACGAGAAGAGAGACCAGATTGCGAGTGATTGCCCGTGATCGGCGATGAATGAAGCTAAACTGAGCCAAATCACTCCAAACACACCAGGAAAGACGAAGAGCATCCACGCTCTTGAAGCGACCAACTTCTTTCTGGCCGATGTTCAAACCGGCCTTGGCCCGTTTCTCGCAGCCTATCTTGCGGGAGCGGGATGGGAGCCGGGCCGGGTCGGAGTCGCGCTTACGGTTGGCGGAATTATCACGGTTGCATTGCAGGTTCCCGCGGGCGCAGCGGTTGACCGACTGCGGTCAAAAAGGTTGATCCTTGTCGTCGCCTCTGTCGTCCTTGCTGCGGGCGCCGTCCTGCTGAGCCTGACGACTGTCCCCTGGGCGGTGTATTCCTCTCAGATTCTTATTGGCGGAGCCGGACCGTTCCTGGCTCCTACGCTGGCAGCCGTCACGATGGGAATGGTCGGCGTCCAATCGTTCGACCGTCAGTTTGGAAAAAACCAATCCTTCAACTCTGCCGGGAACGTTTTCTGTGCGCTCCTGGTTGGCGGCCTCAGCCACCTGTTGGGAAACCGGGCAATTTTTATCGCCGCCGGTCTGATGACCATTCCTACAATCCTTGCCGTGTTGTCCATCAAGAGCAACGACATTGACTATGACCTCGCGCGCGGCGGAGCAATCCCAGTCGAGGGCAAAGAAGTTCCAGCGAGAGCCTCGGTGATCGAAACGCTGGCCAAAGATCGAATCCTACTTGTCTTTCTTTGCTGCGCATTCCTCTTTCATTTTGCCAACGCGGCGATGCTGCCCCAACTTGGAGAAATGCTCTCCCATGGAGTGCGAGCCTCCGCGGCCCCCTTCATGTCGGCCTGCGTCATCGTCACCCAAGTCGTCATCATGCTCTCTGCCTCGGCGATTGGAAGATTTGCCAACCAGCATGGCCGCAAGCCAATGCTCCTGTTGGGATTCGGGGTCCTTCCCCTGCGTGCAGTGCTCTATACGCTGACTCACAACACCGAAGCTCTGATTGCAATCCAACTACTCGATGGCGTCGCCAATGCAATCTTCGGAGTTGTTTCGATTCTCGTTGTGGCAGATCGAACCCGGGGCACAGGACGCTTCAATCTTGTTCAGGGCAGTCTCGCGATGGCAATCGGCATCGGCGCAGCGCTCAGTACTTCGTTCGGAGGCGTCCTGGTACAGAATTACAGTTATCGCATTTCTTTCCTGGCCCTCGGCGCGGTCGCTGCATTCGCTTTCGCGTCGTTGTGTCTTCTGGTTCCCGAAACGCTCAGGGACTCCCGAGACTGAGCGCGTGGACGCAAGGCCGCGCAGCATATCGTTCAGGCTTTACAAGACTTCTGATGGGGGGACTGGAGGGGTGGATTTCGCTACATTCGGTACCCTCCAAGCCGCGAGGCAGCAGATCGAGGAGTGGATCAAACTTGCAACGTTGATAAAAAGTCGAGAACCGTATGATGACGAGAGTAGCCACGGGTTTAAAGATCGAATCTTGGCGGAATGGAAATTGTCGAGCGATCAGAAAACTGCATTCGTCACCATAATAAAGCGATATAAATCAAGGTGTTACCATATTCAGGGGTCGTCCATTCAGGTCGCAAATCAGATCGAAGAGCTTACGAACTAGGCACCAGATAGAGTCGCGAGTCGTCCTTGAAGGGGATTACGGACACGCGAAGACCCGCCTTCTACACTGGAACAGCAATGACTGATCTCAAACCCCCGATTGCCCGCATCGAGCCAACCGAAACCAGGATCCACTCCACAACGCTCACCGACAACTACGCCTGGCTTCGTCAAAAAGACGATCCCGAAGTAAAGGTCTACCTCGACGCCGAGAATGCCTACGCAGAGGCGCAAACCTCCGAGCTCGCAGGCATGCGCGAACAGCTCTACCAGGAGATGCTCAGCCACATCAAGCAGACCGATGTCTCCGTTCCCTTCCGCGACGGCGCATGGTGGTACTACACCCGGACTGAAGAGGGGCTGCAATATTCCATTCACTGCCGTAAGCGCGGCACAGCAACCGGCCCAGCCGACAACGCTCCCGAAGAAGTTTTGCTCGACGGCAACAAACTCGCCGAAGGGCACGCCTTTTTCTCAATCGGCGCCACCGATATCACAGACGATGGCCGCTTGCTCGCCTACACCACAGACACAACCGGCTTCCGCCAATACACCCTGCGCATCAAGGACCTCGCCGCCGGCGAAACTCTTCCCGGCGAGGTCGAGCGCATCGGTTCTGTCGTTTGGGCGGCAGACAACAAATCGCTCTTCTATACCGTCGAGGACGAAGAACAAAAGCGCCAGTTCCAGCTTTATCGCCACGTGCTCGGCACAGAGCACAGAGCCGACGTCCTCATCTATGAGGAAGACGATGAACGATTCAACATCGCTGCAGGCCGTACGCGCGATGGCGCCTACATCGTCATGGAATCGGCCAGCCACATCACCAGCGAGTGTCATGCGCTCCGCGCCGATGATCCCTCAGGATCTTTTACCCGCATCGCGCCGCGGATCGACGACCAGGAATACTCGATCGACCACCGCAATGGCTTGTGGTTCATCCGCACCAACGACAAGGGGCGCAATTTCCGCCTCGTCACTGCTCCGATCGCTACGCCCGGCCGCGAACATTGGACCGAAAGCCTTCCTCACCGCGAATCGGTCATGCTCGAAGCTGTCGACCTGTTCGCCGATTTTTTCTTTGCCTGCGAACGCGAAGACGGACTGCCACGCTTGCGTCTCTGGCGATTCGCAGATCAGGGTCCGGCGGCCACGCAAACCGCCGAGATCGCTTTCCCTGAACCGGCCTACAGCGCGCATCCGCACATCAACCGGAATTTTTCTACCAGCACCTACCGCTACGGCTATCAGTCCCTCGTAACGCCCAGTTCCGTCTTCGAGTACGACATTGCCGCAGGCACATCGCAACTTCTCAAGCAGGTCGAAATCCCCGGTGGCTTCGATCGCACCCTCTATGCCAGCGAGCGCGTCCATGCCATCGCGCCAGACGGCGTGCAGGTTCCCGTCTCCATCGTCTATCGCAAAGATTGCCGCACGCAATCCAATCCTTTGTACGTTTATGGCTACGGTTCTTACGGCTATTCCCTGCCGCTCGGATTCAGCGGCAACCGCCTCAGCCTGCTCGATCGCGGAGTGGTGATGGCCTACGCTCACATTCGAGGTGGCGGCGATCTTGGCGAAACCTGGCACGATGCGGGCAAAATGCTCACCAAGCGCAACACGTTCACCGACTTCATTGCGGTCGTCGAGCACCTCACCCATGCCGGCTTCGGCGATCCTGCGCGCGTAGCCATCGAAGGCGGTTCCGCGGGCGGCCTGCTCATGGGCGCAGTCACCAATCTCCGTCCCGATCTCGTCCGCGCCGTCGTGTCTCATGTTCCCTTCGTCGACGTGATGAGCACCATGCTCGATGCGTCACTGCCCCTCACAGTTCCTGAATATGAAGAGTGGGGCAATCCGAGTGAAGAGATTTACTTCAATTACATGCTGAGTTACTCGCCCTACGATAACTTGAAGCCCGCCAGTTATCCCGCGATCCTGGTGAAGACCTCGCTCCATGACAGCCAGGTCATGTATTGGGAGCCCGCAAAGTATGTGGCGAAGCTGCGCACCCTCAAATCCGACAACACTCCACTGCTGCTGGTTACCAACATGCAGGCGGGACACGGAGGAGCCAGCGGCCGCTACGACTATCTCAAGGAAATTGCCTTCGACTACGCCTTCGTGCTCCGGGAACTTGGAATCGTATGCTAGAGTTCTCGCGTCACACCATTCCACATTTTCGGAGACTCGTCATGCGTTGGAATCCGTGGTTTTGCGTCCTTTTGTTGGCGAGTCCAGCCGTCTGGTCTCAGCAATCTTCCACCTCACCCAGGGTGGAACCAGGAACGGGTCTCGTTTATTCCGTTCCCGCGGGAAAAGCCGGGCCTGCTTCAAACGAACCGGTTCCTTGTCCCGCGACCTTTACTGACGGCATTGAGATTTTGAAAAAGGAGGGCGACGGCATCGTAGCTCCCAAGACAACCAAGACCCAGCCGGCCAAGTTCCCCAAGGAATCTCGCGATGCGATGAAAAAGGACCATAAGACCACCTTCGAGGCGGTGAGCCTGGTGAGCCTGGTGGTCAGCGCCGACGGATTGCCCGAAAAACTCTGCATCAAAAGGCCGGCCGGCTACGGACTCGATGTCGAAGCCCTCAAAGCTGTGACCCGCTATCGCTTCGAACCCGCCTCCAAAGAAGGCACTCCCTTTCCCGCGCGCATTTTCATCGAAGTCAACTTCAAGAGCGAGTAGGCGCGAAAGCTGGACAAACTCGCAGGCCTAACTCTGTGGCTTTTGGATGGTCTCGAAGTAATTGACGCACATTCGGCCCATGGACGCGCAAATTGCGAGTTCGTGCCATAATGGCTTCGCTGACTCAGCCAAAAGATATGCAACTTTTAATTGCTCGAGCCATTCTTTCTGCCATCTTCATCTGCGGCGTCTGTGCATGTTCCTCTGCTCAACAAGCTGCTGGAACCCAGGCTATCGAACAGGTGGCGACGCCGCAGCATGCAGGGACCGAACAAGGCGTCACGCAACCCATACTGATTCCGATGCCGCAACTGCCGCTCTCCAACAAAACATGCAAGGAGAAGGAGGAACGCGACGAATCGGTTGAGTTTTCCTTCTACGTTGACAAAGAGGGCCGCGCCGAAGAGATAGGCTTCCTTCGCGGACTTGGCAACGGACTCGATCAAGTCGCTGCCGATCTAGTCAAAGCCGATCGTTTCAAGCCGGGCATGTTTGCAGGTCAACCGGCATCCGTCTGGCAGATCGATACCATTACATTCCGCGCATGCGGCAAGCGGAATAAGGACTCGGACGAGAGTATCGTCGGCGAAGGTTGGATGACTTCGCAACCCGTCCAGACGCTGGGCCCTTTTACTGCGCCAGACCTTGTGCGTGAGTCTTCAGACAAGCCATTGCAACAGGTTTATCGCATAGGCGGAGGTGTAACGCCTCCGGTTCCGACCTTCACACCAGAAGCACATTATTCCCGCGAAGCGCGTGAAGACAAGATCAACGGCGTCTGTCTCGTTTCAATCATTATCGACACCAACGGCCGGCCGCAGCAAATTCGTGTGGTTCGGCCACTCGGCCACGGTCTCGACGAACAGGCTATTGCAGCCGTCAAACAGTATCGTTTCAAACCGGCCATGAGAGACGGGAAGATTCCGGTTCCAGTCGCAATCGCAATCGAAGTAAATTTCCGCCTCTATTGATTACTACCCACTTTCAGTTCCAGCTCCACTTCCGGCGCTCCGCAGCCGCGATGGATGAGCCCATAACCCCAACGCAGGATTAGCAACGAAGTAGACTTCCTCGCCGTCGACGATATTGTTTCCGTGCGTCAACTTCGTGGGATCGTACATCTTCATCATCGCTTCCAACTCTCCGTACTTGAAGCCGGAACCTTCAATCTCTTCCCGCGTCAGGTGGCCCGGGCACCAGGTGATCGTGAACCGCCCTTCCGACGACGCGTGAATCAAGTGGGCAGCGGCGCCCAGATCGGCAGCCAAATCTGCATTCGCTTCCACCGCGGCCAGTGTTGCAGGCGTTCCGCGGTAGCCATATTTGCGGATCAAACCGTCAATCGTCTTGTCTTCGCCAAACTCCTTCACTCCAGGCGCGAGAATGATCAATTCGGCGCCATCCGCAAGCGCCATCCTTGTCCGGTAAACAGCCTTGTTGCCGATCCAGGTCGAGTGATACTCATGCGGATCGAGATACACAACAGCCTTGCGCATCGGTGTGTCGACAATTTCGAAGTTGACCTTGACACTCAACTCCGCGGCCCGATGGAAGCACTCCACGTCGTCGCCGATGAAGAGACCACGAACCGCAAGACCGCCATCGGGCTTCCGCCCCACAACGGTGAGCACATAAACGATCGGCATGCCTTTCAGGAAACGGTCAGCCGCATAGTTCAAGACCGCTCGAACCGGATTGTCCGCGCGTCCCATGATGCGTTCCATGCCATACACCGCTCCCAGGTAATGGCTGCGATTGATGCCTTCGCGTCCCCCCGTGCCAACCAGAATGTTCTTGGTGTAGTTGGCCATGCCGATCACTTCGTGCGGCACCACCTGGCCGATGGAAAGAATCAGATCGAAGTCGCCTTCCACCAGGAGCTTGTTCACTTGAGCCGGCCACGCAAAATTGAGCTTGCCCTCCGACTGTTCGTGGATGACTTCGGCAGGAACTTCGCCGACGGTCACGATGTCCGTCCGCCAGTTGTGCACATGAAACAGGTTCTGCGGAGTCTCGCCGAACATCTGCTTCAGCTGCGCCGGCTGCATTGGAGTGTGGGTGCCAAGCGCCGGCAAAACTGCGCTCAGCCGATTGCCGAAATGTTTCCATGCGAGTTCCGTTAAAAGTCCAGCTTGGGAGTGGAAGCGCGTCATGTCAGGCGGTACGGCAAGCACGCGATGTCGCGGACCGAGCTTCGCGAGCCCATCGATCAGCAGTCCCTCGAGCTGTTGAGGTGATAAATCGGCGTCGACGCCGCCGGCGGAACAATAAACAGCCATACGCCTATGTTCGCTCCGAAGCGGGACCAGCGGCAAATGAATTGTCGGAATGCGACTCGCGAAGCGGAGTTTTCGTGAATTGGCGGCGATCCGGAAGCGTCGTCGGGCTCGTCATGAGGTCCGTTGGGCAAATCAAGCAGGCGGCAGCCCGCCGAGATACATGTACGAGAGAGACTCGGCTTTGCCAATCAAAGCGGAGAGGGCATCGTCTTGGAATCGGCGATTCCATATCGGCGCCCAGCTGATCTCTTCCGCAGTGGGCGGACCATTCGGCGTGTCCTGCTTAATGCCCGTCGCCTGATCGAAATAACCGCTGCCATCCAAGCCGGCGACGCAGCGATGGACCAGCTTTTTCATTGCAAACTGATCTGTCTTGAACAACTGCAGGCCGTTGACTTCGCCGAATTCGGCCAGGTAAACCAGGGGCGAGAGTGCGTAAAGATGGTAGTGCAGCGCGCGCTGCCCTCTCTTCATCTCCAACGGAAGCGTGCCATCCGGCGTGATCTGGTCCACTCCGTTCTTGTAGGTGTCCATCGCCCATTGAAAGAGCGAGCGATCATTCGCAGCAATCCCCACAGCGGCAATCTCGACACCCGCCCAGTAAAGGTGATTATTTTGCGCTTCCCCGCCCGGCTTGGCCTTTGCCGTATCGTAGAATTCCATCGTTTGTCGCGCGACCGATTTCATCCACTCCGTAACTTGCCCGGCCTTGTCATGACTTTCTACACCAGCATCTCGAACTTTCAGATACGCAATAGCCATCGCGCCCAACACCCAGCCCTGCACGTAATACGCTTGCCTCGATGACATCTTTCCCGTAAATACCCCATCGTCCGCAGCGGTGTTCAACAGTGTGACGGCACACTCTGCCGCGGCACGGCTGCCCGTCGTCCGGAATGCGTCGGCGGCCGCCACCGCCTGATTGCCAAGATTCTTATAGGGGCCCGACGATTCGTTATAGGCCTTCCACTTCACGGGATCAATGATCGATGACTTGCTGTCAGCATAGAAACCATCTGTAGTTAAGTCTCGCGAGAGATGCACAATCGCAGGGCATTCGTACGCTGCTCCCGTAACTTTCACGTGCCTGAGGTCCCACGGCGAACGCAAAGGTTTGGCGGCGCAGGCCAGGGAAACGTGTGCGAGAACGAAAAAACAACACAGCGTACTCAAAAGAACGCGCTTCATCGATGTTGGGCTCCTTCGGTAGGTAAGGACAGGTCAGATGTAGTCTTCGCGCGCCGGTGTAAAGACATCCAGAACAACAGAGTTCTCCAGTGCCGACGCCTGGTGCATTGCATTGGAACCAACGATGAAACTATCGCCCTCTCCTGCTTGAATCGTCTTTCCTTCTACAGTTGCCGTGATGCAGCCGGAAATTATGTACACGAGCTGCTCATGGGGATGTGCGTGCGCAGCCCCCTGCCAGCCCTTCTGCATCGTGTGGCGAACAAGCATCATCGCCGGCGTGTACACAAGAATCTGGCGTTGAAGTCCCGGTTCGGGTGTCGTAAGCGGAACGGCCGGCACATCCGGCACGGTTAGATTAGCTTTCTGACTGAGGGGCATCTTCGTTCTCTCTTTTCTTCGTGCTTCGAACTGCTTGTCCACTTTGCAACGAAATATGCCGGCAAGTCTACTCGAGGTTCGTGCCGACTCAGCGTGTGTTATCGTAACCCGGTCGAAGCCTGCAGGACCGACAGACCAGAGTTGAAATCCCAACGAGCAAAGGCTGGGTACGCGATTGGTGCTTGAACTATTTGACCTTCATGGAAAAACAGCGCTGGTAACCGGCTCCTCGCGCGGCTTGGGACTTGGCATCGCTCTGGGACTCGCCGAAGCCGGCGCTCAGGTTGCACTTCATGGGTCGGCAGCAGTTCCCGAGGCTGCGATCCGGCAAGTTGACGCGGCGACTTCAGGCGCCATAGCCGTCACGGGAGATGTTAGCAAGCCTCAAGCGTGCGAGGTAATCATGGAGCAGGTCTTCGCGCGATTCGGAAAGATCGACATACTGGTCAACAACGCAGGCACAATCCGTCGAGCTCCGGCCGCAGACTCTACCTTGGAGGATTGGAATGCCGTGCTCGAAACCAATCTCTCCAGCGTTTTCCGCCTCAGTCAACTCGCGGGCCGAACCATGCTGGCACAGGGTTCCGGAAAAATCATCAACATCGCGTCGCTGCTTACGTTTCAGGGCGGTGTCTTTGTCCCGTCCTATGCGGCAGCTAAAGGCGGAGTTGGGCAGCTCACCAAAGCTTTAGCCAACGAGTGGGCTTCGCGCGGAGTCAATGTGAACGCGATTGCTCCCGGCTACATAGAGACGGACAACACCGCGGCTTTACGCGCAGATCCCGTGCGGTCGCGTCAGATTCTTGAGCGCATTCCCGCGGGACGCTGGGGCAAGCCTGCTGATCTCGCAGGCGCAGCAGTCTTCCTGGCCTCGCGCGCCAGTGATTACCTGCACGGCCATGTGCTCGTTGTCGACGGCGGATGGATGAGCCGCTAAGCCCACCTCCGCTTATCAAGAAAACGCTATCTCAGAGCAAACTGCCAATTCTTGTCGGAACTCCTGAAACGCCTCTGAGTCTCCGCAATTCTCTGCATGTCGAAATAAATCCATGTGTCCCTTTCAGCGGAACGAGGGCGCCTCCCGCTCGTTGACACGTATTTCTTGCGCTCGTGAGAATACATCCCGGTGTACCTTCCCTTCCGATCGCGCAGTGGCTGTGCGCGCGGAACGACAGAGTCACAACAACTTTGCGGCACAGGCGAGAAGTGGGAAATCCAACGAGCCGGCACGCAAACAGCATCGTCGCTACGCCAGTCGAGCGCTAGCAAGGAGCAAGAGATGAGCAAGAGCTTTTGGAGGCAGGTTTCACGCATGCGATTTATCTCGGACATTCGTTCGACCCTCGGCCCAATGTGCCTGGTTCTTACGCTGGCATCGGGGTTGCTCGCGCACGCACAGCAGATTACGGGAACCATCACGGGCACCGTGAAGGATGCCCAGGGCGCAGTCATAACGACGGCCACGATCAAAGCAACGAATGGCGGAACGAATCTCACCCGCAGCGTTGCGGCCGACAGCGAAGGCGGATACCGCATCGAGTACTTGCCTGTTGGCCTTTACATTGTGGAAGTGGACGCGCCTGGGTTCAAGAAGTTCATCCAGAAGAATTTGCAGCTCACCATCGATCAGACTCTCACCCTCAACGTGACGCTGGCGATCGGAGAAGCTTCTCAAACGGTGACCGTCACTGAAGCGCCTCCGCTAATCAACACGAGCTCCGCCGAATTGGGCCGAACCATTCAGCCTTCCGAAATCATCGGATTGCCGCTGGTCAATCGCAACGCCTACGCGGAACTTTCACTCACGCCCGGCGTCATGGCCAACACGGCAAGTCCGCAAAGCAATCCGAGCGGCACGCCTAACTTCCAGATCGGTCTGCCTTCAACGCAGGTTCAGGTCAACGGCAGTATCGACGGCGGCGTTCCGATGGTGAGCTACTATCTCGACGGCGGAATCAACATGACCGGGCTGCGGAACTACGGCAATCCCCTGCCCAATCCCGACGCACTGCAGGAATTCCGCGTAGAGACGAACGACTTTTCCGCGCAGTATGGGCGCATGTCGGGCGCCGTGGTCACAGCGGTCACACGGTCAGGAACGAATCAATGGCACGGCTCGCTTTTTGAGTTCAACCGCAACACGGATCTCAACGCCATTCCATGGGGTTCGAAAACACCGCAGCACTATCGCCGAAATCAATTTGGCGGCGCATTCGGCGGTCCGGTCTTGCGCGACAAAGCTTTCTTCTTCTTCAGCTATGCCGGACTTCGACAAGTCGTCGGCCAGCAACTCACCGGCGGCATCGTGCCTTCTGCCAATGAACGCCTTGGAGACTTCACGGCGGACTCCTACAAGGTCTACATGCCGGGAACCTCGAAGACCACGATGATCCAGGTGGACGGAACAAACAGCTCCCCCAATTGCCAGACGCCGACTCCGAACTGCGTTCCTACGAACCTCCTTGATCAAGCTGCAGGCAACCTGATGGCGAAGTACGTGCCATTGCCGACCAACACAACCAACAACTCCTACACGGGATTCTTCACCGGCCCCACCAACCAGGACGAGTATCTCGGCAAATTCGACGACTCCGTCGGCGAGAAAGATCACCTGTCTGCCAGCTACTTTTACCTGAATACGACGCAGAACGCCTATGGCAATGGCAACATTCCCTACACCATCAATCAGTCGTATGCGAAGCAAACCGTCGTGAACCTGAGTGACGTTCACACATTCAGTCCCTCAACCGCAAACCAGGGGTGGTTTACCTTCACACGCGTTGCCGGTGGCCGAGTCAACCTTCCGGCCGTTGGTATGGATGATCTCGGGTCAACGTTCACGACGCAGGGTCCAAAAACATTGCCTCAGCTTGCGGTTTCAGGATTTTTCAACGCCGGCGGCGCACTTGCGGGTCCCGTGAGCAATACAGACTTCTATTCGCTGCGCGATATGGCAAGCGTCGTCAAGGGCAAGCACTCCATTGACTTCGGTGGTGAGCTCTCACTGGAGAAGGATCCGATCGTCGGCAACCTGTACAACTTTGGCGTCTTCAACTTCGCGTCGTCCGCTCCAACCAGCACGGGCAATGCCCTGTCGGATTTTGTCACCGGCCAGGTGAATACCATGGAACAGGACACGCCTTACCACGGTCTCCTGAGCAGTTGGTACTTCGCTTTCTTCGCGCAGGACACTTATCGGGTACTTCCCCGATTCACCCTGAATCTGGGCTTGCGTTACGACGTTCAGCTGTCGCCGGTTGAAACTTCCAACCTGACCGCTACCTTTGTGCCGAATGTGCAATCCACAAAGGTTCCCAGCGCGCCTCTCGGCATGCTTTTCCCCGGCGACAAGGGCGTCCCGCGCGGGATCGCGGACAACCGCTTGCATCACGTCTCGCCCCGCGTCGGTCTTGTCTGGGATCCGTTTGGCGACGGCAAAACCGCAGTACGCGCCGGTGGCGGCCTCTTCTACGGAAGTGTCAGCGGAAACGAGTGGAACCAGCCAGCCAATGCGCAACCCTTTGCCATCCGTCAGACTTTCAATTCCATCGCTTCGTTCAGCAATGTATATGGGAATCCGGCGTCTTTCCCGAATGGAGATCCGTTCCCCTACACCTTCGATCCCGCCAGCCCGCGCTTCTTGCCTGCTGCCAGCATCGAGACCATTGCGGAAGATTATCAGTGGCCTCTGGTCTACCAGTTCAATGCTGCAGTGCAGCGTCAGCTTCCCGGCAGCATCAGCCTGACAACAGCCTATGTCGGCACGCTGTCGCATCATCTGCCTTTCATGCTCGACAAGAACTATGCACCCTACGCACCGGGAGCCACTACTTCGCAAACCAGCATCAACGCACGCCGGCCGTACGATCCCGGAGTTCTCGGCCAGGTCACCTACGACGAATCGCACGAGACGGCCTCGTATCATTCGCTGCAGGTTTCCGCCAGCCGGCCGCTCACCCGCAATCTCATGCTCAATGGATTTTACGTTTGGAGCCATTCGTTCCAGAGCGTCAACGAGTCGGCCGTCGGGCAGGCAACAGCGCAGGACTTCGACAACCTCTGGGAAGAACGCGGCCCCATGGATGCTGACCGGCGCCACGTTGCCAGCATCTCCGGCACGTGGAACATCGATTACTACAAGGGCTCCAACTTCGCGATGAAAGAGATCGTCAACGGCTGGACCATCTCGCCGATCCTTACTCTGCAAAGCGGCTCACCTTTCAGCGTGACCACCGGCTCCAACAAAAACGCCGACAGCGCGAATGCGAATCGCCCCGACCTCGTCCCCGGAGTCAACGCAATTCTCGATCCGCATCGTCCACGACTGACAGCAGCGGGTGAGTGGTTCAACACCGCCGCATTTATCGCCAACGGACCAGGCGTCGTGGGCGGCATCGGGCCCGGCGGTGCGGACGGCAATGCGCCGCGCGATTATCTGTATGGTCCCGGCTATCGCGATCTCGATCTTGGCATCTTTCGCGATTTCCACTTCGGCGAGAAGGTCATGTTCCAGATTCGCGGCGAAGCGACGAACGCATTCAATTTTGTGAGTCTCAATAACCCATCCGGAACAAGCGGGCCCCCGAACACAGTGGGAGGGGCCCCCAGTTCGGCCAGTTTCGGCCACATCACCGCGGCAGCCAGCCCCCGCCTCATCCAGGTTGGAGGCAGATTGACCTTTTAACACTGGAACCTCCATCGACGTGCGGCGTGTGCTTTCACCGAAACCTCGTGACGGCACATGCCGCAGTTTTTCTTGAAGTGGGTTCACGCCGCAACCGCAATTGCCTCATTTGCAATCCATGATCCCAGCATTCGCCTTCCGGGACATTTCCAACCCAGTATCCCGGCAGGCGGGACGCAGGCCTTCCCTGCGCAAATCGCGCGAGCATACAATTCTGGTTGATTTGTCAGGGAATCAAACGTAAACAGGCACTTGGATTGGCAAGCAGCCGGCATCCCCAACGTTTCCGCCGCAACTTGCGAAAGACCCCAGCACGCAAAGCATCCATTGCTTTTCCCTGGCAGCGGAGGCGACACCTTGAAGGCAAACCTGGTCAAGACCGGTGCCGATCAGCCGGCCGAGAATCCCAAGGCGGCACGGAGTGCGAGCCGCATTCTCAATATGCAGCCTCGCGGGTTTGCATCCATCCCAGATCGCTCCCAGCACGACGACGATCCCGAGTCAGGTGATCCCTACAAGCTGCAGGGCCTGGACCGCGTCGTCGCGATCCTCGACCTGCTGGGCTCGAGTGACTCGTCCCTCACACTTGCCGAAATCTGCCAGCGCATGGATCTGCGGAAGAGCACCGCCCACCGTGCGTTGATGGCCCTGGAACGAACCGGCCTCATTGAGCGAGCGCCTGCAAATCGCTATCGCCTTGGTCTCAAGCTCTATGACATGGGCAGCCGGGCCGTGGAACAGATCGATCTGCGCTCGCGCGTCCACCCTTTTTTGCGCAAGCTTGCGCTCCGCGTCGGCGAAACGGTGCATCTCGGCGTACTCCACAAAACACGCGTCGTCTACATTGACAAAGTTGAACCCATCAACCGCCGCGTCTGCATCAGTTCACGAACAGGTACGTCGAATCCTGTCTACAGCACTTCCATGGGCAAAGCGATTCTCGCGTTCCTTCCCGCTGAAGATGCCGCAGAGATCATCAACCACATCCACTTTGTATCCTTCACTTCAAAGACATTGAATTCGCGGGAAGAATTGATGGGCGCCCTCGACCGCATCCGCCGCCGTGGCTACGCCATTGACGACGAAGAAATGGAGATTGGCACGCGGTGTGTCGGCGCTCCCATCGTAGACGCAGATCAGCGCGCCATCGCCGCGCTCAGTGTTTCAGGATCGGCACTTCGCCTTGCTGCACATTGCGTACCCGGTATTGCCGAGCATGTTGTGCGCTGTGCACAGGAGGTCTCGGCTGGGCTGCACGCACATCTTGCCAAGCAGCGACGCAATCCAGGTGGGATCCATGCCTGACCCAGGTGCCTGCAGACCATCAACTTTGGTCGCGTGCAGAATTCACTCTTTTACTTTGATGACCAATGCCGCATAGACCGTGCCTGCAGGGACGATGAGCTGGTGCGGCACACCTGCATTCACGGTGAGGACGTCGCCAACATGCAACGTGTGCGATGTTCCGCCCTGGATGGACGTGCCGTGCGTTTCGCCGTTCTCGGCCGCCTTTGCGTCAACCACCGTTCCCCCGGTAATCAGAGTCGCCGTCCCCTGCTTCACCAGCATTACATCATCCCAATGCGCGTGGATCTCGGCGCCCCCGCTCGATGTCCGGACACTAATTTGAATCTTGTAGCTGCCATAATCTGCCAGCGTTGCGCCGGCGCTGCCGCTTGCCTGCGCCTGCTGTGCCAAGGTGGCAATCTGAGCGTCCAGGTCCTTACCGCCAAACGCATCCGCTTTCCCCGCGCTTTGACCGTATGCGAGAGTCCCCATCGCAACCAACACCGCGAGAATGTGTGCCCTCTTCATCTCGATCTCCTCTCAACGCAGGCTTTCAATCGGCGCCGCATCCATATCCGCGTAATCCTGATTCTCTCCGCCCATGCCCCAGCAAAACTTGTACGCCTGCGTCCCCATTCCCGCATGGATGGACCAGCCAGGCGACACCACAACGTCGCGGTTGCCTAAGACAAGGTGACGCGTCTCCTGCGGCGGCCCCATCAGGTGAAAAACGCGCGCATCGTCTGCCACGTCGAAGTAAAGGTAGATCTCCGATCGGCGCATATGGGTATGCGCAGGCATCGTGTTCCACGCACTGCCTTCGTGGAGCTCCGTCACACCCATCACAAGTTGGCAGCTCTTTGCACCGGCAAGATGGATGTATTTGTAGATTGTGCGGCGATTGCAATTCTTTATGCTGCCCAGGTCAGAAGGCTGCGCTTCGCTTTTCCGCACCAGCGTAACCGGATGACTGGCGTGTGCCGGATAACTGAGCAGGTAAAAGACCGCCGGAGCCTTCGCTGCCGCGGATTCGAAGCGAACATCCTCATTGCCCCGTCCTATATACAGCAGATCCATGTGGTCGAGCGCATACGAAGCGCCCCCGACATGAATTGTCCCAGCCCCTCCAATGTTCAATGCTCCCAATTCGCGCCGTTCTGTGAAATATCCGGCGCGCAGCTCTGGACTCGTGGGCAGTTTTAGAGCCGTCGCGAGCGGCGTGGCCATTCCAATCACGGCGCGATCCAGATCCACATATGCCAAATGCAAAGCACTCGGCTCACAAAGTTCGCCGACCAAAAATGTGTCCCGAATCTCCTGCGTTGTCATACGCGGGTAGCGCACGGGATCGGCCATCAAAAATGTCTTCATGGTTGCTCTTTCTGTTTTGTCCCAGTCCCCGTTCTTGTTGGGGGACCTTGGTGTGCGAGCCACCGCACAAACTCCATGCCGCCGGCAAAATTGTCGAACTGGCCGTAGATCTTGGGATTCTTCCGGCCGTCGGTGTACTCGTTGTAAACCCAGGGGTCCACTGCCGCGAACACGGTACCGCGTCCGAACTTTATCGACGCCATCACGATGTCGCCACGATCGCGTAACAGCACCTGTCCCTCGCCACGAAGAGAAATGGCGCATGTGTCCTTCATGTACAGCGTATGCGCGTGCTCAAAAAGCGGGCCGCCGGGCGCAACCGGAATCGTTCCGTCCGCGACTTGCTCGCCCAGGATGTGATGGTGCAGGACATTGTCAAAATGGATGCCAAAGCGGTCCGCAAGCAGATTCAGATGTTCGATGTCGGCGTTGGGCGGATCGTTTTCCATCATCACCAGGACGCCGCCCTGCTTCACCCATGCCGCAACCACCGCTGCATAGGCCTCCGTCATGTAGTGCGGATTGGGATTTTTGACCGGAATATCCGGTGAAGCAATGAAATAGTAATTCGCCAGGCGCAGATTTTCTGCAGTTGGCTCCGCAGCCAACAATGTCGTCCTCATGCCATAACCGCGCAGCATGTGACCCAGCAAGGAATAGCCACTGTCCGCCCGATCATCCCACTTATAGTGAAACAGCTCCATCTGGCCGGCAGCGTTTTTGCGCTCCTGGCTGTTAAACCACGCATCCATGACCGCCGTCTTGTTCCTTGCAATCGATGCCGTCGACACATGCTCGGCTTCTGCCGCCGTTAGCAGAACCGCGCCAGTTGAATCATCGAGAAGCAGACCTCCTGCGGCATCGGTCTTCAGCAGTCTTGCCTGCAACGCATTCCATACGGTCTCGGCATGTTTCGATTCCGCCTCCGGCAGGTAGCCAAGCCGTGCGCCTTTCATGCGCGCATACGCGAGAAGACCTGCATCGGATCGCGGCGCGCTTGCCGGCTGCAGCGCCGCAATGCGGCGGAGAATCCGCAAAAGCTCCTCACGGCCTGGATCACTCGCCGAATAGAATGGCAACGCATCCACGATCGATTTTGCTTCCCATCCGAAACTGTTGAAGTCCCCGCGTGAACGATCGGCGTTGTCCTTCGTCTGCAAATTCTTCTGATCCCACTGGACCAGGGCCCGCGTAATCGCTGCAAAGGCTTCGGGATCCTGAAATACCGCAGCAAATTCCGCCAGAAACGGCGCATCAGGGCAGCTGCTTTCCGAGTTGCTGCCTACCTTTTCGCAATGCAATGACGCCTCGGCACGAAGCTTCGCCGCGGCCTCGTAATATTTCGGCTGCAAGGTTACGCGATACACCAGGAGAACAGGCTCGCCCATCGCTGCGTCGCCGGGTTTCTCCTCTTGCCCCTTCTGGACAGCATCGAGATACTGGTCCACTGCATTCTTTACGTACCGGTAATCGTCCCCGTTTGCCGTGTTGTACCAGGCAGCGCTCATGCCTTCAAGTTCCAGCGCCTGTTCGCGACCCCAAGCCTTGTCCGGCTGAGCCGTCTGCTCTCGATGCGCAATCAACGCCTTCGCGATGCGGTTTTGCAATGATTCAGCTGGGCTCTCCGTCTTTGCCCGGCTCTCGAAGCACACCGCAGAAAGCGTGAAGAAGAGCACTACACGGCCCAAGCCAGGCCGCAGCGCCCAGCATGCTGTGCTTCTCAACTCATTCTCCGGAAACCGCATTCTGAGGTTCCACCACCGACCTACTGGAGCTATCGCGGATTCCCTGCTCCGGGTCTCTCAATGGTCTACCACATGGCAGTTATGAGGCGAAAATCGATTTGTTACTGTGTTCCGTCCAGCGGGATGGGAAAGAACCAGGCAGATGGAGTTGTATTTCTCTCGGAGAAACGAACGCGCCTGTCCGTCCATCGTGTCGACGCGCCCTCGGCAGAGGCTGCGCTTGGGGTGAAGATCGATAGTGGCCTTCAGCTTACGTCCTGGCCTCGTCCATCCAGAATGGCATCTTATGCAGCCGCTTGCCCCTTGCGGCAAAGATGGCATTGGCGACCGCCGGAGCGGTCAGTCCAATCGCGGCCTCGCCCAACCCGTGCGGGGCTGCGTGGCTCTCCACAAACCAGGTCTCCACCAACGGCGCCTCGGGCATGCGCAGCACGCTGTAGTCGTCGAAGTTCTGCTGCTCCACGGCTCCATCTTTGATCGTGATGGCCTCTTTGAGAATCGAGCTCAAGGTGAAAAGCATGCCGCCTTCGAGCTGCGAACGCGCGCCGTTGGGATTGACGACCTGGCCGCAGTCAACTGCGGTCACCAGGCGATCCACACGAATGTTGTTGCGCTCCACGGTGACTTCAGCGACCTGTGCCAGATATGCATAGGCCGCCGTACACGCGATGCCGCGGCCTCGATGGGCTCCCAGGGGCTTTCCCCATCCCGCCTTTTGCGTAGCCAGGTCGAGCACGGCAATCAGGCGTTCAGGCTCGAACGGCGGCTCATCTGGCGATGGTTTATCGCCCGGCTGCGGCGGCAAGTGCAGCAGCCTGCGGCGAAACAGATATGGATCCTGTTGCGCAGCATGCGCCAGCTCATCCACAAACGACTCCACGGCGAAGCCATTGAATGAATTCTCAACAGAGCGCCACCATCCGCGCGGCACCCCGCTTTTGGCAAGCGAGTACCTCGTCTGGATGTGGGGAATCGAATAGATCAGCTTGCCCGGCAGTTCGCTGCCGTCCATCTTCCGATCCTTGTGCCACTGAGCAGCAATCGAGGGATTGGCAAGAAAGTCAGTCCACGCAACGATGTTTCCTTCGGAGTCCACCGCACCCCGCATCCGACGCATCCCCGCGGGCCGATAGAAATCGTGTGTCATATCGTCTTCGCGGGTCCACACCAGTTGCACAGGCGATGCGACGTGTCGGGCAATCTGTGCCGCTTCTGTCTGAAAATCCGCCATGAAACGCCGCCCAAATCCTCCGCCCATGAAGGTCGTGTGCACCGCGACACTTCCTTCGCTGATGCCAAGTTCGTTTGCAATCGCAGTCCGCGTCCACTCGGCAGATTGTGAAGGACACCACGCTTCGCACTTTCCATCGCTTACATGCATGGTCACATTCAACGGCTCCATGCAGGCATGCGACAAAAACGGGAACTCGTAGACGGTCTCCACACGGGCAGCCGCAGGAACATGGTCTGGATCGGGTCCCGCACTTTCCGATGACCACATGGGTGGCTGATTCAGCAGTTGCCTCATCTGCTCGCTCAGCCCGCTGGTCGACTCGCCGGCATGCGGGCCATAATTCCAGGTAATGTCGAGTGCTTTGCGGCCCTGCATTGCGGCCCAGGTGGTTTTGGCCACCACGGCAATACCGCCCGCAGTAAACACATCCTTTTCGCGAGCAGGAATTTCAAAAACCTGGAGCACGCCAGGCGTCGCCAGAGCCTTTGCAGCGCCGAAGTGTGCTGGGCTCCCACCGAACGTTGGACAACGCGCCACAACCGCATAGACCATGCCCGGCAGGCGAACATCCAATCCGAAGCACGCCCTGCCGCTGCACTTTGCAGGTGCATCAAGATGCGGTGTTTCGCGCCCGATGAGATTGAAGTCTTTCGCATCCTTGAGCTTCACATGACCCGGATCGGGCATCGGCAATTTCCGTGCAGCCTCGACAAGGTCTCCGTAGGCGGCGCGCTGTCCGGTCCGTGCAACGACTACTTCGCCCTTTTGCGCAACGCAGTCTGACTCAGGCACGCCGAATCGGCGAGCTGCCGCTGTAATCATTACAGTGCGAACAGCTGCCCCGGCACGGCGCAGGGGCAGATAGTTGGTCATCACGCTCCCGCTGCCGCCCGTTCCCCGCGAGAAGTCCGACTGCACAATCTCGATGCGATTCCAATCCAGCTCCGCCTCATCCGCGAGAATCATCGGCAGTGCCGTATAAACGCCCTGCCCCATCTCTGACTGGGCAAACACAACCTGCGTGCTGTTGTCCGGATTGACCCGAATCCAGGCATCAAAGGGATTCTCTGATGGTTTGAAATCGTGATTTGATTGAAACCGGCCGCGCAGGTTGAAGCCAATCACAAGAGCCCCGCCCGCAGCCAGCGCAGAACTGCCAAGAAATGCCCTGCGGCTCAGCTTCACGCGTGCGCCTCTTCCGCGGCACGATGAATGGCTTTTCGGATCCGCACATAGGTTGCACAGCGGCAGATGTTCCCCGCCATTGCATCGTCAATCTCTCCATCGCTTGGCTCTGGGTGTGCAGCGAGCAACGCGGCTGCCGACATGATCTGCCCGGATTGGCAATATCCGCACTGCGGAACTTGCTCGGCAATCCATGCCTTCTGTACCGGATGCAAGCCGTTTTGCCCGAGCCCCTCGATCGTCAAAATCTTCTGGCCGGCGGCACTGGCGACGTCGGTCAAGCACGCACGCACGGCCTGCCCATTCAGGTGAACCGTACATGCGCCGCACATACCTATGCCGCAGCCGTATTTGGTGCCCGTGTAGTGCAACAAGTCGCGAAGCACCCACAGCAGTGGCATGTCTCCATCCGCATCCACGGGGTGCAGCCTGCCGTTGATATCGAGGTTGAATTGGGGCATTGGCGACCTCGCAACCAGCTTGGCTCCAGACGTGCAGGATTTCCAACGGTCTGCAGCCAATGCCCACAGCTATGCAGGAAGCCACGCTCAAAGTTGCGATGATATCTCGGGAGTCAGGTCCGCGTAGCCGCCAGAAGGGTATGCCAACCCACCTTGCTCATCCGCAGGCGCTGGCCGTTTTGCAAAACAACCGCGCCTTCGCTGCGCCCCTCTCGCACAATCTCCCGCACCTGGCCAATGTTCACAATGGCCGAACGATGCACTCGAACGAATCGCGCAGGATCGAGCGTCGCGGCAAGTTGTTTGATCGGCTCACGAAGCATGTAGTTCTTGGCGCCCACATGCAGGCACGAATAATAGTCTGCCGCCTCGATCCAGTCCACATCTTCGAGAGGAACCACCACGTCCTTTGGACCGTTGCGCACAAGCAGGCGTCGAGGGTAGGTTTTCTCCGGCTGCGCCACGCCACGAAGCCCTTCAAGAATTGTCTTCAGCTGCTCGTGCGCGATCAGTGCAGACTTCGAGGCAATCCGCTCCTTTACGCGGACAAGCGTTCCCTGCAGCCTTTCGGGCTCAATCGGCTTTGTCAGGTAATCCAGCGCTTGCGCTTCAAATGCTTTCAGCGCGAAATGGTTGTGCGCCGTCACAAAAACCGTCACAGGCATCTGCGCAGCGCCGATCTCTTCAATCACATCGAAACCGCTGCTGGATGGCATCTGGATATCGAGGAACAGTACGTCAACGGGTTGATCCCGCACGGCCGCGACCACCTCGCGACCATTCCGACACTCCGAGACAATCTCCACTTCTTTGTCGGCAGACAACAAGAACCTGAGCCGCTCGCGTGCCAGCGGTTCATCGTCGGCAATCAGCGTTTTCAGCTTCATCCCGCACACTCGAACGGAACGTCGATGGCCACTTCGAATCCACCGGAATGCAACGGACCAACATTGAATGCATGCTCGTTCGGATAGAAGTAGGCGAGCCTCTCGCGCGTGTTCTTCAGCCCAATTCCTTTGCCGGCCGTACCGCGGGTCTTCTGCGTTGGTCCCGAATTGCGAACCAGGATTCGCAAGCGGCTGCCGTCGCGTTTCGCCGACGCTTCCACCGTACCCGCCCCTTCGCAATTCGCCACTCCATGGCGAATTGCGTTCTCGACGATAGGTTGAAGCAGAAAACAAGGCACCAGGCTATGCAACGCGGCGGGATCAACCTTGATGTCCACTCGCAATCGATCGGCGAAGCGCACCTGCTCGATGGCCAGATAGTTTTCAACCATTTCAAGTTCCTGGGCCAGGGAAACCTTCTCAGGCGTCGTACGGTCCAGCGTTCTCTTTAGCATCACATTCAGATGCCCCAGCATCTCCGCCGCCTGGCTCTGTCTATCGAGTTCGACCAACGTAGTAATCGCATTCAGAGTATTGAATAAGAAATGCGGCTCGAGTTGCATTTGCAGCGCCTTCAACTGCGCTGCGGCCAGTTGACGCTGCAGTTCGACCGCGCCAAGCGCTTCGCGCTGCGCGCGAATCTGAGCCTGAATCAGGCCGATCATTCCAAAGATGAATCCATAGATCAGAATCTCGAAGCCAAATCGGTTGAGCGAGATTGCGCTGGTAAGCACCTTGAAGACCGGCGCCTGCATCTTCCACTCCGCAATAAACAGTCCGAGACTTCCCACCAGGCCCAGATGAACAAGACCCGCAGCACAT
>Ga0210385_10000097_pt1 | contig 97850 bp, 83 predicted proteins | sample IncBWH26OmetaG_FD_160107 | JGI IMG/M metagenome (GOLD analysis project Ga0210385, IMG submission 160107) | Forest soil microbial communities from Barre Woods Harvard Forest LTER site, Petersham, Massachusetts, United States - Inc-BW-H-26-O ... | reverse complement strand
ACCGCCGAAGGCGGCGGCGCTTCGCGCCGTCCTTGACAAGTCCATCAACACGAACAATTGGCAGCCAAGCGATCAAGGCCGCCACCCGATCACGGTGAGGGTCTCGTGCTTTTACTGTATGCTTCCCGGTGGAACAGGAGTCGCCGCATGACGACGTCAAATCACGGCCCATTGCGCGTCGGGGTCGGCGGCCCGGTCGGCTCCGGCAAGACGGCGCTGATGGACGCGCTGTGCAAGCGGCTGCGCGGCAGCTACGAGATCGCCGCCATCACCAACGACATCTACACCAAATGGGACGCCGAATATCTGGTGCGCTCCGGCGCGCTGCCCCCCGAGCGCATCGCCGGCGTCGAGACCGGCGGCTGCCCGCATACCGCGATTCGCGAGGATGCTTCCGCCAATCTCGCCGCGGTCGCCGACATGCGGGCCAAATTCCCCGGCCTCGACCTGGTGTTGATCGAATCCGGCGGCGACAATCTGGCGGCGACGTTCTCGCCCGAGCTCGCCGACCTCACCATCTACGTCATCGACGTCGCCGCCGGTGAAAAAATCCCGTCGAAAGGCGGGCCGGGCATCACGCGTTCGGATTTGCTGGTGATCAACAAGATCGACCTTGCACCCCACGTCGGCGCCTCGCTTGAAAACATGGAGCGCGACACCAAACGCATGCGCGGCGCGCGACCTTTCATCTTCAGCAATCTGCGCGCCGGCAAAGGCGTCGACGAGATCGCCCGCTTCATCGAGGACAAGGGCGGGTTGGGGGCGTCTTAAAACTCCTCCCCCGCAAGCGGGGGACGGAATAGAATGAGAAAACATCCGGACCGGGAGGTTGCGTCATGGCCAGAGAACTGCACCGCGTGAAGATCGCGCCGAAAGGCATGGGGCTGAACGATTTCGTCGCCATGCAGGACGGCTTTTTTGCCGCCGAAGGCCTCGACGTCGAGCTCGACTGGAAGACCTTTCGCGGCACGCAATCGAGCTGGAAGGATCTGCAATATTTCCAGCGGCCGCAGGACCGGCCCTATACGCAAGACAAAGCCGAGGTGATCCAGGGCGCCTGCGTCTGGGGCTCGATCTGCAATGCCAGCGCCGGCATGGGGCGTTTCGTGGCTGACGCCTATGGCGTGTCGCCGTGGGCGATCTTCGTGCGGCCGGATTCGCGCATCCGTCAGCCGCGCGATCTCAAGGACGTGCCGATCGCGGTCGGCATGCGCGCCGGCAGCCATTTCAACGTGCCCTATCGGCTGGAAAAGTTCCTGCCGCTCGAAAACATCAAGACGGTCAACACCGGCGGTTTTGGCGCGCGATTGCGAGCGCTGCTCGACAGCGAGGTCGAGGCGGCAAGCCTCCTGCCGCCGCAGATCGCCATGGCCGAGCAGTTAGGCTTGCGCAAGATCATCGAGGATACGTTCCACACGCTGTGGTGGGTGCCGGACGGCTCGCCGCCCGAAGTCGTCACCGGCTATCTGCGCGCGCTCGATCGCGCCGAGAAAGCGATGGACGCCGACCTCGGCAAATATCTGCCGCTGTGGAAGCTCGCGGTGCCGGCGGAATTCGAGACCACGCATCCATGGGACTTCAGCCGCTTCGGCCGCGGCGAGCGCTTCGTCTACGAGACCATCCCGCGCTCGGAATTCGACGAGGTGATGGATCAGGTCAAGCGCTGGGGGCTCGATGATTATCTCAAGGACCGCGAGTTTGAGAACTTGGCCGCGGACGTCGCGCGCTAGGCACCAAAGCCCGTCATTGCCGGGCTTGACCCGGCAATCCATGGGGCGTCGCGGCTGCATGGATGCCCGGGTCAAGCCCGGGCATGACGCGCGTTGAGGCTTAGCTTCTTCCCGTGACCTTCTGCGCCGCCGTTAAATGCCCATAGCTCTGCGCCGGCGCGCACATCAGGAAGCGATAGCCTTCTTTGACGATGCGCTCGACATTGCCCTGCTCGACATGCGGATGGCCGACCACGACATTGTGCTTCTTGCAGGTGTCGACGATGCGCTTCATCCATTCCAGCACGACCTTGTGCTCGTATTGGCGCGGATAGCCGAGCTCTTGCGACAGATCGCCTTCGCCGATCAGGATGCAGCCGATGCCCGGCACATCTTTGAGCATGGCGTCGAGGTTTTCGACGCCGCGGGTGTCTTCGATCTGCAGGATGCAGAAGATCTCGCCCTGCGGGTTGAGCGGCCACACGTCGGCCTTCTGATAATAGTCCTGCTGGCCCAGGCCCCAGTAGCGCGCGGCAGTGGTCGGGCCGTCGCCGCGGATGCCGGGAGGCGCGTCGAGGCTTGCGCCTTTGAGCCGCGGATAGCGGCAGGCGCCGACCGCATTGGCGGCTTCCTCGACGGTCGAAATGTGCGGGAACACGATGCCGTAGCAGCCCATGTCGAGGGCCTGCTTGGCCTGCCATTGCGCCATTTCGACGCCGTTCACGGGGATGCGGACCATGGGCGTTACGCCCGGCACCAGGGACGCGGCTTTGGCGATCAGCGCGCGGTTGAGCATGTATTGCAGGCAATCCCGCAACAGCCTTCCGTCCCACGGATTGTGCTCCATCTCGAACACGCAACCGTCGAATTTTGACGTGCTCATCGCCACGGCGCTGTTGATCTCGGCCGGCGCGAAGCAGGTCAGCGCATGTTGGCCAGCTTCGAGCGCGCGGATGACGCCGTTGAGACGCGGTAGATCGGCCATTCCTCAGTCTCCCTGTTTTCGGCCGGCATCCTATCAGAATGCCTCCCCGGTTTGACAATCGCGCCACGCCCCGTAGCATCCCGGCCGAACCTTCAAACCCACGCAGCGGCGGTACCATGATTATCGATTGCCACGGCCACTACACCACCGAGCCCAAGGATCTGCACCGCTTCCGCAAGGAGCAGACCGCAGCCGCTAACGCAAAAGACAAGACGGCGATGCCGTCGCGCGCAAGCTTGAAAATGTCCGACGACGAAATCCGCGAAAGCATCGAGCAAAACCAGCTCAAGCTGCAGCGCGATCGCGGCACCGATGTCACCATTTTCTCGCCGCGCGCGTCGGGCATGGGCCACCACGTCGGCGACGAGAGCGTCAGCCTGGAATGGTCGCAGATCTGCAACGACCTGATCGCGCGCGTGGTGTCGCTCTATCCGAAGAACTTCATCGGCGTCTGCCAGCTGCCGCAATCGCCCGGCGCCGATCCGGCCCACAGCGCCGCCGAGCTCGAACGCTGCGTGAAAATGGGTTTCGTCGGCTGCAACCTCAATCCGGATCCGTCGGGCGGTTATTTCAATTCGCCGCCGATGACCGACAAGTCGTGGTTCCCGCTCTACGAGAAGATGATCGATCTCGATGTGCCGTGCATGATCCATGTCTCCGGCTGCTGCAATCCGGCGATGCACACCACCGGCTCGTATTATCTCAACGCCGACACCATGGTGTTCATGCAGGTCCTGTTGTCCGACCTGTTCAAGACCTTTCCCAAGCTGAAATTCATCATCCCGCACGGCGGCGGCGCGGTGCCGTTCCATTGGGGCCGCTTCCGCGGCATCGCCCTCAACAACGGCAAGCCGGAGCTGGCCGAGATCATGGGCGACAACATCTATTTCGACACCTGCGTCTATCACCAGCCGGGCATCGATCTGCTGACGAAAGTCGTGCCGATCGATAACATCTTGTTTGCTTCGGAAATGGTCGGCGCGGTGAAGGGCAACGATCCGCGGACCGGCTTCGGCTTCGACGACACCAAGCGCTATGTCGACAAGGCGCCGATCAGCGACGCCGACCGCAAGAAGATCTTCGAGGACAATGCGCGGCGCGTCTATCCGCGGCTCAAGACCCATGCCGCGGTCAAGGCGACGGCGTGACGCAGTGTCAGACGGCGCACCGGTAACATCGCGGCGGACGCCAGCCGAGCGCCGATCGCAGATCGTTCGCATCGGCACCCGCGAGATGGAATCGCGCGGCGCGCCGGGCGGTTTTTGGACCGATCTCTATCACCGCTCGATGACGGTGCATTGGCCGGCATTCTTCGGCAGCGCGGCGCTGATCTTCATCGCGCTCAACACCGTGTTCGGGCTGCTCTATTGGCTGGGCAAGGACCCGATCGCCAATATTTCCGCCGACCTGCCGCTGCCGCTGAGCCTGTTCTATTTCTCGATCGAGACCCTGGCGACGGTCGGCTACGGCGACATGCACCCGCAGACCAACTACGGGCATCTGATCGCCACGATCGAAATCTTCACCGGCATGAGTTTCCTCGCGGTGATGACGGGCCTGATCTTCGCCCGCTTCTCGCGGCCGCGGTCCCGCTTCGTGTTCGCCGAGCATCCGGTGGTCACCCTCCATCAAAGCCAGCCGACCTTGATGATGCGGGTCGCCAATGCGCGCAACAACACGATGTCGCAGGCGACCGCGCGGCTATGGCTGGTTCGCCTGGAATATACCGCGGAGGGCCATCAGCTGCGGCGCTTTCATGAATTGAAGCTCGAGCGTCAGGAGCATCCGATGTTCGCGCTGAGCTGGACGCTCTTGCACAAGATCGACGAAAACAGCGCGCTGTTCGGGGTGACCACCGAGGAGCTCGACAAGACCGATGCCGCCTTCGTGCTCAATGTCAGCGGCATCGACGACAGCTCGGCGCAAAATCTCCACGCGCGGAAGCTTTATTACCACACCGATATCCTGTGGCGGCATCGCTACCAGGACATCACCAGCATTTCGCCGCAAGGCCGGCTGTTGATCGACTACGGCAAGTTTCACGACGTCATCGCCGAGGACGCCTGATCAACCCGCTTTGCGCGCCGCCGGTTGGGTGGCGCGGCCAACCCAATGGCTCAGCGCCTTGACGACATTGGGCCGTGTCTTTTCGTAATCGAACGCGATCACATGCTCGACCGGGGCGACAAGCGCACCTCGGCCCTGTCGTTTGCCGGCCGAACGCAGCGGTTTCGCGCGCCGGGATTTCTTGACCGCCTTGAGCGCGATCGGGCCGACATGGGTGAGGAAGACTTTTTCATGTGGGCGGGTCAGCGTGTCGATGGCTTGCCGCAACGGCAGCCATTTCACCGCTTTGACGTCGTCGTTGAGTTCGTGAACCGGCGCGCCGGTGGCGCGCATCAGCCAAAATTGCACGATCTTGAGCTTGCCCTCGACCACATACGACACCGAGCCGAGGAATTCGTGCACGGACACATCGTGCCCAGTCTCCTCCAGCACCTCGCGCTTGGCGGCGTCGCGCGGGTGCTCGCGCGGATAGAGCTTGCCTTTCGGCAGCACCCAGGCCTTTTCGCGGCGCAGACGCACGACGGCGAAGCGCGGCCTGACCTTGCCGCGCAGCACAATGCCGCCGGCGGCCAGGATCGGAGCGCGGCGTTTCGCCGAATCAGTCATGGCAAATTAATGCCGGACGGGCGCAAACCCGGCAAGCCGGGCACGCTGGGGTTGGTGGATAAGGAATCCGGACTGTCACAATCGCCGACCAGCGATTCAGGCGACGCTGATCACGATCTTGCCGAAGTGCTGGTTGGCGGTCATCACCGCGAGCGCCTCGACGATGTCGGCAAGCTTGAAGGTCTTGTAGATCGGCAAGGTCAGCGTGCCGGCCTCCACCGCCGGCCACAGATCGGCGCGCATGGCCTTGACGATCTCGCGCACCTCCTCGGGCGTGCGGGTGCGGAAGGTAACGCCGATATAGTCGATGCGCTTGAGCGCATGCAGGTCGAAATTGAACTCGCCCTTGGTGCCGCCGAGCCGGCCGACATTGACGATGCGGCCGAGCAGCGCGCACGCCTCGAGGTTGCCGATGGCGACCGGCGCCGACACCATGTCGACGATCAGGTTGACGCCCTTGCCGCCGGTGGCCTTTTTGACGTCCTCCGGCCAATCCGGCTTGCTGGTGTCGATGGCGATGTCGCAGCCGTAGTCCTTGAGCCCGGCGCGGCGCTTGGCGTTGGTCGAGGTGCCTAAGACCAGCGAGGCGCCCATCAGCTTGCCGATTTGCATGCCCATCAGGCCGACGCTGGAGCTGGCGCCCTGGATGAGCAACGTCTCGCCGCGTTTCAATCGCCCGGCCGTGACGACGGCGTTGTGCATGGTTTGCAGCGCGACCGGGAAACACGCGGCTTGCTCGTAGGTCATGTTGTTGCCGGGAATGCGGTTCACCCGCCCGGCATCGGTGACGGCATATTCGGCAAAGCCGCCCGGCGCCGAGCCCATGACCCGGTCGCCGGCCTTGAAATCCTTGACCTCGCTGCCGACCGCCTCGACCTCGCCGGAACACTCCAAGCCGATTCGCGCGCCGATGCCGCCGACGGGACCGTGCTGGATGCCGGCGGCCACCAATGTATCGGCGCGGTTGAGGCTCGAGGCGCGGACCTTGATCAGCACCTCGTTGGGTTTTGGCTCGGGCTTCGGCAGGTCGCGGACCTCGATACCCTTTTCGCCGAGAACTGCTGCTTTCACGATCATTCCTCCCGTTGGCCGCGATGTGCTATCGTTGGGCAAATGTAGGGCGGGTTAGCCGCAAGGCGTAACCCGCCAAGCAGAAAGGCGGATTACGCTACGCTAATCCGCCCTACAAGGCACGACGGATAAATAATGAACCAGCTCGTCCGGCCAAAAATCGGCGCAACGGCCTGCCCGCACGACTGTCCGTCGACCTGCGCGCTTGAGGTCGAGATCATCGACGGGCGCACCATCGGCCGGGTCCGCGGCGCTGAAGAAAACGCCTACACCGCCGGCGTGATCTGCGCCAAGGTGGCGCGCTACGCCGAGCGCGCGCATCATCCCGATCGCTTGAAGCATCCGCTGCGCCGCGTCGGCGCCAAGGGCTCGGGCGAATTTGCGCCGATCTCGTGGGACGACGCGCTTGATCTGGTCGCCGAGCAATTCGTCCGCGCCGAACAACAGCACGGCTCCGAAGCGGTGTGGCCATATTATTACGCCGGCACCATGGGCTTCGTGCAGCGCGACGGCATCAACCGGCTGCGCCACGCCAAGAAATATTCCGGTTTCTTCTCCACCATCTGCGTCAATCCGGCGTGGACCGGATTCATCGCCGGCACCGGCAAGCTCGCCGGCGCCGATCCGCGCGAGATGGCGAAATCCGACCTGGTGACGATCTGGGGCACCAATGCGGTGAACACCCAGGTCAACGTGATGACGCACGCGACCCGGGCCCGCAAGGAACGCGGCGCCAAGATCGTCGTCGTCGACATCTACATGAACTCGACCATGCAGCAGGCCGATCTGGCGGTGCTGATCCGGCCCGGCACCGACGGCGCGCTGGCCTGCGCGGTGATGCATTGCCTGTTCCGCGACGGCAAGGCCGACTGGGATTATCTCGAGCGTTATACCGATGCGCCGCGCGAGCTTGAAGACCATGTGCGCACGCGCAACCCGGATTGGGCGTCGCAAATCACCGGCTGCCCGGCGGCGACGATCGAGGACTTCGCCCGCCTGGTCGGCGAAAGGCAGCGCGCCTATTTCCGGCTCGGTTACGGCTTCTCCCGATCGCGCAACGGCGCGATCAACATGCATGCGGCAAGCTGCATCCCGGCGGTCACCGGCGCGTGGCGACTCGAAGGCGGCGGCGCGTTCCACAACAACGGCGATATTTTTCACTTCAACAAAAGCCTGATTGAAGGCTCCGACGTGCGCGATCCCGCGATCCGCATGCTCGATCAATCGCGCATCGGCGCCATCCTCACCGGCGAGGAGGACGCGCTGCAAGGCGGCGGCCCGGTCGACGCCTTGCTGATCCAGAACACCAACCCGGTTTCGGTCGCGCCCGACCAAGAGGTGGTCAAGCGCGGCTTTGCCCGCGACGACCTGTTCGTCTGCGTGCACGAGCAGTTCATGACCGACACGGCGAAAGTCGCCGACGTCGTCCTGCCGGCCTCGATGTTCGTCGAGCACGACGACATGTATCAGGCCGGCGGCAGCCAATACATTCTGCTCGGGCCGAAGCTGATCGAGCCGCCCGGCGAATGCCGCTCCAACCACGACGTGATCTGCGCGCTGGCGAAAAAACTTGGTGCCCAGCATCCGGGCTTCGCCATGACGGCGCGCGACCTGATCGACGGCACCTTGCAAAAATCCGGCTGGGGCACTTTGGCGGAACTTGAAGCCAGCCGCTGGATCGATTGCCAGCCGGATTTCGCCACCGCGCATTATCTCAACGGCTTCGCCTATCCGGATGGCAAATTCCGCTTCAAGCCGGACTGGCCCAAAGTGCCATTCGGGCGCTGGCGCAGGAACGTGCCCTCGCGCCCCATTCCGTCGCTGCCCGACCATTGGGACGTGATCGAGGAAGCCGACGCCGATCATCCGTTCCGGCTCGCGACCTCGCCGGCGCGCGGCTTCCTCAATTCGACCTTCACCGAGACGCCGAGCTCGCTCAGCCGGGAGCTGCGGCCGACGGTGATGATCAATCCCGACGACGCCGCGGCGCGTGGCATTGCCGACGGCGAAAAGGTCGTGCTCGGCAACCGGCGCGGCCGCGTGCAAATTCATGCCAAGCTGTTCGACGGCGTGCGCCGCGGTGTGCTGATCGCCGAATCGCTGTGGCCCAATTCGGCTTACGCCGACGGCCGCGGCATCAATACGCTGACCGGCGCCGACTCGATCGCGCCCTATGGCGGCGCGGCGTTCCATGACAACAAGGTGTGGCTCAAGAAGCTCGCCTAGATTGTATCGACAATTGCGCCGGACTATATTGCCGATGCAAAGCTGAGCTGCCCGCGAGATTGAAACGAAGACATTCTTTCACGCGGTGTGGCGGCATTCCTGGGGGACGCCATGAAGATCGTTGTTTTTCTGCTGAGCATGATCTTGCTTGCCTGCGCCGTGGGCTCGACCGCCTATTCGCAGTCGGCGTCGCCGCCAACGATAGCGAAGCAGGTCCCTCCGAGCATTGGCGGGGATAATACGGGTAATCAAGATTCGGCAACGCCTGCTCCATCGATGGAGCAGCAGAAGCTTCAGGCCGATTTTCAGCTCAAGCTCACGATCCTCGTCACTGCCTTTGGTATTTTCGGCTTGATTTTTGTGGCGTGGGTTTTCAGATCGGCAGTCGCCAACGATACCGAGAAGATCGTCCGGCTGGTCATCGTCGTCATCGTGGTTTGCGCTTCCCTCATCCTCATCGCCGGCGGCTATTCGACCAACCAGACCGCCCCGGCGTTCGGCCTGTTCGGTTCGATCATCGGCTACATTTTGGGAAGCGCCAACAGGCAAACACCCGGCAATACGCCGGCAAATGGCGACACGTCGGTAACCGGCAACACGCCGCCGACCGGCAACACCATCGCTCCGACCGGTAACAAGACCTGACAGGATCACATCGGCTGCGAGGCGACGCCTACTGCTTATGCGTCACCGTCGTCGGGATGTGATTGAGTTCCTCGCATCCCGTGGTGGTGACGATCACCGTGCCACCAATGTTGACGCGGTGCGTGCCGAGGCAGGCGTTCGGCTCGAAGGCGAATACCATGCCCGGCTGCAATATCGCCTGGCGCGCCCGCGCCGCGTTGGCGCCGGCGTAACGCACATCGAGCTTGACCTGATCCTGATTGACCAGAGTGCGGCCCGCCAGGAAATGCGGGCCGACCGAGTGCACCAGCGGCGTGTAGCCCCAGCAGCCGGCCAACTTCAGCGGCTCCTCCATCGCCGCCAAGAGATCGGCGAAGGCTATTCCGGGCTTTAGCGCCTTGATGCCTGCGGCATAGGAAGCCAGCGCGACGCGCTCGCATTGCTTGTTGGTGTCGTCGAGCGGGTCGAGCGCCACCGTCATCTGCACCTGGACTTCCTGGTTGCCGCACAGCGGCATCAGCTCGGCCTGCATCAGGTCGCCGCGCTGCAGGATGCGCGGCGCCTCGCCGCTGGTGGTCCAGCGCGGCGGACCCCACGATAAAGTATGCGGCCCGGAATTCATGACGATCACCGGATAGCGCACGCCGATGCCGTGCCGCAGCATCTCGGCCGTGCCCTCGGCGAAGACTACTTCCTCGCCGACACCCGGCGCCGCCACTTCGGCGATAACTTTGCAGGCCGCTTCGGCGGCGCGCGCGGCGTAGCGCACCTGCGCCAATTCCTCGTCGCTCTTGACCAGCATCAGGTGGCTGAACTCTTCGGAAATATCCTGCCAGCGCGCCTTGGGCAGCGCCGCGGTGAGCTCCATCCAGAAATTGGCCGGGATGGCGCCGTAGATTTCGGTCGGCGCCTGTGAGCTCAAGCCGACGACGCCGAGGCTGCTCTCGGCCAGATGCTTCTCGCGAAAGACTTCGGCAACGCCGGTGCCGCTGGTCGCCACCCGATAGTCATCGACCCACAGCGTTGTGCCGCGTTCCTGCGACCAGCGCGCCCGCATCACCCTCAAGTACGCCCAGGTGATGACGACCGGGTCGCCCTCGAGCGGAAAGATCACGCAGCCCTCGTTGTAATCGTCGCTGATGTAGGTCTCGTACATTTCGCGAGAGCGGAAGCCTGCGACCAGAAGGCCGTCGAAGCCGCGCTCGCGCATGAGCTTGCGGACGTTGGCCCAGCGGCGGTCGCGCTCGGTGAGCGAGAGAATCGGTGGTTGCATGGGGAGATTTGGCATGGCGCTACACTACCACCGCGCATCCGGTCGACAAGGCGGCCACTCGCCGCGTAATGTTTGCCCGATGTGCGGCCCCGGCGGAGCTCGATGGCGATGAGCAAGTGGCGGCTCTTGCTTGTGGCAATCCTTGTCGCGTGCTGCGGCGTGGCCGAACCCGCGCTCGCACAATCCTATCCGTCGCGGCCGATCACCATCGTCGTGCCCTACCCCGCCGGCGGCGTCACCGACAATCTGGTCCGGTTGCTGGCCGAGCGGATGAAAAATTCGCTCGGCCAATCGATCGTGATCGAGAACATCGGCGGTGGCGGCGGCACCATCGGCGTCGATCGCGTGTCGCGCGCGGCGCCCGACGGCTTCACGCTGGTGCTGGGCAACAGCGAAACCATGGTGTTTGCGCCGGTCACCATGGCGATTTCCTACAATGCGCTGACCGATTTTGAGCCCGTGGCGCTGTTGCCGAGCTATCCGTTTCTCTTGGTGACGACCAACGATGTGCCGGCGAAAAATCTTCAAGAACTGATCGCGTGGTTCAAGGCAAGCCCCGAGAAGGTGTTGCAAGGCACCGTCGGCGCCGGAACCATGCAACAGCTCTGCGGCCTGCTACTGCAAAAGACAATCGGCACGAAATGGCAGTTCGTGCCTTATCGCGGCGGCCCGCCGGCGATGCAGGACCTGCTCGCCGGGCAGATCAATTTCATGTGCACCACGACCGGCGGCTTCCTGCCGTTGGTGCATGACGGCCGGATCAGAGGCTACGCCGTCACGGCGAAGAAGCGCATCGACGCCGCGCCGGAAATTCCGACCGCGAACGAGTCCGGGCTGCCGGGCTTCTACGCGTCGGTCTGGAATGCGCTGTGGGTGCCGAAGGGCACGCCCAAGGAAACCATCGCCAAGCTCAACGCCGCCGTGACCGCGGGCCTAGCCGACCCCGAGCTGCAAAAGCGAATGACCGAGATGGGTCTCGACAACGTGGACAGCGACCAGCACTCGCCCGAGGCGCTGGGCACGCTGCGCCAGGCCGAGATCGACAAATGGTGGCCGATCATCAAGGCGGCCGGCCTGAAGGCGGAATAGCGGCGTGCTATAGTTGTTTTCCGACGTTGCTCCCGGGAGCACAAAACCATGACGCTGATCGAACGCCGTTCGTCATCGCGCCTGCAGACCGCAAAGCCCGAAACTGCCGACATCGACATCGCCACCACGCGCCCCGGCACGCCCGGCGGCATTTTCATGCGGCAGTTCTGGCACGCCCTCTATCGCAGCCAGGATCTGCCGGCCGGCCACGCCAAGCCGATCCGCATCATGAGCGAGGATTTTGCGCTCTATCGCGGCTATTCCGGGATTGCGCAGGTCGTCGATTATCATTGCCCGCATCGCGGCGCACCGCTGCATCTCGGCTGGATCGAGGACGATGCCATCCGCTGCGTGTATCACGGTTGGAAGTTCGACAGTTGCGGCCAGTGCGTCGACCAGCCGGCCGAGGAAGCGGGCTTTGCCCGCAAGGTGGCGCTGCGCACGTATCCGACCCGCGAATATCTCGGCCTCATCTTCGGCTATTTCGGCCCCGGCGAGCCGCCGCCGTTCCCGCATTTTCCGCACCGCGCGACCGAAGGCTTGATCCAGGTCTGGAATGTCGAGCGGGTGCCGTGCAATTATCTGCAGAGCTTTGAGAACAGCATGGACGAGGTGCATGTCGCTTTCGCCCACCAGCCGGGCGGGTCCCATGCCAAACTTTCCGCCGACCTGCCGATCATCACCGCGGAAGAGGCCGATTGGGGCATGCTGCGCTACGGCACGCGCAAGTCGGGCAAGGTCCGGCACACCTTGCATTACGCGCCGAACCTCACGCGCGTGATCGTGCCGCCGCTCGCCGGCATGGACGGCGTCGGTGGCTGGACGGAAATCTATTTCAGTTTCACCCCGGTCGATGACGAGAACCATTTGTGGCTGATCACCAGCCATGTCGCAGTCACCGGCAAGGACGCGGACGCCTATCGGGCAAAGCGCGCCGAATATGACCGCAGCGTCGCGGCGGCGCCGCCGGTGATGGACGTGGTGCGCGACATCTGGTCGGGCAAGCAGCGCTTTGCCGACGTGGTTCACCCCGATCTCGCCATTGTGCAGGATATCGCCGTGCAGGCCGGCCAAGGCCGCGTCGAGGATCGCGACGCCGAACGGCTCGGCCGCTCCGACGCCGCGATTATCCTGTGGCGAAAAATCCTGACGCGCGAATTTTGCGCCATCGCCGAGGGCCGCCCGGCCAAGCGCTGGCAAACGCCGCCAGCGGATGTCGTACCGACGCTCGGATTTTAGGCCGTGCCCGCATAAAGCAGGCTGGACGCGATCTCGGGTAGCGTCGAGGAATTGTTTCGGCTCTTGCGAGTATTTCGGACACGTCGTAAATTGCCGGCAAAGGTAGCGATCTTGTTCGCGGGGGCGAGCAATTCGAAAAAATAAGTTGTCATTGATTCGCGCGCACCTTTCGCAACTGTGGAAGGCATTCAAGCTCCATGCCGTTGCGCCACGCGCGAAACGCAGGCGCTCCTGACGCTTGAGGAGTATTATGACCGAGGACGCAGCAAAGAACTGGTTTCAGACACTGCCAGGCATCTTGACCTCGTTGACGGCGTTCCTGACCGCCTTGGCTGGGTTCGTCACTGCCATCAATTTCTGGTTTCCAAGGGATAATGCTTCGCACGCCGTGGCGAAGACCGAACAATGCATACCCGGCTACGTACGGCGCAAAGCCACACCGGACGACAACGTGTGCGTCACGGTGAAAATTCATGAGCAAGCTCTCCAGGACAACATGCTCGCCGGTTCGCGGCGCGATCCAAAGGGCGGCCCTTATGGGGCGGACTCATGCCTGTCGGGATATGTTTGGCGAGACGTCTTCGATGGCGACCACGTTTGCGTTACGCCTGAAACGCGCGCGCAGGTCCTTGAGGACGATCGCGATGGTCCCAGTCGCGTCGCGCATTGAACGGGAAATCCCGGTCGCGACTGCTGCGTCTTTCTTGCGCGGGCGGACCTTCTGCGAACGCCCGGATTCCAGACGCTACGCCAAGCCGGCGCGGTGGAAACCTTCCAGATAGTGCTCGCGCTCGGCGTCGTGCTGGATCGGCATCTGACTTGCGATCCAACCAAGCGAAATATTGGGCTGCGCGCGGCGCAGCTCCTGCAATGCGGTCTTGGCGGCATCGGTCTGGCCGGCCATGCCGGCAGCAGCCGTCAGCACCCGGTGAGCGCCAACAAAATCCGCGCGTTGCCGGATGCCTTCGCGGGCAAGGCGCATCGCCTCGTCATAGTTGCGCCCGACGAATTGCGCGTACGAGGCGATGCCGCAGTAAACTGCCGACAGCGGATCGCGCGGGCTTAACAGCAAGGCCCGCTGCGCGGCCGATACGGCCTCCTGCCAGCGCCCGCAATAGGCCAGCGCCAAGCCATAATAACCCTGAGCCAGCGAGAAGTTCGGATTGAGCCGCAGCGCCAACTCGAACTCGGCCAATGAATCGTCGAAGCGCCGCGCGAACAAATAAACGCCAGCCAAAGCGAAGTGCGCCCAAGGGTCTTCGCTATCGGCCAGGATCGCCGCCGCCGCGGCGCGTTCGGCGATCGGCGCCACGGCCGCCATGTCCTCCCAACCCATATGGGCGCTGAATGTATGGCTGGTGGCGAGCACGCCGAGGGCCTGGCCGTAATGCGGGTCGATGGCGATCGCCTTCTCGAGCAGCGCTTGGGCGACGACATTGTCCTGGCGCGTCACCCGCCAATAATGCGACAGCGCTCGCATCACCAGGTCCCAGGCATCCATGCTGTCCGGCGCCTGGCGCCTGGCGCGGAAATTTTCCGCGGCATAGAGCTGCGGTTCGATGGCGGCGACGATGGCTTCGGTGATTTCGTCCTGCACCGCGAACACGTCGGCGAGATCGCGATCGTAGCGTTCCGCCCAGATGTGGCTGCCGGTGGCGACGTCGTTGAGCTGCACGGTGATGCGCACGCGCTCGCCGACCTTGCGCACGCTGCCCTCGACCACATAGCCGACGCCGAGCTCGGCGGCGACCTGCTTCAAATGGACGGCCTTGCCCTTGTAGATGAATGAAGAATTACGCGCGATCACGAAGAACCAGCGCAGCTTCGACAGCGCGGTGATGATGTCCTCGCTGATGCCGTCGGAAAAATACTCCTGCGCCGGATCGTCGGTCATGTTGGTGAAAGGCAGCACCGCGATGGCGGGACGGTCGGGCAGCGGCGGCGTCTGACGCGAGCGCTCGCGGACGTCATCGGCCGGGCCGCTGGCACGAGGCGATCCGCCGCCTCCCACCACCCGTACGTCGCCGACGAAGCGAATACCCTTTCGCGCGATGGTGCGGATCAGCTTTTGCGCGTCGCCGCTGTCGCCAACGGCCTTGCGCGCGGCGTTGATGCGGCTGGTCAGGGTCGAATCCGACACGATCCGGCCGCCCCAGACCGAAGCAATGAGATCATCCTTGCTGACGACCCGGTCGCGGTTCTCCACCAGGTAGACCAGCAGATCGAAGACCTGCGGCTCCACGGCAATGGCCTCGGAGCCGCGGCGCAGCTCCCGCCGGCCGGTATCAAGCCTATGATCGGAAAAGAGAAATTCCACGTCGTCGCCCTGCTATCGGCATACGGCGCCGGCCTCAAGGAATAATCAAGCCCATCTCATGGGTAAATCAAGGGTCGGACAAAGTCTTTGGGCCGCACCCGCGGCATCCTGCGCGATCGCAAACCCCGTGATCCCAACGGATCGGAGCAGACCATGACCCAGATCCAGGCACTCGACACACGCGGCCAAGGCAATGTCGTCGGCCGGATTATCGCGTTTCTCTATGGCATCGCATCCTACGTCGTGTTCTTCGTCACTTTTCTCTATGCTATCGGCTTCGTCGAAGATTTGGTGGTGCCAAAGACCATCGACGGCGGGACGGCGGCGTCAACGATGGCGGCACTGATCGTCAACCTGGTGCTGATGTCCATCTTCGCTGTTCAGCACAGCGTGATGGCGCGTCCGCAGTTCAAGCGATGGTGGACGAAAATCGTTCCGCCATCGGTCGAACGCGCGACCTACGTGCTGCTGGCGAGCCTGGCGCTGGCGCTTCTGATCTGGCAGTGGCAGCCGATGCCGGCGGTCGTCTGGCAGATCGCCGATCCGCGTCTCGCCATGGCGGTGACGGGCCTGTCATTCATCGGCTGGCTGATCGTGCTGACCAGTACGTTCCTGATCAATCACTTCGAGCTGTTCGGATTGCATCAGGTGGCCAACAATCTCACCGGCCGTTCGATGCCGACGCCGCGCTTCCGCACGCCGCTGTTCTACCATTTCGTGCGGCATCCGATTTATCTCGGCTTCATCATCGCGTTCTGGGCGGCGCCGACGATGACCATCGGCCATCTGCTGTTCGCGGCGGTGACGACGGCTTACATCTTCGTCGGTATATGGTTGGAAGAGCGCGATCTGATCGACCTCTTCGGCGACCAATACCGCCGCTATAAGGACCGCGTGTCGATGCTGGTGCCGTGGCGCAAATCGGCCTGATCGATCTTGCTCGATCGGATACGGCATCGGCGCTGAGCCGGTGCCGTTACGCCGTTCCCCACACCTCGCGCGCCGTCTCGACGACAAGCCTAAGCTTTGCGACCTCGTCCTCGACCGTCATCGCATTGCCGCCGATGCCGGAGGAGAAGCCGCATTGCGGCGACAGCGCCAATTGCTCGAGCGGCGCGTAGCGGCTGGCTTCGTCAATGCGGCGCTTCAGTTCGTCCTTCGTCTCCATGTTCGGGCTTTTGGTGGTGACGAGGCCGAGCACGGCGGTCTTGCCCTTGGGCAGGAAACGCAGCGGCTCGAAACCGCCGGCGCGCGCCGAGTCGTATTCCAGGAAATAGCCGTCGACGCCAATGGCGTTGAACAACAGCTCCGCGATCGGCTCGTAGCCGCCGTCGGCGATCCAGGCGCCGGCAAAATTGCCGCGGCACAGATGCATGCACACCGTCATGTCGGCAGGCTTGCCGGCGATCGCGGCGTTGAGCAGCTTGGCATAGGTCTTCGGCAGCGTCGCCGGATCCTCGCCGATATTGGCGACCTGGCGGCGCAGTTCCGGGTCGCACAGATAGGCGAGATTGACCTCGTCGATCTGCAGATAGCGGCAACCCGCTGCGGCGAGATCACGGATTTCCGCGCGATAGACATTCGCCAGATCGTCGTAGAACGCATCCATCTCCGGATAGGCCTTGGCATCGATCGCCTCGCGGCCGCCGCGGAAATGCACGATGGTCGGCGACGGAATGGTGATCTTCGGTGTGACCGCGGCGACGGATTTGAGGAACTTGAAATCGTCGACGAAAATGCCCGCAGGCCGCGACAGCAGGCCTGCGACCTGCAGCGACGGCGGCGCGTGGTCGCGGGTGCCGGCGGCGGAATGGAACCGTACCGTGAGTTTTGACGCCATCGGCTTGACGTTGCCGATCTTGAGCAGGAAATCGCGCTGCCAGGAAAAGCGGTTGTATTCGCCGTCGGTGACGAGTTTCAGTCCGATTTCCTCCTGCAGGCGCACCACGCCGCGGATCGCGTCGTGCTGGATGCGGGTCAGTTCGGCAGGCGTCATTTCGCCCTTCTCTGCCGCCGCTCGCGCCGCGATCAGCGCATCGGGCCGGATCAGGCTGCCGACATGGTCGGCGCGGAACGGTGGTTTCACTCGCTCTTGCATGTGTCGCATGTCCCTATCGGTCATTCCCGCGCAAGCGGGAATCCATAATCCCAGTCCTCGACCGTTCTGCTCCAGCCGCGACTATGGGTCCCCGCTTTCGCGGGGATGACAGTTTTCCCCGTCATGCCATCCGTGTAAAAGGATGGCAAATGTCATGAGGTTTGCCATGGTTCCGCAGGCTTTGGGCTATGTCGGCGTGCGCGCCAGGGATTTGGCCGATTGGGCAAGCTATGGCTCGGGCCTGCTCGGCCTGCAGCGTATCGACAAGTCGCGCTCGACGCTGGCCTTCCGCATGGACGACCGCAAGCAGCGCATCATCGTCAATGCCGACGGCGGCGAGGGCATCGGCTTTTTCGGCTGGGAGGTCGCCGATGCGACGGCGCTCGACGCCATCGCGGCACATCTCGAGAAACATGAGATCAAGGTGGCGCGCGGCGCCCGCGCGCTGGCCGACGAACGCCACGTGCGCGACCTGATCGTGTTCAACGATCCGCTTGGCAACCGGCTCGAATTGTTCCACGGCGCCGAGACCACGACCGAACCATTCCGGCCTGGGCGCTCGATCTCGGGTTTTCGTACCGGCCCGCTCGGCTTGGGCCATGTCGTGCTCAACGTCGATACCGCGGAGACGATCGACAAGCTGATGGCGTTCTATCGCGGCGTGCTCGGCTTCCGCCTGACGGATTATTACGATCATCCGTTCGTCGCGCGGTTCCTGCACCTCAATCCACGCCATCACAGCCTCGCCTTCATCCAGACCGGCAAGAATGCCGTGCATCACATCATGATGGAGTTGTTCAGCTTCGACGACGTCGGCCAGGGCTACGATCTGGCGCTGGGCGAAGAGGGCCGCGTCGGCGTGACGCTCGGCCGCCACACCAGCGACTTCATCACCTCGTTCTACTCGTGGACGCCGTCCGCCTTCATGGTCGAATACGGCTGGGGCGCGCGCTCGATCGACATCGCCACCTGGCAGGCATCCGAGCGCAAGGAAGGCCCGAGCATGTGGGGCCATGACCGCGTCTGGCTGTCGAAGGAAGACAACGCCAAGGCCCGCGCGCTGCGGCTCAAAAACGCCGCCGACGGTTTTCGCCGCCCGGTGCAGGTGATGGACGGCAATTACCAGGTGATGTCCGGCGTCTGTCCGTGGTGGGATAGCGTCAAGGCCAAAGCCGCGGTGCAGTAGTTCGATCAGCGATCCGGCGGTTTCGCCGCGTGGCCCGGCAGCAGCGCGCCGCTCGCCGCGGCCGCTAGCGCCAGCCCGGCGCAGGTCAGCATGACGACCCGGATGCCGTGCGCCAGCGACTCTTTAATGATGCCGGCAGCGACTTCGCGATCGTCGCCGGCAATCGCCGACAGCACCGGCGCGGTCACGAATTGCCCGCGGGCGCCCTCGACCGCCTGCCTGGCCTCCACGGACACCGCTTTGGTCTTGATGGCCTCATCGAGAGCGCGATCGTACAGCCCGAGCGCCAATGCGCCGAGAATGGCGACGGCGAGCAGATTGGCCACCGAGGCAACGGCGTTGTTGACGCCGGCCGCAACTCCGGTCTCATGGTCGGGCACCGCGCCGATCACGACCGTGGTGAGCGGCGCGACGCTGATCACCATGCCCAGCGCCAATATCGATATGGGAACAAGAAAGGCGACGTACGATCCGCCGCCGATCGGCCGCGCCAGCAGCGCGAAGCCGAGCGCGGCGATGGCAGGACCGACGACCAAAGGCCCCCGCGCCCCGTAGCGGTCGAGCAATCCGCCGGCCCAGCGCGACAGCGCGCCCATGATCAGCGTGAACGGCAGGAAAGCGGCACCAGCGAGGACTGCGGAAAATCCGCCCACCTGGATCAACGCAAAAGGCAGAAAAAACAACGCGCCGCCGAGCGCCGCGTAGAGCAGCAGCGTCAATACGTTGACGGCGCTGAAGGCGCGGGAGCGAAACAGCCCGAGCGGCAACATCGGCGCGCGGCTGCGCCCTTCCTCCCAGATCAAGGCGGCGAGCAGCAACACACCGATCGACAGTGCGCCAACGACGACGGGGTTGCTCCAGCCCGAGAGCGGCGCCGAGATCAAACCAAAGGCCACGCTGCCGAGCCCAGCCAGCGCCAGCAGCGAGCCGCGCCAATCCAGGCCGCCTTTGGCGTCGACGTCGCGGCTTTCGGGAACCTTGCGGACGGCGATCCACAGGGTCGGGAGCGCGAGCAGCGGGTTGATCAGAAAAATCCAGCGCCACGTGACGTGGTCGACGATCCAGCCGCCCAACAGCGGGCCGACGGCAGCGGCAATGGCGGAAAAACCCGCCCAGGTGCCGATCGCCTTGCCGCGCTCGTCGTCGTCGAAGGTCGCGCCGATGATCGCGAGCGAGCACGGAATCAACATCGCGGCGCCGACGCCCTGAATGGCGCGCGCCAGGATCAATTGCGCGATGCTCGGCGACAAACCGCACCAGATCGACGCACCGGCAAAGATCGCAATGCCGACGAGAAAGATGCGGCGGCGGCCGAACAGGTCGCCGGCCGCACCGCCGGTCAAGACAAACGCCGACAGGCAAAGCGTGTAAGCATTGACCAGCCATTGGATCACTGCAACCGACGTTGCCAGATCGGTCTCGATCGCCGGCAGCGCGACATTGACGACGGATTCGTCGATAAAGGCGATGCTCGAGGCGAGGATCGTCGCCGCCAAGACCCACGACTTGACGTTGGCCGCGCAATGTCCCGCCGCGGCGGTGGCGCGGATCGCGGCTTCGTCGCACGGTTGCGCTCTGGGGTTGTTCATCGGCTCGGACCCAGTTCTTGCCGGACGAAGCGGCCGCGCCCTCTATCGCAAACACGTGCGGCCGTACTATACGCATTCTATGATCGCAACGAATGTCCACACCCGCAAGATCGCCGAGTTCGTTTCGGGGCTGACCTACGAGAAAATTCCCGCCGAGGTTCGCGAGCGCATCAAACTCCTCATTCTCGATTCGCTCGGCTGCGCCATCTATGGCGCCAATCTCGAATGGTGCCGCATTCTGCGCGGCACGCTGGAAGCCCTCGATGCAACGCGTACGACGTCCATCTGGGGCACGGATGCGCGACTGTCTTCGCCGCATGCGGCACTGCTCAACGGCACCCAGGTGCAAGGGTTCGAGCTCGACGACGTGCACCGCAAAGCTGTGCTCCATGTCGGCGCGGTGACGCTGCCGGCGCTGATCGCGGTCGCCGAGAGCCACGCGCAATTGTCCGGCCGCGATTTTCTCACTTCAACCGTCGCCGGCTACGAGATCGGCCCGCGCGTCGGCTTGTGCATGGGCCAGGAGCATATCGGCCAGGGCTGGCATTCCGGCGCTACGGTCGGGATTTTCTCCGCCGCCGCCGGCGCGGCGCGGGGCCTCGCGCTCGATGCCGATAAAACCGTGCACGCGCTCGGCATTGCCGGCACCCAATCGTCCGGCCTGATGGCGGCGCAATACGGTGCCATGGTCAAGCGCATGCATGCCGGCCGCGCCGCACAGAGCGGGCTTTATGGCGCGCTGCTGGCAAAGGACGGTTTTACCGGCATCGTCGACGTATTCGAGGCGCCCTATGGCGGCTTCTGCACCACGTTCTCGCGCTCGGACGATCGCTTCAATCTCGAAGAGCTGAGCGCAGGTCTCGGCGAGCGGTTCGAGACGCTACGCATTTCCTTAAAATTCTATTCTTGCGTCGGCTCCAACCACACCACGCTCGACGCCATCCGCGATATCCGCAAGCGCCGGCCGTTCACGCTCGACGACATCGACGAGATCGTCGTGCACGGCTCGCAGGTCACGGTCGATCACGTCGGCTGGCCGTACCGGCCGGAAGGCCTGACGTCGGCGCAGCTCAACCTGCCGTTCTGCGTCGCCACGCTCTTGATCGAGGGCGACGTGTTCGTCGATGAGTTCACACCCGACTGCGTCGATGATGAGGCGCGCATAAAGCTCTCGCGCCAGGTGAAGGTAGTGCACGAACCCACCATCACCGCGCTCGGCGCCGGCTCTCGGCATAAAGTGCGCGTCGATATCCGCTACCGCGACGGTTCGGTCGAAAGCGAAACCCGCGAAGCGCCGCGCGGCAGCGAGCAATCGTTCGCTAGCGCCGACGACATCGTCGGCAAATTCCGCAAGTTGACGCGCGGCGTCATGCGGGAAACGCAGCAGGATGCGCTGGTCGATGCGGTGCTCGGTCTGGACAAATTGCCCGAGAGCCGTACGCTCATCGAGCGGCTTCGCGTATGACGCTCAGCCCCGTCATTGCGAGGAGCGAAGCGACGAAGCAATCCAGTTCGGCGCCGCCGTGCTGGATTGCTTCGCTTCGCTCGCAATGACGGAGTGAAAAATGGAATTCGGCGTCTTCGATCACCTCGATCGCACCGGACAAGCGCTGCCGGATTTCTACGAGGATCGCCTTAAAATCACCGAAGCGTACGACCGCGCCGGTTTCTACGCCTATCATATTGCCGAGCACCATTCGACGCCGCTCGGCATGGCGCCGTCGCCAAATATCTTCCTCGCCGCGGTGGCGCAGCGCACGCGGCGGCTGCGCTTCGGCCCGCTGGTCTTCGTGTTGCCGCTCTACCATCCGCTGCGGCTCATTGCGGAAATCTGCATGCTCGATCAAATGAGCGGCGGACGGCTGGAGCTCAGCTTCGGTCGCGGCGCCTCGCCCATCGAAGCCGAATATTTCGGTGTCGATGCCGAGGAACGGCAGGATATTTACGCCGAAGCGCTGGACGTGATCTTGCGCGGGCTGACGCACAAGACGCTCGATTTCCACGGCAAGTATTTTTCCTTCGACACCGTGCCGATGGAGCTCGAACCGCTGCAAAAGCCGCACCCGCCGCTGTGGTACGGCGTGCACGCCCCCGACAGCGCCGAGCGCGCGGCGAAGCGCAACCTCAACGTCGTCAGTCTGGATTCGCCCGCCGATACGCGGCTGTCCATGGAACGTTATCGCGCGACGTGGCGGCCGCCGTATCCGGGCGCGACGATGCCGAAACTTGGCCTCGGCCGCTTCATCGTGGTGGCGGAGACGGATGCAGAAGCGCTACGCCTCGCCCGCCGCGCCTACCTGCCCTGGCATCGCAGCTTTACGCACTTGCCCCGGCTGCACGGCCGCGCCCAGACCCATCCGCGACCGCCGGAATGGGATGCGATGGTCGCCGTCGGCCAGGGCATTGCCGGATCGCCGAAGACAGTGACGGCGTTCTTGCGATCGCAGCTTGTTGAGACGCAATGCAATTACGTCGTCGGGCAGTTCGCTTTTGGTGATTTGACGCGCGACGAATGCCTGCGCTCGATCGAGTTGTTCGCTGATGAAGTGATGCCGGCATTGCGCGCGACGAATGGCGCTGACGTTCCCCTCCCCCTTGTGGGGAGGGGTTAGGGGTGGGGGTCGGGAGGTGATGTTACGACGGAGAGGTCTGTTCAGATGTCTTCGCTGAGAGCCGCCTCCCGACCCCCCACCCTGCCCTCCCCCACAAGGGGGAAGGGTTTGGCTAAGTATCCCGCATCGCTTTCAGATGCCGCATCACCCGAGCGCGTAGCGCCGCCTGCTGCTCCGGACTCCATTTCTGGAAGCCTTCGCCGGATTTGAAACCGAGTTTTCCATTCGCCACCAGATCCTGCAGATAGGGCGATGGCCCCGGGCGGTTCTCGATCGCCGGCAGCACCACGTCGTGGATGGCGAGCGTGAGGTCGGTGCCGACCTGATCGGCGTTTTCCATCGGCCCGAGCACGGCGAGACGCCGGCCGAACGAGGCCTTGACCACGTCGTCGACGGTCTTGGCATCGCAGATGCCGTGCTCGACCAGCGAGATCGCCTCGCGCCACAGCGCGTGCTGTAGCCGATTGCCGATGAATCCCGGCACGTCTTTCTTGACATGCGCCGGTGTTTTGCCGGCGGCAGCGTGCAGCTCCATAGTCCATTCGATCGTGCGCGGCGAGGTCCACTGCGTGCCGATCACTTCGACCAGCGGCACCAAAAACGGGGGATTCCACCAATGGGTGCCGACCGCGCGTTCGCGCCGGCTCAAATCCTGCATGATCGCGGTGATCGGAATCACCGAGGTATTGCTGGCGAGGATCGTGTCCGGACGGGTGCGGCGCTCGAGCTCGGCGAAAATTTTCTTCTTAAGCTCAAGATTTTCCGACACCGCCTCGACCACGTAATCGGCGTCATGCACCGCGTCGGTGAGATCGACGGACGGCTGCACGCGCTCGACCGCGCTCTCGTCTTCCCCGAGGTCGCGCAGGTTGGCGGTGATGCGCGATGCCACGGTGTCGAGATTTTTCACCACCGTATCGGTGATCTTCACCTCGTGGCCGGCCAGCGCGAAAACCTGCGCGATGCCGTGACCCATCAGGCCGGCGCCAACGACGGCGATACGCGCTTTCGCCATCTCAGCCCGCCGTATAGCCGCCGTCGGCGTAGAGGATGTGGCCGGTGTAAAAATCCGACGCCTTGGAGGCGAGGAACAAGAGCGGCCCGGCGAGATCGGACGGCTCGCCGAGGCGGCCCTTTGGCACGCGGGCAATAAAGCCCTTGCGCACCGCGGTCGAGCGCTCGTTGTCCTCGTACATCCAGGCGGTCAGCGGCGAGCGGAACACCGTCGGGCCGATGGCATTCACCGTGATGCCGGTGTCGCCCCATTCGCAGCCGAGCGCCTTGGTGATGCCGTCGATCGCCGATTTCGAGGCGCAATACGCCGTGTAGCCGGCCGGATGGCCGAGCAACCCACGCGCCGACGACATCAGGATGACCTTGCCGCCGCGGTTTTGGGCCAGCATCTGCTTGCCGGCGGCGCGCGCCATCAGCCACGACTGGGTGACGTTGACGTCCATGACTTCGGCAAAAGCTTCCGGCGCTTGATCGACGATTTTCTGCACTTTGTTGATGCCGGCGGCCAAGACCACGATATCGACGCCGCCGAATCGCTTCACCGCGGCTTCGACGATCTTGTCGCAGAGCGCCGCCGAGCTCGGCCGCATATTGATCGCCTCGACCTTGGCGCCGAGTTTTTCGCAATCGGCCGTGACCTTTTTCAGCGCCTCGGCGCCGCCGGCGGCGAGTACCAGATTGCAGCCGGCGCCGGCCAGCACCTGCGCGGCAAGCGCGCCGAACGCACCGGTGGCGCCGGTGATGAGCGCGGTCTTGCCTTTGACGTCGAATAGGGAGAGCGGGTTTTTCAGGAAGTCTTCGGACATGGTTTCTCCTCAACTCTGTCATGCCCCGCGAAGGCGGGGCACCCAGTAATCGCAAGCTGTACGGCTGATTCCTCGGCGGCGGTGATTACTGGGTCGTCCGCCTTCGCGGACGATGACATGCAGGTTATTTCACCGGCGCCACAGCCACCGCGATGGTGCAGACCTCATTGCTGCGGTTGATGATCTCGCGGCTCTCGTTGGGGCCGATGTAGACGCTGTCGCCGGCTTTGGCGACCGTCTCCTTGCCGCCGACGATTACGGTGAGCTCGCCCGAGAGCACGTAATAGATCTTCTCCGGCGGCGAGGCGTCGGGGCCGGCGCCGCCGCCCGGCAAAAAGTGCGAGATGCCGAACACCAGCGATTGCGAGCCGCCCATCTCGGCGCCGTAGACGCGGAACGATTTGTAGTCGCGATGGTTCGGCGCTTCGTACGGCTTGGCTTCTGAGAACTTGCGAACGATCATCAGACCTTCTCCCCCTTCTCGATCCGGTAGCTGCCCTTCGGGTCGATCATCGCCACCAGGCGGATGATGCAGCCGTCGCCGCGATCCCAATTCCACGGAAAGAACGCAAAGGTGCAGCGCCGGCCGGTGACCTTGTCGATGTCGCCGCCGACATTCTCGATGCCCAAAATGCCATTCTTGAACAGGATGCGGTGCACCGGCTCCCACTCCGGAAAGTCCTCTTTCCAGTCGCGGCCGCCGGACCATTTCTTGTATTCATCGGCGAGATGCGGATGCAGCGGCCCGTTGCGCTGCGGCCCGATCGCGGTCGCCAGCGGATGATCGTTGGCCTGGGTATCGTGGCCGACCACCTTGACCTTCTTCTCGACGAACCATTCGCCGGCCGACGGCACGAAACCGGGCGCGCGGCAGAAATAATCCTCGCTGTCCTCGTAGAGCTTGTGCCAGCCGGTATTGACGATCACCACGTCGCGCGGGCGCACGATCTTGCCGGCGGCCTTCTCCAGGTCGTCATAGGTGATCTGCTCCCACTTCTTCTTCGGGATCGACACCACGATGCCGGAGCCGAAGAAATGCGGCAGCGGCACTTCGTCGATGAACGGCGTGCCCTGCACCACATGCGCCGGCGCGTCGATATGGGTGGTGTTGTGCATCGAGGTCGTGATGCGCTGCGACAGCACGCCCGACTTCGCCATGTAATGGATGCGCTCGATCTTGACGTCTTCGAAATACGGCCAATTCGGCGACTGGTAGCCGAAGCGATGGGACAGGTTGTAGAACTCGAGCCCCATCGTGTTGTTGAGGTTTTCCTCCAACGCCACGCCGCGTATCTTCTTGACCACGCAACACCTCCCTAAAGCACGCCCACGATTGCCACACTTATAGCATTGGGCGGTATACCACTACACTGGATATCGGTTATAGACCCGTCGTCGGCCGCATGGGTCAAGCCCGGCTTGCGGAGAAACCATCGAGGAACGCATGGTGCAAAAGATTGCGCTGGAGGAGCATTTTCTAGCTCCCGGACACGAGACCTATTGGCGCACGACCGTCGGCAATGTCGACCCGAAGCACGCCGCCAATCTGTTGGCGCGCCTGACCGATTTCGGCGAGCAGCGCCTGCAGTCGATGGACCAGGCCGGCATTTCGCGATCGGTGCTGTCCATCGCCGGCCCCAGCGTCCAGATCGAGCGCGACGTCGCCACCGCAACGCGCGTCGCGCGCGACGCTAACGATTTTCTCGCGGGCGAAATCCAGAAACGCCCGGACCGCTATTCCGGCTTCGCGCATTTGGGGATGCAGGATCAGCGCGAGGCCGCCAACGAACTCGAACGCTGCATGCGCGAGCTGAAATTCTGCGGCGCCATGATCAACGGCCACACCCACGGCCAATATCTCGACCATCCGTCGCTCTATCCGTTCTGGGAGCGCGCCGAAGCGCTCGGCGCTCCGATCTACATTCATCCAACCGATCCGATCACCCCCTCCCCGGCGCTCGAAGGCGTCGCCGGCCTGCGCCGCGCCACCTGGGAATGGGGATTTGAGACCGGCTCGCATGCGTTGCGGCTGGTGTTCGGCGGCCTGTTCGACCGCTTCCCGCGCGCCAAGCTGATGCTCGGCCATCTCGGCGAGACGCTGCCGTTCCTGCTCTGGCGTTTCGACAGCCGGGCGAAGCTCTACGGCGTCAAGCTTGCCAAGCCGCCGTCGGAGTACATCAAGCAGAATATCGTGGTGACCACGTCGGGCATGTGCTCGGCCGAGCCGCTCAATTGCGCGCTCGCCGCGCTCGGCAAGGACCGCGTGATGTTCGCGGCCGATTATCCTTTCGAGTCGGCGCAGGAGGCGGGCGAGTTTCTCGATCATGTGTCGCTGGCGGAGCCCCTGCGGCAGGACATCGCCTTCGGCAATGCGGCGAAATACCTGGGCCTGCCGCTGGCATGACCAAAGTTCTCATCGTCGACGTTCATGCGGAAATGTATCGCGATGCGCTGCGCGAAAAATTTCCCGCGTTGCAATTTCAGCTCTTCCACAACAAAAGCGAAGTCACGGGCGATCTGAGCGACATCGATGTCATGATGATGTTCGGCATCGAGGTGCAGGATTTCATGCTCGCCGGCGCGCCGCGGTTGCAATGGATTCAATCGCTGGCCACCGGCGTCGATCATTTTTTACGCTGCCCATCGCTCAAGCCAAACGTGCTGATCACCTCTGGCCGCGGCATCCATGGACCGCCGATGCGCGAGCAGGTGGTCTATATGATGATGGCGGTCAGCCGCGACGCGGTGCGGGCGGTCGGCGACCAGAAGGCGCATTTCTGGGAACGGCGGCTGTGGAGCACCTTGCACGGCAAGACCGCGGCGATCGCCGGCACCGGTGTCGTCGGCAGCGCCATCGCCGAATTGCTCAAGGCGTTGGGCATGCACGTCATCGGCGTCACCCGTACGCCGCGCCAGGAGGCGGGCTTCGACGAGATGATCGCGACCGATCGGCTCCTCGACGCCGTGCGCCGCTCCGACTACCTCATCAACATGCTGCCCGCGAGCGCCGACAATATCGGTCTGTTCGACGCCGCGGTGTTCGGCGCCATGAAAGCCACCGCCTATTACATCAGCGCCGGCCGCGGCCAGACCGTCGACGAGGCGGCGCTGCTCGCGGCGCTGCGCGAGCGCCGCATCGCCGGCGCGGCTCTCGAAGTGTTCCAGACCGAACCGCTGCCGGCCGACAGTCCGTTCTGGGACCTGCCCAACGTGTTCATCACGCCGCACATCGGCGGCTATGTGATCGAATACGAGGATTTCATCATGCCGCTCATTCTCGACAATATGCGGCTGTTTTTGGCCGGCCGGCAGGGCGAGATGCGCAATATCGTTGCGCGGTGAGCGCATTAGGCCGCACTTTGGGCATGGCTTAGAGAGTTTCCAAAGCGCCGGAATTATTGCAAAATCGCGCCTTCGAGCCACCCGCGCCTCGAAGGGACATGCCCTGCGCGGAACAGGCTCGCGCGCGAAGGCGCGAAATGAGGAGGACACTATGGCGTTCGCCAAGCTCACATTCCCGATCATCCTGTTCGGCGCGGCGCAACTCCTCAAACATGCGGCCAGGCGGCACCCGAAATTCAAGGCGCGGGTGAAGGAGCACAATCTCGTGGCGCAGATCATGACGCGCGACGAGGAGATCGGCCGCTGGTACGCGTTCAACGACGGTGTGATCACGACCGGGGCCGGCTTGCACGCAAAGCCCGACATCAAGCTGATGTTCAAGAACGCCAAGATCGGCGCCGCGCTGCTGATGCCGCCGATCAATTGGCTCGACCAGATCAACGCGCAAAAGGATTTCAATCTCACCGTCGACGGCCCGGAATATCTGACCAACTGGTTCGCGCAGACCTTGATGTTGAGCCAGTCGGCCGGCCTCAAATACGGCACAAAACTGCGCCGCGGCGTCATGCGCTATTGCAACATGACCAACGGCGGGCCGGTGTTCGTCGACGTCAAGGACGGCAAGATCATACGTTTGACGCCGATCGACCTGACCGATGACGACGGCGCATCGTGGACCATCGAGGCCAAGGGCGTAAAGCTGACGCCGCCGCGCAAGACCACGCTGGCGCCGCACGGCCAGAATGCAAAATCCATCGTCTATTCGCCGGACCGCCTGCTCTATCCGATGAAGCGGGTCGATTTCGATCCGAACGGCGAGCGCAATCCGCAGAACCGCGGCAAGTCCGGCTACGTGCGCATCTCCTGGGACGAGGCGATCAAGCTCGTCACCGACGAGATCAAGCGGCAGAAACGCGAATACGGCCCGGGCGCTATCACCTTCTCCCACGGCTCGCACCACACCTGGGGCAATATCGGCTATTACCTCTCGGCGCTGTTCCGTTTCGCCAATGCGGTCGGCATGACGCGCATCCATCACAATCCGGATTCCTGGGAAGGCTGGTACTGGGGCGCGGTGCATCACTGGGGCCATACGCTGCGTGTCGGCCAGTCGGAGACTTACGGCACGGTCGAGGACTGCTTGCAGAACTGCGACATGATCGTGTCGTGGGCGGCGGATCCGGAATCGACCTCAGGCTCCTACGGCGCTCAGGAAGGCACCACACGCCGGCAGTGGCTCAAAGATCCGAAGCTCGGCATCAAGGTCGTCCACGTCGATCCGTATTTCAACGCCACCGCGCAGTTCCTGCCCGGCAAATGGTTCGCGCCGAAGCCGACCACCTCGGTCGCGATGGCGATGGCGATCGCCTACGTCTGGATCAAGGAAGACCTCTACGACAAATCATACGTCGAGACGCACACCGTCGGCTTCGACAAATGGAAGGCGTATCTGATCGGCGACGACGACGGCGTTGCGAAAACGCCCGAGTGGCAGGAAAAGGAAACTGGCGTTCCGGCCAAGGACGTGCGCGCGCTCGCGCGCGAGTGGGGCAAGAAGCGCGTCTATCTGGCGCCCGGCGGCTGGGGCAACGGCCACGGCGGCGCCTGCCGCAACCAGACCGGCATTCCGTGGGCGCGCGTCATGGTCTGCCTCACCGCCATGCAGGGCCTCGGCAAGCCCGGCATCAATATGGGCAACCTGCAATGGGGCACGCCGATCGATTTCAATTTCTATTTCCCCGGCTACGCCGACGGCGGCATGTCGGGCGATCTGGAAAACACCGCGATGCCGGTCGAGCTCTACCAGCGCATGCCGCAACTGCCGACCATGAACTCCAACGGCCAGCGCATCCCGCGCATCTTTGTGCCGGAGGCAATCACCGAGGGCAAAGCCGAAGGCTATCCGTGGGTCGGCAAGTCGATCGAGCATCAGTTCGCGCGCTTTGCCTATCCGGCGCCCGGCCATTCGCCGGTGCATATGCTCTACAAATACGGCGGCTCGATTCTCTCGACGATGAACAACACCAATCGCTGGGTGAAGATGTATCAGTCGCCGAACCTCGAATGCGTCGTCAACCAGTCGATCTGGTTCGAGGGCGAAGCAAAATTCGCCGACGTGATCCTGCCGGCGTGCACCAATTTCGAGCGCACCGACATCAGCGAATGGGCCGGCCTTGGCGGCTATGGCCACCACGGCCAGCAGCAGCTCAATCACCGCGTCATCGTGTTCCAGGCGCCGGCGATCGCACCGCAGGGCGAATCGAAATCCGATTTCTGGATTTTCAACGAGCTGTGCAAGCCGCTCGGCCTGGCCAATTACTTCTCCGAAGGCTGTAACGAGATTGATTGGGTCAAGCGCGTCTATCTCGCATCCGACATGCCGAAGGTGATGTCGTGGAAGAAATTCCTTAGGCGCGGTTATTTCGTCGTGCCGGCGGAGAAGGAGAAATTGCGCGCGCCGGTGTCGTTCCGCTGGTTCTTCGAGAACCGCAAGAAGGACGTGCCGGAGGCGCAGCCGTTGCCGTCCGACTACACCGAGGAATATTTGCGCGGGCTGCAGACCCAATCCGGCAAGCTCGAATTCGAGTGCAATTCGCTCAAGCGCTTTCACGATCCCGAACGCCCGCCGATCGTCAAATACGAGCCGTCATGGGAGGGCGCGCATTCCGGCGAAATGTTCGAGCGCTATCCGCTGCAACTCTTGACGCCACATTCCAAATATTCGTTCCACACCCAGGGCGACGGCAAGGATTCGTTTCTGCTCAATATCGAAGACCATCGCGTCAAGGTCGACGGCTATTATTACTGGATCGTCCGCCTCAATGCCGACGACGCCAAGGACCGCGGCATCAACAAACACGACCTGATAAAAGTGTTCAACGACCGCGGCGCGGTGATCTGCGCCGCGCTGCCGACGCAGCGCCTGCCGCGCGGTGTCGCCCACGGCTATGAGTCGTCCGCTATCTACGACCCGATGGGCGAGCCCGGAAAATCGGTCGATCGCGGCGGCTGCCTCAACCTGCTCACGCCCGAGCGCACCCAGACCAAGAGCACCCACTCGCTCGCCGGCGCCAATTCGCTGGTGCAGATCGAGCTGTGGGACCGCCGCATCGAGCATATGTCGGCGGTGTTCGCGGCCATGGAGAAGGATAAGGAAATCAAGCGCACGCTCAAGGAAGCCAACCTCGTGCCGGCGAAATAAGCCATGAAAAAATGGAACATGATCATCGACGTGGCCGAGTGCACCAACTGCAATCTGTGCACGCTGTCCGCCATGGACGAATATGTCGGCAATGACTGGCCCGGCTATTCGGCGCCGATGCCGAAACACGGTCACAAGTGGATCAACATCTTGCAGAAGGAACGCGGCCAGATCCCGATGATCGACATCGCCTACGTTCCGACCATGTGCAATCACTGCGACGACGCGCCCTGCATCAAGGCGGCGCCGCAAGGCGCCATCAAGAAGCGCAAGGACGGCATCGTCATCATCGACCCCGTCAAGGCCAAGGGCCAGAAGCAGATCGTCGACGCCTGCCCTTACGGCCACATCTGGTGGAACGAGGAGCAGCAATTGCCGCAGGCCTGGACATTCGACGCCCATCTGATCGACCAGGGCTGGGAGCAGACCCGCGGCCAGCAATCCTGCCCGACCGGCGCCATGCGCGCCATCAAGGTCGAGGACGAGGAGATGGCGCGCATGGCGCGCGAGCAAAATCTCGAAGTGATGAAGCCCGAGCTGAACGCCAAGCCCCGCGTCTATTACCGCAACCTGTGGCGCTATTCCAAATGCTTCATCGGCGGCTCGGTCGCCGAGGAGAAGAATGGTCTTGTCGACTGCGTCGAAGGTGCCAGCGTGCAGCTGGTCAAGGATGGCGTTTCGGTCGCGGTAACGACCACCGACAATTACGGCGACTTCAAATTCGATCGTCTCGACGAGAATTCCGGTCGCTATGTGTTGCAGATTTTCGCCGGCGGCCGCTCCAAGACCGTGGAAGCCAATCTCGGCACAAGCATCAATCTCGGCGAGATCCTGATGTAGTGGCTGTCATCATCCGCGAAGGCGGATGATCCAGTAATCGCTGAATGGCGGGCTTTCACCAGAATTGCTCAACTGTCGTTTACTGGATTCCCCGCATTCGCGGGGAATGACAGGTTGCGCGCAACACTCCGATCATGCGCCTCGCTCGCGCATTTGGCTACGTGAACGTCACGATTGATTGCCTGCAAGTTCGGCAAGCCCCAGTAGGCGAGCAGCGCCGGCCACGGCGTGTCGCGATGCTCGCCCCAGACCCGGAACAACGGCACCCTGTGATCGATCTCGGCGGTCTTCCACAAGCGGCCGCCGCTTTGGCCGCAACGGCGCGCCTGCAGGCGGCGCAGGAGACGTGCTTCGCCGCTCGGTGCATTCCAGAACTGCCAGGCGATCACGCAGGCGCAGTGCCAGTTGGCATTCTTGTTGGGGCCGGCACCCCATAGATCAACATGCCAGCCAAAGCGGAAAGCCGCCTGCCCGCAGACGCAGCAAAAACCGGGGCCGCGGGCGTATTTGGGTTCGCGATAGGGCGCTGGCGGCATGCGGAATGTCGCCGGCAATCCGCTCTTGCGATTGCCGCCCAGGCGCCAGGTCCAGGTGTCGGGCGCGCCGCTCTTGGCCGCAAGCGACCGCGCCAGGCGATCGGCGCGCAGCGGATGCGCGCGCCAATAGGAGTCGATCGCGAGCCGCGGCGTTGGCGGCACGAACGGGCGGCCGAGCGCGCGCCGCAATACGTTTCCCGGAAAAATCTGCGGCAAGGCGCGCTGCAGACGCGCGACCGATTGGCGGTTTCTTTCCGCTTTCAGGTCTTGCCAATTGGACATCGCGTCCCCCGGATCGCCCACATGGTGCCCGCAAAGCCCTAAACCTTCGTCACCGCCGCAGGGTGCGGTTGGGCGCAGGGTGAATTGCGAGATCGGCATAACGCTGAAATAATGGCCCCGGTTGTGGGGGAGGAATCATGCGCGGATTGCTATGCGCGTTGCTGATCGGGCTTGCTCCAATGCTGGCCTATGCGGCCGAGCGGCCCGACTGGGCCTTTCCGGCCACCGACAAGATGCAGCCGCCGCTGCCGCCCGACGACGCACCCCACACCGTGCCGGGCAGCGACAAGTCCTATACGCGCAAACAGATCGACGATCTGTTCAATCCGCCCGATTGGTACCCCGACATGCATCCGCTGATGCCGCAGATCGTCGCCCATGGCGAAAACACGACGGTGCGCGCCTGCGCGTCCTGCCACCTGCCGACCGGCACCGGCCACGACGAGTCGGCCTATATCGCGGCGTTGCCGGTGGGCTACTTCGTCCGCGAAATGGTCGACTACAAGAGCGGCGCGCGTAAGGGCTCCGGTTCGATGACAACGATCGCCAAGGCGATCAGCGAAGAGGACGTGCACGCCGCCGCCGATTATTTTGCGTCACTCAAGCCGCGGCCGTGGATCCGCGTGGTCGAGACCGACACTGTTCCAAAAACTTATGTCGGTCCCGGTAACAAACGACTGCGGCTGCCCGGCGGCGCGACCGAGCCACTCGGCGACCGCATCATCGAAATCCCGGAGGACGAGACTGTCGTGCTCAACCGCGATCCAAGCTCCGGCTTCGTCGCCTTCGTGCCCAAGGGCAGCATCGCCAAGGGACAGGCACTGGTCACGACCGACACCGGCAAAACCGTGCGCTGCGCCATCTGCCACGGCCAGACGTTGCGAGGGCTCGGCGACGTGCCGCCGATCGCCGGCCGGCAGGCCAACTACGTGGTGCGTCAGCTGTTCAGCATCCAGGACGGCTCCCGCGGCGGCGTTTCCTCGGCGCTGATGCAGCAGGTGGTGGAACGGATCACGCTCGACGACATGCTCGCCATCGCGGCTTATACGGCGTCGCGGCAGCCGTAGCATGTAGCCCGGATGAGCGCAGCGACATCCGGGGACGGCGTGCAAGCTGCCTGATCGTCCCCGGGTATCGCTGCGCTCATCCGGGCTACATTACTCCGGCGGCGTGCCGTTGGCGGCCAAGACTTCGCCGGCGAGATAGAGCGAACCGGTGATGAGAACGCGCGGCGCCGGGTGCAGGTCGAGCTTGCCGGCAACCGTCAGCGCACTCTCCACATTATCCCTGGCAATCGCCGGAATGCCGATGGATTGCGCGATGGCGGCCAGCGCCTCTGCCGGCACCGCTTTGTCCTGATGGATCGGCACGGCAATGACGCGGCGCGCCAGGCCTGAGAAATTGCGCAAGAAACCCTCCGAGTCCTTGGTCGACAGCATGCCGACCACCAGCACCAGCGGCCGCGACACGCGGTCCTCGAGATCGGCCAGCGCATCGGCGACGGCGCGGCCGCCGTCGGCATTGTGGCCACCGTCGAGCCACAGCTCGCTCTCCGGCGGCAACAGGGCGGCAAGCCGGCCGTGGGCGAGACGCTGCATGCGCGCCGGCCATTCGACTTGGACCATGCCGGCCTCGAATGCCGCGACCGGAAGCTTCAGGCCGGCCGCGCGCAGGGCGGCGATCGCCGTGCCGGCATTCTCGAACTGATGGCGGCCGTAGAGCTTTGGCGCCGGCAGATCGAGGAGCCCATCATTGTCCTGATAAACCAGGCGCCCGCGTTCCTCGGTCGCGGTCCAGTTTTCGCCGGCGATGCTCAGCGGCGCCCGCATGCGGCCGGCCTGCCGCTCGATCACCGCCAGCGCCTCGCGCACTTGGCTGGCGATCACCGCCGGCACGCCGCGCTTGAGGATGCCGGCCTTTTCGGCGGCGATCTGCTCGATGGTGTCGCCAAGGAAATCGCGGTGATCGACCGATACCGGCGTGATGACGCTCGAGAGCGGACGCTCGACCACATTGGTGGCGTCGAGCCGGCCGCCGAGCCCGACTTCGAGAAGCAGAATGTCGGCGGGATGGCGCGAGAACAGGAGAAACGCCGCGGCGGTCTCGATCTCGAACACCGTGATCGGCGCGTCGCCGTTCCTGGCTTCGCATTCGGCGAGCGCCTCGGCGAGCGCGGCATCGTCGACGAACTTGCCGCCGCCCTCGCGGGCAATGCGAAAACGCTCGTTGAGATGGACCAGATTGGGCGAGGTATAGACGTGCACGCGCTTGCCCGCCGCTTCCAAGATCGCGCGCATGAAGGCAATGGTCGAGCCTTTGCCGTTGGTGCCGGCGACATGGATCAGCGGCGGCAGTTTTTGTTCCGGATGATCGAGCGCGGCAAGCAGGCGCTCGACGCGATCGAGCGACAGATCGATGCGCTTGGGATGCAGCGCCAGCAGTCGGGCGAGAATGGCGTCGACCGCCGTCGCGCCGGGCCGTGGCGGACTCACGCCGGCGCCGGCAGGCTCGCGCGCGATTGCGGCACACTCGCGGGCGCCTTGGTCAACAGCCGGCACAGTTTGGCGATCGTTCCCCGTATCTCATGGCGATGCACCACCATGTCGACCATGCCGTGGTCGCGCAGGTATTCGGCCTTCTGGAAACCGTCGGGAAGTTTCTCGCGGATGGTCTGCTCGATGACGCGCGGGCCGGCAAAGCCGATCAGTGCGCCGGGCTCGGCGATGTGCACGTCGCCGAGCATCGCATACGACGCCGTCACGCCGCCCGTGGTCGGATTGGTCAGCACGACGATGTAGGGCCGACGCGCCTCGCGCAGCCGCTGCACCGCGATGGTGGTGCGCGGCAATTGCATCAGCGCCAGGATGCCCTCCTGCATGCGCGCGCCGCCCGAGGCCGCGAACAGCACGAACGGACAGCCCTTCTCCACCGCGGTGTCGAGGCCCTTGATCACCGCCTCGCCCGCCGCCATGCCGAGCGAGCCGCCCATGAAATCGAAATCCTGCACGCCGATGACCGCGGCAAGGCCGTCGAGCCGGCCAAAGCCGAGCTTCACCGCATCGTTGAGGCCAGTCTTGTTGCGCGCGTCTTTCAGCCGATCGACGTAGCGGCGCTCGTCGCGGAATTTCAGTGGGTCGACCGGCACCTCCGGCACCGCGATGTCGAACCAGGTCTGGTTGTCGAACATCGCCTTGAGCCGCGCCGCGGCGCTCATGCGCATGTGGTAGTTGGAGCCGGGAATGACGAACTGGTTGGCCTCGACGTCTTTGTAGAACACGAGTTGCCCGGTCTCCGGGCACTTGATCCACAGATTGCCCGGCGCCTCGCGGCGCAGGATGCTGCGGATTTTCGGCCGCACGACGTTGGAGATCCAATTCATCGCGTACTCACTTTTGCGCCGGTAACCGTCACAAGAATATAGGCACGCCGCCTATTTGCGCAATTCGTCGAGCGCCCCTTTGAGCGAATAAGACGACAATAGATTGTCGACCATGCCGGTGGCGGCGTCCCAGTTGAAGGTGCGGAAACTGTGGCCCGAGGTGACGAAGCGGGCGCCGGCATAGAACATCTCATATTGCGTATGGCGCGAGCCGAATTCGGAGCCGATCGCGTCCCAGGCGGCTTTCAGCACCTTAACTTTGTGCTCCGGGTCCATGGTGGCGGAGCGCTGGGTCTTGCGGATGATGGCGTCGAGCTCGGCATTGCCGAAATCGGCGGCCGACGACGGCAGCATGATCAGCGCGCCGCCGGCGAGATCGCGCACGCTCTGCACGAAGCGCGGATAGAGCTCCTGGGTGATGACCTGCGCCGCATACATGTAGTGCTTGTTCGGCACGTACCATTCGCCGACCTGCACGCCCGACGCCTCCATGCCCGACAGCATGGAATTGACCATGCCGACCTGGGCGGCGAGCGTGCCGAGCTGCTCGGTGACGGACGGAATCCGCGTGGTGCCGATCGCCTCGGTGATACGCCTGGCGAGCCCGGCCAGGAACGTCAGCTTCACGGTGAGCCGGATCTGCGCCTGATAGTTCTGATAGACGTGCGACGGCGTGTCGTGGAATTGCGCCCGGCACATGTCGGTGTCGCGATGCACGAAGACGCGCTCCCACGGCACCTTGACGTCGTCGAAATACATCAGCGCGTCGTTCTCGTCGAAGCGCGACGACAGCGGATTGTCGAACACCGACACCGCGTGCGCCTCGTAGGATTTGCGCGACAAGACGCGCAAACCTGAAGCGTTCATCGGCAGCGCGCAGGAAAACGCGATGTCCTCCTCGCCGGGCTTGAGCGGCTGCATGTTGGCGACCAGCAGCTCGTTGGCCATGACCGCGCCGGTGCCGAGCATCTTGGCGCCGCGGATGGTGATGCCGGTGGAATCCTCGTCGACGATGCGCGCGACCAGGTCCTGGGCCTGCTGGCCCCAATCCTTGGTGCGCTCGGCCTGGGGATTGATGATGACGTAGCTGACGTAAAGGTCGTTGTGGCGGGCATAATCGAAAAAGTCTTCGACCGCCTTTCCGCGCGCAGGACCGTGTTTTCGAAACACCTCGATGCCCATGCGCTGGCCGACCAGCGACGACGACAGATGATCCGGCGAGCGGCCGCAGAAGCCGCAACTCAGCGCCGCCCAGGCCTGCAAAGCCTGGCGCCGCCGCACCAGCTCCTCGTAGTTGCGCGGCATCTGCCAGCCGCGATTGACCCGGCGGTTGGAGCCGTCCGGCTGAAACGTCATCAGCTCGACGTTCTCCGGCTGCGCCTGGAAGTCATAAAGCTCGGCGGCGGCAAGCACCGCGTTGCGGAATGCCGGATGTTCGGTGACGTCCGCGACCAGCTCGCCGTCGATATAGACGGCGCGGCCGTCCCTGAGCGACTTGATGTGCTCGGCGCCGGTCCTCATGGTCGTCATCGCCCCCTCCCCGCACGCGACTGCGTCAGCGCGTCACCAGCGCGACGCCGATCGCGACAATGATCGCCGCCATGCCCTTTTGCGCCAGTTCGCTGCCGGACAAATTCTCGCGGCCAAAACCGGGAAAGAAAACGCTTAGCACGATGCCGAAGGCGAACACAAACAACGTCGTCGTCGAGCCGATGGCTTGGACGATGCTCAACGGCGCGAACAGAAGCGCATAGCGGCTACCCAAGCCGCCGCCGAGATTAATGAGCTCGTTCGAGGCGTTGATCGACAACAGCGCGGCGGTGTTGGTGCGGACCAGCGCGATGAATTGCCGCCGATAGGACGGGATCATGAGCAGCGCCGCACCGAAAATTCCCTCGCCGACGAACATCCAGAACGTGGCGGTCCAGAACTCGACCTTGATGGCAAAGACTTTGAAGATCAGGCTCGCCAGCGCCATGATGAAGCCGCAGGCCACCATCAACGCCGCCAACCTTGTCTTGAACATCTTCATGCTCTGGCCGATACGGATGGAGACGAACAAGGCGCCGACGATGATCAAGACGCCGCCGAGCAACTGCCGCGGCGACAAGGTTTCGCCAAGCACGAGGTAAGCCAGCACATAGCCGAACAGCGGCCCGGTCTGGAAAAATGGCGCCACCACCGACGCCTCTTCGTTTTGCAAGGCGCGCAGGTAGAACAGCATTCCGGTCATGTAGAGGATGCCGGCAAGCACGATCAGGGCGATGCTGCCGAGGCTCGGATCAAGGACCGTCGGCTCGAAATACCAGATGATCGGCAGCGCCAGCACGACGACGAGCGCCGTGAAAACCACCATGATGGCGACGTTTGAGTCCTTGAAAAAACGCTCGACCAGATACTTGTCCAAATGCACCGAGATGGCCCACAGCACCGGGCCACAGAAGGCGAAGAAGAGCCAAGAAGGGGCCAGAGACAGCGCTCACTCTCCCGTGGCGCGGTGGCCGAGCGCATGGCTTGCCTGGCGCTCGGACGGCGGATCGACGTGCAGGTCGATGACGCAGACGCCGCCCTTTTTCAGCACGTCGACGCCGCGCGCGATCGCAGGCGCGACGTCAGAGGCCTTGGTCACCGGCCCGATGCCGACAGCGCCCTGCGCTTCGGCGAGCTTGGCGATGTCGGGCATCGGGTCTTCCAGCCGCAGGCCGATCCAGCGGTTCTTGACTTCGCGGCCGCGGGTGCGCGCCACGTTTTCCTGGTGCAGTTCGTCGTTGAAATAGGAGCGGTTGTTGTTGACCAGGACGAGCAGCGGAATACGATGATGCGCCGCGCTCCAGATCGCGGTGGCGCCCATGCAGAAGTCGCCGTCGCCGAGCATCGAGATGGCGTGGCGGCCCTGGTCGTGGAGCGCCAGCGCTGCGCCGACCGACAATCCTGGGCCCGAACCCAGGCCGCCGCCGCCGTCCTTGCCGAGATAAGCCATGCCGTTCTGCAGCGGCCAGATGTCGAACGGCCAGCCGCGACCGAGGGTGCAGAAGGTGACGTTCTCCGGATCGTTGAACTGATCGCGCAACGCGGCCGCGACCTGCTCCATCGAGATGGCTGCACCGTTGCCCGCCTTGGTCTTGGCCGGCACTTTCACCTTCCACGGATTCTTGCGGCCGGTACCGAGCGAATCGTTGAGCTCGGCCACCACGACATCGGCGGTCGACGCCATCGCCACATCGACGGGCGGGAGTGCCTGATATTCCATGTTGGCGCCGGTGTGCAGATTCTGGTCGAGCGAACAGGCAATGACCTTCGCCGTCACGTCGTCAACGTTTTTAGCCTGGCGCAGCGCGCCGCCGAGATCCACCCAATCGAGCGCGACGATGACATCGGCTTCGCACAGCAATTCGCGCGCGTCCTTGCCGAGCACGTTGAACGGCGGACAGTAATGCGCCGGATGATCGGTCGGAAACACCGCGCCCTGCTTGAGATCGGTCACCACGCAGGCGCCGAGCCGCTCGGCGAGTTTTACGCGCGGCGCCCAGTATTCGGGCTTGCGCGAGCCACGGCCGAGCATGATGACGGGCTTTTGCGCGCCTTGCAGCAGCGCCAGCGCCTCATCGACGGAGTCTTTCGACGGCCGCGGCGGCGCCGGCGGCTTGAAGCGCGTCACATCGGGCCATTCCGGCTCCTTGTCGAGCTTTTGCTCCTGGAAACCGGCGTCGAGACAAATGTAGACCGGCGCGGTCGGCGCCGAGCGCGTCAGCATGTTGGCGCGCATCATCGACTCCACCAATGCGTCGGGCGAGGTCGGCTGATCGTCCCACTTGATGATGGAGCGGATATAGGCGCCCTGGTCGCGCGAGGTATGAATCCAATCGATCCACGGCCGGCGTTTCTCCGCGGCCACCGGCCCGGTGGCGCCGAGCACGAACAGCGGCGCCCGGTCGCACCAGGCGTTGAACAGGCTCATCATACCGTGCAGGAGGCCGACGTTTGAGTGCAGCACGCAGGCCATCGGCTCGCCGGTCGCCTTGGAGTAGCCGTGCGCGATCGAGACCGAATGGTCCTCGTGCAGGCACAGGATGATGCCGGGATTTTCGTTGCCGAGATGATTGACCAGGCTGTCGTGAAAGCCGCGATAGCTCGCGCCGGGGTTGAGGCTGATATACTTGATACCGAAACGCCGCAGCATCTGCGCCGCGATGTCGCTGCCCCAGGCCACGCGGCTGTCGGGGTTTCCTTCCAGGCGGTCGAGACGCATTCGTAAGCTACTCCATCCATGCAAGCCGGCGTCGCCGGCGCGAGCATAGCCGCCCGCGATGAAATACGATACCAGACAGGCAAGACCAAGCGGGACACGGGGAGCGAGCGTGGCGGGTAGTGACAGCGTGTTGCGGTCGCCGGCGAGCATGTTGCGGGCCGCGTCCGTGGCGATCGTCGGCGCCTCGGAGCGGGCGCGCTGGGCCAGCCAGATTTTCGGCAATCTGCGCCAGAACGGCTATGGCGGCAAAATCCACTTGGTCAATCCGCGGCAGCAGACGGTGTACGGCGAGCGCTGTTTCCCGTCGCTGCGCGACATCGGCGCGCCGGTCGATCATGCCATGGTGATCGTGCCGGCGCCGAATGTCGCCGATGTGCTGACCGACGCCGAGGCCGCCGGCGTCAAATCGGCGACAATTTACGCCTCGGCGGTCGGCGACGGCGAGAGCGAGCCGTCGCGTGCGCGCGGCGCCTGGCTCAAAAACTTTCTCGCCGGCAGCAAATTGCGGGTCAGCGGCCCGAACTGCATGGGTTCGTATAGCTACCGCGAAAAGCTGTTCGCCTATCCCAACACCGAATTGTGCAAGGTGCCGCCGGGCCCCGTCGCCGGGATTTTCCAGTCCGGGGGCACCATGCAGTTCTGGCTCAAAAGCGCGTCCGACCGCGGCTTGCGTTTTTCCTACGCCGTTTCGTCGGGCAACGAGGCCGATCTCGATCTCGCCGACTTTCTCGATTTCATGGTCGACGATCCGCACACCAAACAAATCGTGCTGTTCATCGAAGGCATCAGGCGGCCTTTAGCCTTCATGCGCGCCGCCGGCCGTGCGCTGCAAGCCGGCAAGCCGGTGCTGGCGATCAAGACCGGCGCCACGCAAAAATCGCGCACGGCGGCGCGCTCCCATACCGGCGCCATCGGCGGCGATTATGCGGCCTATCTGGCGATGTGCGAGCGCTACGGCATCGTCAATTGCCGTTCGCTCGATGATCTTGTGGAGTGCACGCTGGCGTTCCAGTGCGGCCGGCTGCCGAAAGGCCCGCGCATCGGTTTCGTCACCACATCGGGCGGCACGGTCGACCTGCTCTACGACTATGCCGAGACCGAAGGCGCCGTGGTCCCCGAGTTCAGCGCCGCCACCAACGCCGCCCTGATGCCGCACATGCAGGAAGGAATTTCGCCAAAGAATCCGCTCGACGTCGGCATTCCATCGACGCTCAAAGTGGCCGCCGACCAGTGCGCCATCGTGGCGCGCGATCCCGGCATCGATATCGTCGCCTGGGCGTCATCGCTGCCGGGCAAGGGCGGCGTTTGGGACGACGTCGCTCAGTTGCGCCGCCTGCTGGACGAGACCGACAAGCCGGTGCTGGCGTTCGGCCGCATGATGCATCAGGTGACGCAGGAAGGACTCGACATCCAGGAAAAGGCCGGCTTTCCGTTCCTGCAAGGTCTCGAGCCCACGCTGCGCGCCATCAACGCGCTGTGGTTTTTTGCTCAGCGCAGCGGCCGCGCGCCGGCCGTTGTCGAGCCGGCGCCGCCAAGCGATTTGACGCCCGCCACGCTCGACGCAACGCTGACGCGCTACGGCATTACGCAGCCGCAAAGTCGCACGGTGGCGAGCGCGCAGGAGGCTGCCGACGCCGCGGCAGCGATCGGTTTTCCGGTGGCGCTGAAAATCCGCTCCGCCGACATCGTGCACAAGACCGAAGCCGGCGGCGTTCTGCTCAATCTCGTGAGCCGGCAGGACGTGCTGGCGGCCGCCGACATGTTGGTGGCAGCGGCAAAGAAATCGCATCCGGGCGCCAAGATCGACGGCTTCCTGGTGCAGGACATGGTCTCGGGTGTCGAAGCGATTGTCGGCGCGCAGTCCGATCCGCTGTACGGCCCGCTGCTGCTGGTCGGCTCGGGTGGCATCATGGTCGAGCTGGTGCGCGACGCGGCGCTGCGGTTGCTTCCGGCCGGCGAGCGGGACGTGGCAGCGATGATCGATGGCCTCAAGCTCAACCAAATACTCGCCGGCTATCGCGGCAAACCTCCGGCCGACCGCAGGGCGCTCGAAGCGACCGCGCTGGCGCTCGGCCGCTTCTATCTCGATCACCGCGCCCGGATCGACGAGATCGAGATCAATCCGCTGATCGTGCGCCCGCAGGGCGCCGTGGCGGTCGATGTGCGCGTCGCCTGGCGCAAGGAGAATATCTGATGGACTTCGAGCTTCCCGAAGAGCTGCGCATCTTCAAGGACTCTTTGCGCCGCTTCGTCGACGCCGAGATGATTCCGATCGAGCGGGAGACAACGCTGCCTGGCGGCGAAAAGCTCAAACCGGAATATTACGAGCGCTTCTGCCAGCGCGCCAAAGACCTCGGTTTCTGGAAGATGGACATCCCCGAGGAATATGGCGGCGCCGGCTTTTCGGTGCTGGCGCGCTCCGTGGTCGAGACCGAGCTGTCGCGTAGCATCGCGCTGCCCGCCCGCGGCATGGGCCACATCACCGGGCCGAGCGTGCGCGCGATTCTTTATTCGCTCACCGGCGAGATGAAGGAGAAGTATCTGCTGCCGTCGGTGCGCGGCGAGCTGAAAGCCTGTTTCGCCCAGACCGAACCCGATGCCGGCTCCGATCCCGGCGGCATGCGCACTGTTGCCGTCAGGGACGGCGACCATTACCTCATCAACGGCGTCAAGCGCTTCATCACCGGCGCCGGCGACGCCGATTTCATGCAGCTGATGGCGGCGACCGACCGTGCCAAGGGCTCGCACGGCGGCATTTCCTGCTTCATCGTCGACATGAACACGCCCGGCGTGAAGCTGACCACGCAATACAAGACCATGATGGGCGACGAGCCCTGGGAGATCGTGCTCGAAAATGTGCGCGTGCCGGTCAGCCACCGCGTCGGCGAGGAAGGCGAAGGGTTCCGCCACGCCCAGCAATGGCTCGGCGCCGGCCGCGTTCGCCACGGTGCCCGCGCCCTCGGCGTCACCGAGCGCTGCCTGGAAATGGCGACGTCCTACGCCAAGCAGCGCTCGACATTTGGGCGACCTTTGGCCGATCGCCAGTCGATCCAGTGGATGCTCGCCGACATGTATGTCGAGCTCGAAGCGGCGCGGCTCCTGGTCCACAAGGCCGCCACCCGCCTCGACAAAGGCGAGGACGCCCGCAACGACGCCTATGTGTGCAAATATTTTGCCGACGAGATGGCGTTCAAGGCCGCCGACATGTGCATGCAGATCCACGGCGGCATCGCGCTCACCACCGACCTGCCGATCGAAAAATTCTGGCGCCAGCAGCGCAGCTTCCGCATCACCGAAGGCGCCACCGAGGTGATGAAGATGGTCATCGCCCGGCATGTGCTGAAGACGTATGGGTGAACACCTACGCGTCATTGCGAGGAGCGTAGCGACGAAGCAATCCAGAACGGAGGCGCCGCACTGGATTGCTTCGCTTCGCTCGCAATGACGTCTATTTATTGCAGTAATACTCGATCACGTCCCACAGCGGCTTGCGCTGATAATTGGCATCGAGCGGCAGCGGCCGGTTGGGCAGGCCGTCCTTGCGCTTGTTCCAGGTCGGCACCCACGTATAGCGGTCGGTGATGCCCCAGGTGGCGATGCTTTCGGGCGGGACAGCGGCGAATATGGCATCGAGGAAATCGTGGGCGCGCGCGGCGACGATGGCGTCGCGCACGGCGATCGGCCCGGGCAATTCCTTGTCGATGACGTCGAGCTCGGTGACGTGCACCGCGAGCCCAAGGGTTTTGAGCTCTGCGACGAAGTCGTACAGGCCGTCGCGGTCGATCGCGTATTGCCCGCGGATGTGGCCCTGCAAGCCGATGCCGTGCAGCGGCACACCGCGGTCGAGCAGATCGTGAATGAGCCGGCGGAAAGCCTCGCGCTTCTTGGGCGACTTGCCGTCGAGACATTCGAGATCGTATTCGTTGAGAAAGAGTTTTGCGGCGGGATCGACGCGATGCGCAATGCGAAACGCCAGATCCATGTATCTGTCGCCGAGGTTTGACAGCCAGACGTTCGGCCGCAGACCAGGCGCGTTGCCGTTGGCTTCGTCGATCGGCTCGTTGACGACGTGCCAGGTTTTGATCTTGCCGCGATAGCGCCCGACCACTTTCTCGATGTGCTCGGTCATCGTTCGCTCGGCGTCGGCTGAGCCCTCGATGTTTTTGGTCCAATCCGGCATCGCGCCATACCAGACCAGCGTGTGGCCGACCATGGTCATGTTGTTCGCCTCGGCAAAGGCGAGCACGGCATCGGCGTAATCGAAGCGGAATTGCGCCGCGGTCGGCCGCAGCCAACCCCAGAACAGGCCGGCCTCCGGCGTCAGCTGCTGACAATAGGTCTGCAGTGCATCGCGGTAGTCGATCTCGCCTTGCAGCGGCTCGAAGCTGACGCAGGCGCCGTAAGGGATGCGTTTCGGCGCAAACGCGCTCTTCAGGCTCGCCGCCGCCGGGCGCGGCGCCAAGGCGCCGCCGGCCAATCCGGCGACGACGCTGGCGGCGGCTGTGAGCGCTTGTCGGCGCGACAACATCGTTGCGGCCCAAATCCGGTTCGCCGATGGCGGATGCCACGGTCGTTGCCGCGAATGTATGGGGCGCACCTGCGGGCCGCCAGAACCGCAGCCGTGAATTGCCGCATTAACCTGAATCGGAAACCTGAAATTTAATCAAATTCAAGTCGATCAATAACCTTTACGGGACAAAAGAACCGCGCAGCGCCGCGAATCGCTGGACACGCGACGTGCAGGCCATCTAAGTCGTCGCAACTTTCCCTTTCAGATGCGCGGCATGAAATATCGTTCCGATATCGACGGGCTGCGGGCCGTGGCGATTCTGCCGGTCGTCGCCTATCACGCCGGCATCGCGCTCGTGCCCGGCGGCTTTGTCGGCGTCGACGTCTTTTTCGTCATTTCGGGATATTTGATCTGCCGCCTGATCAACGACGAGATCAAGGACGGCAGCTTCACTGTTGCCGCGTTCTACAAGCGGCGCGCCATGCGGCTGTTTCCGGCGCTGTTCGCCATGCTGCTGGTAACGAGCGTGTTGGCGTATCTTTATCTGCTGCCGATCGAGCTGAAGGAATTCTCCGACAGCATGATCGCCGCCGTGACTTACGTCTCGAACATATTTTTCGCTTTGACGACGGGCTACTTCGACGCGCCGGCGGAAACCAAGCCGCTGTTGCACACCTGGTCGCTCTCGGTCGAGGAGCAGTTCTACATCGTTTGTCCGCTGTTCATGCTGGCCTGCCACCGGTTTTGCCCGCGGCGCCTGAACGCCCTGATCGCGATCGGCGTGCTGTTGTCGTTCGCCGCCGCCGTGCTGGCCTATACTCGAAATCCGACATTCGCGTTTTTCCTCACCCCCTTTCGTGCCTGGGAGCTGCTGCTCGGCGCGCTCATCGGACTGCGGTTCTTCCCGGCGCCGGCAACGTCGGATTTCAAGAGCGTCATCGGCGGCTCAGGCCTGGCGCTCGTGCTCTTTGCGGTATTCGGATTTTCCCGCGACACCCCGCTGCCGCTGGCGACGGCGGCGGCATGCGTCGGCACCGCGTTGATCATCCATTCCAGCGAAAACGGAATCTCGGTCGTGGGCCGGCTGCTGTCGTGGCGGCCCATGGTCTTCATCGGTCTTATTTCCTATTCGCTCTACCTCTGGCACTGGCCGATCATGGTGTTCCACCGTTCCGACGGATTCCTGTTCGCGCAGGCGTCGATAACGGCCAAGCTCGGGTTGATTGCGGTTTCGATCGGGGTTGCGTACCTGTCGTGGAAATTCGTCGAGATGCCGTTCCGGATCAGGACCAAGACGATCTCGGTGCGGCTTGCCTTGGGCGGCGCGCTGGCCAGCATGGCGGTGGTGGGTGCGCTCGGTGCTACGGCGCTTGCGCTCGGCGGCGCGCCATACCGTTTCCCGCAGTCGATCGTCACCATCGGCTCGTATCTCGGCTACAATCCGGCGGCGGCGTTCCGCCAAGGCCGGTGCTATCTGGGCGCCAACCGGGAAACCTTTGATGCCAAGACCTGCCTGACCAAGGATGCGACGCGGCCGAATTACCTGTTGATCGGCGACAGCCACGCCGCGCAATTGTGGCTCGGGCTGTCATCGGTGCTGTCTTCGGTCAATCTGATGCAGGCGACGGTGACGATGTGCCGCCCGGTCCGCACCGTCACCACGGCCTTCGATACGCGCAAGTGCCCGCAGCTGATGCATTTCGTTTTTGACGACTATCTGGTGAACGAGAAAGTCGACAAGGTGCTGCTGGCGGCTGCCTGGAAAGAGGAAGATCTGCCGAAGCTTGCCGCCACCCTCGATTACCTGAAGGAACACGGCATAGCCGCCGCCGTGTTCGGCCCGATCGTCGAATACGACTACGCGCTGCCGCGCCTGTTGGCCGATGCCATCCGCTATCACGATCCGCAACTCGCCGACCGGGAACGCACGGCCGCGGTTCCCGTGCTCGATCGGCGCATGCGCATGCTGGTGACCGGAAAAGGCGTGACCTACATCTCGACCTACGACGCGATGTGCAGGAGCGGCACCTGCGACAAGTTCGTCACCGGCAATATTCCGTTTCAGTTCGATGCCGGGCATTTGACGGCCGAAGGCTCGATCGCGCTTGCGGAAAAACTGCGCGATAACGACGCGTTGCCATGAACGCGGCGTCGGTGCCGGCCTCATCGGCCGCGCGTATCATGATCATTAACCGTTAACCGTGGAACTGCTTCAAGCGCGCGGCAACGCGTGGCATTGCTATCCGGTTCAATGCCGATTTGTTTATAGAGGTGAGTTGTGAAGGTTTTGGAGTTGGCACGACTCGGTACCCATCACGTCCGCAACGCCGTGGCCGAGGAAATTTATCTGCGCACCGGCCACGATGCCACGATCCCGGTTTCGATCTACGGCGAAGTGATCGAGCGCTGCAATTACAAGTGCCGCTATTGCGATTACTGGCGGCGGCCGAATTACCGCGACGAAATGTCGATCGAGGAGTGGCAGAAGGCGCTGCTCGATCTGAGGGATTTCATCGGCCACTACCACATCGAGTTTTCCGGCGGCGAACCGTACATCAAAAAGGGCTTTGTCGACCTCATCACCTTCTGCGGCGAGCAGGGGCTCAAATGGGGCGTCACCACCAATGGCGGCGCTTTCGGCAACGAGAAGGTGGTCGATTGGACGGTCAAGGCGAAGCCGTTCAACATCAATATCTCGATCGATTCGCGCAATGCCGACGTGCACAACTATTCGCGCGGCATCGAAGGCTCGCTCGACGATATCCTCGTCGGCATCCGTTCGCTGATCCGCGCCAAGGCCAAGCACGGCGCCGACTTTCCGATCATCATCAAGGCCGTGGTGCATAAGCTGAACTTCCGGCTGTTGCCCGACATGGTGAACTGGGTGCGCGATATCGGCGCCACCGCGATCAACTTCCAGCCGGTCGAGCAGGTCACCGACGAGGCCAAGGACGAGTTCTGGATCGGCCCGGAAGATCTCGACGATCTCATCAAGGTCAAGGACCGGCTCCTGGAGATGAAGCGCCAGGGCGGCCCGATCCTCAATTCGGATCTGCTGCTCAATCTGTGGCCGAACCATTTCCGCCGCGAGAAGGCACCGCGCGAGGCGATGCCGTGCCGCATCGGCATGCGCAATTTTTTCATCCGCTCCGACGGCCGGGTCGAAATGTGCTGGAACTTTCCGCCGATCGGGAACGTCCGCACCCAGACGGCGCGCGAAATCTGGTACGGCAAGGACGGCACCGAGCGCCGCAAGGAGACCGTGGCCTGCGAGACGCTGTGCCTGTTCACGTGTCTGTCGCAGAAGAACCTCAGCGACAAATTCAAGATGGGCATGAAGCTGTTACGCAAGCCTGCGGCCTGACCGCGAGGCCGGGTTCCATCGCCCGGAACCCATTGAGCCCCCCGGCCCGGTCATCAAGAGGCCCCTGGGCCGGCTCAATTTCGCCTTTCTAGCCAATAGAGTACGCGGCGACGGCGGGGCGACACTGTTGGCTTACCCGAAGCGGTAAGCCGAACGTAACCATATCGTGTGTAGTGTCGAAAACAGCGAACGGCAGCCGCGAAGGCGCCGACGCCAGTGAGGCCGGAACAATGATCAAAACTATCGCCGCCGGATGCTTTGCCGTTGCTGCCCTGGTCGTGGCGCAAAGCGCCACAGCAGCCGACTTGTCCGTCGCCCCGCTCTACAAGGCACCGCCGCCTGCGTTGGCGCCGGCCTATAACTGGAGCGGCTTCTATCTCGGCATCAACGGCGGCGGCGGCTGGGGCCATTCCAATTGGGATTCGAGCGCGGATCGCATCGGACTGTCCGGCGGGCTCGTCGGCGGCACCGCCGGCTACAATTGGCAGATCGGCAGCGCCGTTCTCGGCGTCGAGGGCGATATCGATTGGGCCAACCTCAAAGGGACCAATTCCTCGACGCTCTGCCCGGCCGGCTGCAGCACCAGCGACACCTGGCTCTCCACCGTGCGCGGCCGCGCCGGCTATGCTTTCGGCAACGTGCTGCCCTATGTCACCGGCGGCCTTGCGCTAGGCGACATCCGCGCCGCGACGCCGGGCTTTGCCGGCGCCAGCAACACCAGCGCCGGCTGGACCGCGGGCGGCGGCATCGAGGTCGGATTGACCGGCAATTGGAGCGCGAAAGCGGAATATCTCTATGTCGATCTCGGCCGCTTCAATTGCGGCGTCAGCTGCAACGGCTTGCCGACCGACAATGTGTCGATGCACGACAACGTGGTCCGCGCCGGCGTGAACTATCGCTTCGGCGGGGGCCAGTAGCCTTCGCACGGCGACCGGCGGGAGCGCCGTTCTCCCGCAATTGACTCCCCTCCTCCGCCTGGTGTCAGTTCACCTGTAGGGTGGGTAAAATCGCTTTTGCGATTTTGCCCACGCCGCCGGCCCGCGTGGGCGTTGCGCATGCAGCGCAAGGCGCCTTCGCTCGACCAAGCCGGCGCAATGCCCACCCTACGCAGAGACGTGACCATGACCCATGCCACCGCCGTCGATTTCGACAAATACCGCTTGCGCAGCTTCGTCGAGCGCCTGATCGAACTCGGCGAGGTCGAGATCCACGACAAGCCGGTGCCGCTCACCGGCTTGAGCCCGATCATCGAGCGCACCGACAAGGCGGTGCTGTTCAAGAAGGCCGGCCCCGAACAGGTCGAGTTGGTCGCCAAGACCGCGGGCAACCGCAAGCGCCTGGCCGCCGCGTTCGAGACCTCAGAGGACAAGCTCTACGACGAATATTTCAGAAGGCTCGCGAGCCCGCAGCCGCTGGTCGAGGTGCCGTCCGGCGACGCCCCGGTGCACGATATCAAGATCACCGGCAAGGACGTCGATCTCACCAAGCTGCCATTCCATCCGCAGCACGCTTATGACGGCAGCTGTTATTGCAGCTCGGCCATCGACTACACCATCGACCCGGCGACCGGCCGCCGCAATGTCGGCTGCCGCCGCCTGAGCCTGCGCAACCGCACCGAAGCCGGCACCAATGTCACCGCGCCGTCCGACCTCAAGCGCATCTACACCGCCGCGGTGGCGCGCGGCGAGAAGCTGCCGGTGACGTTCACCGTCGGCGCCCATCCGCTCGATTTCTTCGCCGCGACCACGCGGCTGCCGGGCGATGAGCTGGCGCTGGTCGCCGGCTTCCGCGCCGAGCCGGCGCCGGTGGTGAAAAGCCTGACCAACAATATTCTCGTTCCCGCCGACGCCGAGATGACGCTCGAGGGCTATCTCGACGAGCGCGGCTATGTCGAGCCGGAAGGGCCGTTCGGCGAATATATGGGCTATTACGGCGCCATCCACATGGACCCGGTGTTTCACTGCACCGCCATCACCATGCGCCGCGACGTGCTGCATCACACCTTGCTGCACGGCTCGGCCTTCATGCTCGACCAGACCGACAGCGCCAATATTTCGGCGATGCGCACCGAAGCCGAGGCCATGCGTATCCTGAAAAATGCGGTACGCGAGCCGGTCGCGGTCTATCTGCGCAGCGTTTCGGGCGGCGCCAATACGCTGCGGGTATCGATCAAGCAGCGCAGCTTTGGCGAGGCGCGCTCCGCCATCCACGCGCTGTTCGGCGGCATCATGCGGCTCAAGCACGTCTATGTGTTCGACGAGGACATCGACATCCACGACGACCGCCAGGTGGACTGGGCGCTCGGCACCCGCTTCCAGGCCGACCAGGACCTCGTGGTCCTGCAAGGCATGCTCGGCATGACCATGGACCCGTCGCTCAACGGCCGGCGCACCGGCGCCAAATCCGGCTTCGTTTGCACAAAACCGTTCGGCCGCGACGGCCAGATCCCGCTCACGCGCGCCGCGGCAAAAATCTTCAAGGGACCGGCGCGCTACCAGACCGTCGAGCAGGCGCTCGGCGCCGCGCCGATGTTCTATGCCGACATCGTCGAGTCGCTTGGCTCCGAGGACGGCCGCGAGGTCGCCTGCGCGCTCGACGAGTTGCGCCAGAACGGCCGCCTCGGCCGCGACCGCGACGGGCGTTATCATTTGCAGCAAACAAAGCCCGGCCTGACCGGCATAGTCGGCGAGCTCTATCACGACCCCAATGAGGGTGCGTGAGCGGCCTACCGCGATGACCGCCGACGTGGCCGGCGCAACCACAACCAGCGCATGTTCGGCCTGATGCTGTGGCCGCTCATTCGCTGCCGCTGCCTGGTCCACGAGAAGTATTACCGGCTGGCCGGCGTGCACACGGTGCCGCTGGACGATCCGCAGAGCCGTTTCGGCGCCGGCTAGCAGAACATCACGACGGTGCTGTAAGAGGTCGAGCGGCTGGGCATTCCGCGCGTGCTGTGAAGATCAGTGCAGCAGCGTGGAGTTTGCCGCCATCTGATGGAATTGGTCCACGGTCGCGGCAACGTTGGCGGCGTCCTGGTGGATGGCGTCGAAGGCGAATTCTTGGTGAAACTCGGGAGCTATCGAAGCGAGCGCGGGGCCGGCGACTTGAATGTCGTTGTGGGCGAGCTCGTTGGTGTGAGCGGCCGCGTTCTGTGCCGTATCGCCGCCGAGATTCGGGTGGAAGGCGAAACTGTCGCTGCCCGACCCGCCGAGCGACGCCGACGCGAGCGTCGGCGACGTGGCGGCCGCCGGCGCCGTGACGGTCGCTGGCGCCACGGCGTGCTCGTTGGCGGGTGCCGTGGGCGCCGTCGAAGACGTGGCCTCGCTGTCGGGGGTGCCCGATCCGTCGACGATCGACGAATCCGTCAGGTGCTCGCTGTCGAGCACGGGCGCGCCGGGCACCACGATGGCAATCTGCGATGCGCCGGTGGAGACCTGAATGGCACCTGCACTCAGCGTGCCGCCAGGCGCCGGCCCGGCCGGCGGCACCGCAACGTGGCCGCTGCCGAATCCCGCAAGGTCGCTGTCGCCGGGAGCAGATGCGGCGGACGGCGGCGCCGTAACCGTGTCGCCGGCAAGAGCGAGCTGGTTCACCGGCGGCGCGGCGGTGCCGTCTTGCGCGGTCGAGGGCGAACCCTGGTCGCCGAGGAAGCCGGCCTCGTTTGCCGGGCCCGCGGCGTGGTCGGTCGCGTTCTGGTCGGCCGGCGCCGTCGCGTGATCGTTGCTGGACGCTGTCGTCACGGCCGATGAAGCGTTCTTCGCGCCCGCCGTCGGCGGATCGTAAATGTCGATGCCGCCTTTGCCATCACTCGCGATCGTGAAATTGTCTGTCGTGTATTGGCCGGCCAATTTCAGCGTGACCGACAGATCATCGGTCGCATCGACCACGCACACCGACGTGATGCCGTCGTCGCCATTGTAGGTAGCGTGCAGTGTCGTGTTGCAAGCTTTGAAATCGGCCAGATCGATCGTGTCGGAGTGATTCGCGTCCGGGCAAGTTCCGGTGAAGTTGAAAATGGTGCCGCAGAAATCTGCCGGGTCGCCGAGCACTAGCGTGCCGTAGGTCGGTGAGGCCACCGAGCCGTTGTCGAACGTCACGTTGACGTTCGACAACGCGGCGAATTCCAGCGTGGCCCCATGAATGGTGGCAGTGCCGCCGCAGATCGTGCTCTCGATGTCGAGTACCCCGCCGGACGTCGCCAACAGCGAGCCACAGCTGTTGTCGACGTGGCTTACGACATCCAGCGTGCCGCCACCGGTCGCCTCCAGGAGGCCGTGGTTGACGATAGTGTTGCAGCCGATGTCGATCGTCAGGCTGTCGGCCGAGGCGTTGTCGGCATTGATGACGCCGGCCGTCTCGTTGACCAAGTGCAGCCAATCGTTGCCGGTGCCGATGCTGCCGGCGCCGCTGATAGTGCTCCCATTATCAAGGGCCGCGCCCGGTGCAGCGGCGGTGATCTGGGCCGCGTGGCCTTGCATCGTGATGCCGCCGGAGCCGGTCAGCGTCACCGTTCCGCAGATCACGAGATCGGCGCCGATGGCGCCACCATCGGTGCTGATCTGAGCGAGATCGATGGTGCCGTTGTTGTCGTGCGCCGCGAGGTCGATGGTGCCGATCAGCTTGAGCGTGGCACCGGCATCGACCTGCACGAAGCCGCCGATGGAAATGGCATGGCTGCTGCCGCCGTCGAATACGGTGGCGCTGTCGGTCGACACGACCTCGATCACGCCGCGATCGCCCGACGTCGAATCGTCGGTCAAGAACATGCCGCCCTTGATCGTCACGCCTTCCAGCTCGACGACGGAGCCGCAGCCGTAAGCCGCGATCGTGCCGCCGACATTGCAGACGTTGTCGTCGATCTCGAGCGTGCCGCCGTTGGTCGCTTCCAAGGTGCCGAGATTGGTGACCGTGGTCCCGGTGTCGAGCACCAGCGTATGCCCGCTCACGTCGGCATCGACGACGCCACCCGCCAGATTGCTGAAGACCAGACCTTCGCCGCCGATCGTGCCGGCACCCTCGATGGCGTTGGCGCTGCTCAGCGTGTCGGGGCCCTTGTTGCCGACGATGCTGTCGGTGTCGCCGCTCAGCACCACCGTGCCGCCGCCGGCGAGCGTGATATCGCCATTGACGATCAGGCTGGGATCGCAGCCCTGGACCAGCGTGATCGTGCCATCGTTGGTGACGGTGGCGTTGCCGTCGACGGTGTCTTGCAGCGTCAGCGTCGTATCGTCGTCGACCTGAATGGTGCTGCCGGTCGCAATGGTGACGCCGTCGAATGTGGTGTTGCCGGTGCCGGCAACGGTCTCGATGATGCCGGATGCGCTGGTTTCCAGCGTGCCGCCGAGGATCATCGCTCCCGCGAGCATGATCATCGCGCCGACGCCGTCGGCCTCGATGCTGCTGCCCTGATTGTAAATGTTGGTGCCGTTGAACCTGATGGTGCCGCAGGTCAGCGCCTCGATGGTGCCGCCCGAGGTCGGCGCCGAGGCGTTGCTGTTAATAGTACCGCCGTTGAAGGTGATCGCGCCGCCGTTCGACGCCTTGATCGTCCCGCCGCCGCCGGCAACCGCGGAGTCGAGCGTGATCCCGACATTGTTGAACATGAAGGTGGCGCACGCCGCCGTTGCCTCGACCGTGCCACCCGCGATGTCCGCCGTTTCGGAACTGTCGTCCAGCGTGCCGCCGTCAAAGACGATGGCGCCGTCGCGCAATGCCTCGATCGTGCCGCCAGCATTGGTCGTGGTGGCGCCCTCGAAATTGATGGTGCCACCGTGGGACGCTTCCACCGTTCCGCCGCTGCCGCCGGACGCCCCAGCGCCGATGTTGACCGTGCCGTTGTTGAACGTGATCGTGCCGCAGTTCGTCGCCTCGATTAGACCGCCGGCGACGTCAGCGGTTGCGGAACCATCGTTGAGCGTGCCGCCGTCGAAGGTAATGCTGCCGCCGTGGGTGGCCTCGATCTTGCCGCCGCCGAAGTTTTCGACGGTGACTCCGCTGAGCGTGATGCTACCGTCACAGGTCGCTTCCAGCGTGCCGGCGCCGCCCGACGTCGCCGAGCCGATGTCGAGCTCACCATTGTTGACGGTGATGGTGCCGCCCGCGGCATCGAGCGTGCCGCCACCGCTCGCGACCGACGAGCCGAGACCGATCGTGACGTTGTCGAACTCGATCGAGCTCGACGCGTCCGCCTCGATGGTGCCGCCGGCAACGCCCGCGGTGGTCGAACCGCTGTCCACCTCGGTTCCGAGCAGCGTGATCGAGCCGCCACCCGACGCCTTGATGGTGCCGGGCGTGGCGCCGTAATTGTTGACGGAGTCGTCGATCTCCAGGGAGCCTTGGTCGGTCGCCTCGATCAGGCCGGTATTGGTGATGGTGTTGCCGGTCTCGATGTCGATCGCGGCACCGTCACCGTCGGCGTCGATGGTGCCGGCGTTGTTGAGCGTCAGCGACGTCGACCCGGCATCGCCGATATCGCCGGAGCCGGTGAGTGTTGCGTCCGCGGCAATGTCGAGGGTGCCGCCGGTCGCCCCGGCGACGATCGAGGCTACGTCCGGGGGGTCGTCGAGCATGAAAGTGCCGCCGCCCTCGAACGTCACGGTGCCGTTGATCGTGGTCGTGTCTTCGAGATCCAGGAACGACCCAGTGTCGGCCTTAAGAATGCTGCCGTCGTTAATGGTGACGCCGGAGAGCGTGCTGGTGCCGCTCGGCGTCTCGATGATGCCGCCGCCGCTCGATTCCACCGTACCGCCAATGATGGTCGCCCCTGCAAGGCGGACCACGGCGTCGGCGCCAGTTGCCTCAATGGTGCCATTACCTGAAACCGTGACGCCGAAGAATTCGACGACGGTGAGGCCGAAGTCACCATGCCGGGCCGCAATCGTGCCGCAGTTGTCGACGTCGCTGTAGATATAAAGCGCCGAGCCGCCGATCGTGGCTTCCATAAGCCCAAAGTTTACAATGTGGTTGGAACCGGTATCGACGGCGATAGTACCGGTGGCATCGATAACGCCGTGGGTCTCGTTCTTCAGCGTCAGCTGCGCGTCGCCGGCGCCGATCCCGCCGGAACCCTTGATGGCGATGCTGTTGTCGAGCGTGTTGGTGCCGGTGCTGGCGCCGATGATGTCGGAGCCTGTGGCATCCAGATTGACCGAGCCGCTCCCGTTGAGCGTTACGATACCGTCGATCACCAGATCCGGATCGCCCGACACGATCTCGATCGTGCCGTTATCGGTGATCGTGCCGGCGAGGTCGAGAGCGGCGCCCTTTTCGACCTTCACGACGCCTTGGACCGTTACCGCGTTTGTCGAACCGTCGAGCACCGAATCGCCGTCGTCTGACGCCACGACTTCGATCAGACCCGACAGGTCGGTGAACAGCGTGCCGCCCTTGATCGTCGTATCGGCAAGTTGAACGATAGTACCCGTGCCGACGGCGGAGATGGTGCCGCCGTCGTTATTGACCGTGCTGTCGGTGAAATAGATGGTGCCGGCGCTGCCATCGTCGCCCCCGCCGAAAGACGCCCGGATGAAGCCCGTATTGTCGATGCAGCTATCCGTGAAAGTAATGGTGCCGCTATCAAACGCGCCGATGCCGTTGCCGTCCAGATTGGTACCGGCGGAGTTGACGACATGGTCGTGTTCGAAAGTGATCGAAGAGCCATCCTGCGCTTCGATCGCTCCGCTATTGGTCACGCAGCCATGGTCGAAGGTGATCGTGCCGCCGCCGTCGGCAGTGATGCCGCCATTGCCGTCTTCGCTGGGTGCGCTGTCGTTTTCGACGACGCTGTGATCGAAGGTGACGGTGCCGCCGTTGGGCCCGATATGGCCGTGGTTTTCGACGTGGCTGTGATCGAAGGTAACCTGACCGCCACTTTGCGCGCCGATGTCGCCGCCTGCGTCGTTGGTAACGGTGACGGCGCCGAAGGTGACGGTGCCGCCGTTGCCGCTATCGTCGCCGGCGCCGATCTGGCCGGTACACTCGTTGGTGACGTCGCCGTCGATCTGGACGACCGACGCCGCGCCGGAGCTTTCGATCGTGCCGGAATTGTCGACCGCGTCTTCGATCTTGAGCGTTTCGTTGCCGATCACTCCCACCGGGCCGCCGGTGGTCGCTTCCAGCGTGCCGGCATTGGTGACGGTGTGGCCGGTGTGGATGGTGAGTGCAAAGCCGGGCTCATTCGCGTCGATCGTTCCACCCGACTCATTGTCAAGCGTCAGCTTGCCGTCGGCGGCGCCGATTTGGCCAGAACCGTCGATGGTGCTGAAGCTCTTCAGCGTTGTCCCGGTCGTCGACGCAACGATGTCGCCGCCCAGCAGAAACTCGCCGGTGCCTTCGAACGTCACGATACCGCCGCCGGCCAGTGTCGTGGTTTCCGAGAGCAAGAAGGAGCCGCCTAAGCCGGTGTCGGCGGCGTCCAGCACGCTGCCGCCGAGGATGGTGACGTCTTGCAGGGTGCTGCGCCCGAACGTCGCCTCGATGACACCACCATCGCTGCTCGCGAGCGTGCCATCGTTGATGTCGGTGCCGAACAGGTCGACGACGGCGCCGCAACCGATCGCCTGGATGGTGCCGCCGTCGTTGAAAACCGTGCTGGTATCGATGTCGACTGTGCCGCCGCGCAACGCTTCGATGACGCCGCCGGGGCCGCCGGCGTCGTTGTTGTTGTAGATCGTGCAGGACAGGCTCAATGAGACCGTACCGCCGCACGACGCCAGGATGGTGCCGCCGCCCGTTCCGGCCACCGACGAGCCGTTGTAGACCGTGGTGGTAGCGAAATCGACGCTGCCGCCGTGCATTGCCTCGATCGTGCCGCCGCTCGCACCCGAAACGGTGACGCCGTTGTAGACCGTGCCCTCGCCGAACGAGATCAAACCGTCCGAGAGCGCTTCGAATACGCCGGTGCCGTCATTATAGACGGTATGACTATCGACGAAGATGGCGCCCTGATGATCCGACTTGAATGTGCCATCGTTGGTGATGGTGCCGCCGAAGAAGTTGATGGTGGCACCGTTCGCCTCGACGGTAGCGCAGTGGTCATTTTCGAGCTGGACCGAGCTCAGCGTTATGGTGCCGTGATCTTCGGCGATGATGGTGCCGGCGTTTTCCGATGAATCGCTGTCGGTGATGCTGATCTGCGCGCCGAAGCCGGTGGCTTCGATCTTCGCGTCGTTGATGACGTCGCCGTTGATGGTGATGGCGGTGGTGATGGCGGTGACGCTGTCACTGCCGATGGCCTCGACCGTGTCGACCTGATTTAAGCTGGCGTGATTATTGAGGCCGTTCTTAAGATCGACGGTGCCGCCATTGACCGCTTCGAGCAGATCGAAATTGTCGAGGCCGCCGTCGAAGATGAGGTGGCCGCCGTCTGCGGCCTCCATGGTGCCGTAATTGCCGCCCTGGTCGCCGCTGCCGCCACCACCACCGCCGCCGCCGCCGTTGTGCGTTTGGAAGAAACGCACCGTGCCGCCGGCGCCGGCCTCGATCAAGCCGTGGTTCGAGCCGCCGTCGATGTTGATGTGGAAGTCGACCTCGCCGCCGTTGACGGCCTCGATGATGCCGGAGTTCACGTTCTCGTCGGCGTCGATATCGATGGTGACCAGGCCACCGTCGGTGGCGGTAATATGGCCACTGCCGTCGTTGAGCAGCGTGGTGTTGCCTTCGAGCGTCAACGACGCGCCGTCGCCCTCGACCGTCATCGTGCCGGTATTGGTCACGCTGTCGCCGTGCAGCACCGAGGCGCCATTGGTGACGACCACATTGCCGGCATTGGTGTCGGTGCCGCCGATGACAGAGGCATTCATCAGATCGAGCTCTGACGACGCACCGACGATGTTTAGCTCGCCGGCGGCGGTATTGTTGACGGTGATATCCTCGAGCTGCAGGACGCCGCCGAGCGTGGATTCCAACACGTTGCCGTTGGCAATCGAGCCGCCGTTGAAGGTGATGGTGCCGCCGGCCGCATTGATCGTGCCGCCGGCCGGGTCGGTCGCGCTGATGGCCTCGTTGGTGACGGCGACGTTGATGAACGTGACGCTGCCGCCATTTTCGGCGACGACCGAATAGAGGTTGTCGAATGTCGCGGCGGAAAGCGTGACGGCCGTGCCGGCCCCGTCGGCCTGCACCGTCCCGGCATTGACGACGCTGTCTTGGATCCACAGCGTGCCGATGGTCGCCGCCACCGGATCGACGGTCGCCTCCATCACGCCGTCGTTGTAGACCTGATTGCCGGTATTGACGGTCAGGACGCCGTTATTAGCATTGACGGTGCCGAAATTCTCAAACGTCAGAAGACCGTCGCCGCCGCCGATCGTGCCGGTGCCCTCGATGGTGTAGTCGACATTGATCAGGACCGCGCCGGTGCCGGGAGCGCCGAGGATGTAGTTGTCGCCCGGCGTGCCAATCATTTTGATAGTGCCGCCGCCGACCAGGGGCACGGCGCCGTGGATGAACAGCGTTGGATCGGAGCCGGATGCGTTCAACTGCACCGTGCCGGCACCGTGGATGAAATCGTAAATCGTGAAGGACGTGCCGCTGACAATGTTGAGGACCGAGTTGTTATCGACCTCCAGCCCGGCAGCCGAGTCGGCGCCGACGGTCGTCACTTTGGTCAAAACGTGATGGTCGGGAATGATGACTTCTTGGGGCGACGATGGCGGGGAGCCGCCAAGCCAAAATTGGCCGCTGTTCCAAAGGCCGCTGCCATTGGCGATCCAAATGACCACGGTCAGCGGTCCGGTCGACGGTATCGTGTCGGGAGTCGATCCCGTGCCGTTCAGATTGCCGCTCGTCCCATTCAGGTTGATATTCGTGTTGCCGTTTTCCAGGAGCTGCGGAATCGGATTGGGCAATTCGAACGGCGGCGGCGTGGTGGAGCTGCCGTTGTTGCCGTTTGGCTGATTGAGCGGATTGAGCGTCAGGAACAGCTGATGCAGCATCTCCTGCTCGAAGGCGTATTGCGAATTCGTCGCCGGCTCGGTCGACACCAGCGGCGGCTGCCCGAGCCCTTGCGGCGTCAGGTAGGTGACATATCCGGATTGCGACACCGTCACGAGAACGATGGGATTGCCGTTGGCGTCGCGTTGGATGATGCCGTTCGCATCGGTCAGGTACACGTCCCACATGCCGGTGATGCCGGTGCCGATATCGGGCATGACCGCGAACGTGTAGGTGTGGCCGCCGGCGTTCGCCGTGATCGTGGCGGGAGTGTCGGGCTGCTCCTGCACCACGCCGGTGGTGCCGCGAATGCCCATGGTCGCGACCGGCGTCGCGATCTTCATGTCGCCCGTATGGGCGACCTTGCCGGCGACGAAGGCGAAGGTGCCTTCGACCAGGGTGAACAGCGCGCCGTTGCCATTGCTGTTGGCGTCGTACGCATACTCGTTGAGCGCCATGCGCGTATTGGCGACCAGATTGAGCACGGTGCCGTCGGGAAACGAGATGCCGCACGACGCGCTCGCTCCGGTCTGCACCACGTCGCTCTTGAACACGGCGTCGCCGACATGAAGCGCGACCGTTGCGCCATTGCGCACCACGGTGACGTCGCCGACGACTTTTTCGATTTTGCCGATGGCGTCGGGCGGCGTGGTGGGCTGCGCCTGCGCGTAGTGCCCGGGCATCGCCGATCCGGCGAGCAGATCGACCGTGTCGGGCGACAAGTGCGCGCCGTTCGGCGCCACCAAGGCCGGGTGATGCTCGCTCGCGAAGTAGCCGGGAATTAAATGATGCTGGCCGTCGCGACCGGTGAGGACGAGATCAGGCCCGGCGCGGTGGAACTGCGCCGTGAACAGCAGTTCGGTGTCGGGCACGAGCACCGAATGTGCCGAAGAGTCATGAGGGATGACGGAGCCGTCGGCCCCCAGCCCACCCTCCACCGTGAACCCATGCGCCATTCACGCTTCCCAATCGAGCGAAAAGTCGAAGGACCTCCCCCGAGCCGGCGTGTCGTCAGTCACTCCCGAAAATGCCCCTAAGTGACTGCGGCGTAACGCGTACTCTATGCCAACCGGAGAGGCAAGTTTATCCTGAATCAAGGCTTAAATGCGTACCGCTCCATTGCAAACCGGCGTGGAGTTGGGCAAATTTTACACAATCGAAGCCCGCAGACTGTGCCGTACGACACCGTGCCGCCAGCAGCGTGGTATTCGTGTAGGGATGAAGCATCAGGGAGCGTGTAATGACGAGGAAACGCAGCCTCTACTTGAGCGTCGCGGCGATCTGTCTCGCCGGCTGTTTTATCTGGTCGCAGCCGCGAGCCGAGACCACGGTCCCGATCAAAAAGACCGACATCGGCGGCGTGGTGACGAGCCCGAACGGGCCGGAAGCCGGCGTCTGGGTGATCGCCGAGACTCACGATCTGCCGACCCGCTACGCCAAGATGGTCGTCACCGACGACCAGGGCCGCTACGTCGTGCCCGATCTGCCGAAGGCTAAATATACCGTCTGGGTGCGTGGCTATGGTCTCGCCGATTCGGCGAAGGTCGAGGCCGAGCCCGGCAACCAGCTCAATCTCAAAGCCGTGCCGGCGGCCAATGCGGCGGAAGCCGCCAAGATTTATCCGGCGATCTACTGGTATTCGATGCTGAAAATTCCCGGCGCCGATCAGTTCGGCGGCCATAGCGACATTCCCGACAAGGTGAAGCAGACCGACTGGCTCAACGCCATGAAGAACAACGGCTGCATCGGCTGCCATCAGCTCGGGGGGCTGGCCACGCGCACCTTGCCGAAGGGGCTCGGCGAATTCAAAACCTCGGAAGAAGCCTGGGCGCGCCGCGTGCAATCCGGCCAGGCCGGCCCGCTGATGGTCAACCTGATCGCCGGCGATCTCGCCTCGACGCCGATCAAATATTTCGCCGAGTGGACCGACCGCATCGCCGAAGGCGAATTGCCCAAGGACAAACCGCAGCGGCCGCAAGGCATCGAGCGCAACGTCGTCATCACCACGTGGGATTGGGCCGACGACAAGCATTACCTGCACGACGAGATTTCGACCGACAAGCGCAACCCGACGGTCAACGGCTACGGCCCGCTGTTCGGCTCGCCGGAATACGCCACCGACATCATTCCGATCCTCGATCCGGTGAAAAACAGCGTCACCAAATTCCACGCGCCGGTGCGCGATCCCGACATGCCGTTCTCGCTCGGACCGGGCCACGCCGCGGCGTTAAAACCGTTGGCGCCGTCGCCGTATTGGGGCAGCGAGCAGATCTGGGACACCCACATCAACAACCACAATTCGATGATGGATGAGAAAGGCCGGCTGTGGCTCGCCGCCGCGGTGCGCGGCGTCAAGGATCCGGATTTCTGCGGCAAGGGGTCCGACCTGATCTCCGCCAAATTATTCCCGCTGGATCAGAGCCAGCGGCAATTGGCGATGCTCGATCCGAAGACCATGAAATACACCTTCGTCGACACCTGCTTCACCACCCATCACGTGCAATTCGGCTTCGACAAGAACGACACGCTATGGGCGTCGAGCGGCGGCGGCGGCGGTGTGGTCGGTTGGCTCAACACCAAGAAGTTCCTGGAGACGGGCGACGCGGCAAAGTCTCAAGGCTGGACCGCGCTCATCGTCGATACCTCGGGCGACGGCCAACGCGGCGAATACACCGAGCCCGGCAAGCCGCTCGAGCCGGGCAAGGACATGCGCATCGGCCAAGTGTTCTACGCAGTAATGCCGAGCCCGGTGGACGGCACGGTGTGGGGCACGATTCGCGCCAACCCCGGCGCGGTCGTACGGCTCAATCCCGGTTCCAATCCGCCGGAGACGGCGCTTTCTGAAATCTACAATGTCGCGGCGCCCGGCTTCGGCCCACGCGGCGGCGACATCGACAGTAAAGGCGTGGTCTGGGTGTCGCTGGCCAGCGGCCATCTCGGCAGTTTTGATCGCCGCAAATGCAAAGGTCCGCTTAACGGGCCGAACGCCACCGGCAATCATTGTCCCGAAGGCTGGTCGTTCTACAAATATCCGGGCCCGGGCTTTGAAGGCATCGGCGATAACTCGGCGGAGTCGAGCTATTACACCTGGGTCGACCAGCACAACACGCTTGGCCTCGGCAACGACGTGCCGGTCTCGACCGGCAATCTCAACGACGGCCTGATCGCCTTTGCCGACGGCAAGATGATCACCATGAAAGTGCCCTACCCGACCGGCTTCTACGCCAAGGGCCTCGACGGCCGCATCGACGATCCAAAAATCGGCTGGAAAGGCCGCGGCCTGTGGACCTCGAGCGGCGACCGCGTGCCCTGGCACCAGGAAGGCGGCCTCGGCATGACGCCGATGGCGGTGCATTTTCAGATCAGGCCGAGCCCGCTGGCGGATTGATTAGCAGCGCGATCGAGAACTTCAACAACGTCATGGCCGGGCTTGTCCCGGCCATCTACGTCTTGCTTAAATCACGGGATGGCGGGCGGCTGGGTCTATTTCATGACCAATCGGCGTGACGGCATTTTGTATGTCGGCGTCACAAGCAATTTGCCGCGACGGGCGTTCGAGCATCGGGAGGGACTAGTTGCTGGCTTCACAAAACGTTACGGCCTGAAAAAGTTGGTTTATGCCGAATTCTACGATGACATACGATATGCAATTCAGCGCGAGAAGACCATCAAACACTGGCCTCGCGCGTGGAAGGTCCGCCTCATCCACGGCACGAATCCGCAGTGGGAAGACCTCTACGAGACTCTCATATGAGAGCAAAGAATTGCGACGCCAAATCACTTACTGCGTCATGGCCGGGCCTGTCCCGGCCATCCACGTCTTTGGTTTGATACGCAAAAAGACGTGGATGCCTGGCACAAGGCCGGGCATGACGAGCGAAGCTAAACCCAGGATAACCGCTAATATGCTCCGCTATTCGGTTCTGCGCGCTATGGCTTCTGGCCTACAACCACGTAGTGAGTTGGGGTGTCCCGGTTCGCAAAAAGGCGTATCTTAACAACGATAAGAGACTCGCCTCCCAAACCACTGTTGTCTATTTCTATTTGGTGAAGGTCTGGAAATGGTGGCTGTTTACCGATTCCGGACCCGATAAAATACGGAAGGCAGTACGGCTTTACACCGCGAATGGCATGAATAAGAAATGGATGAAAACTTCCGCAGCCTAACTCAGCCGCCGCATAGGAATGGGCAATTTTGGCTAGCATCCTACCGTAGTCGTCTTGCTCTCCCCGCGCACTCGGCTCGATTCCCATGACGGCTACAGAATTCGCTCGATACTTTGCTTTTATTCTGTTTAGCTTTTCTCCGAATCCTTCCATTAGTTCGGCGGAATATACGCCGCCTGTTAAAGGCTTATCTTCTATTTTCTGACCCAACAATAATCCAGGAAACGGAAATACCAAGCTCATCAACAATGCTGGAAAATCTTCAATTGGAACCTTCACTCTATTGTGGTCCAACATCAACACGAAGCGCTCGGCCTTTCGGCTTTCTCGTCCCTTAGCGCCTCGTCGTTTTTGAGGCAATCCGAGTTGTCTCCGAACTGGCCGCAAAATATTGCATGCATGCCCTTCAAATGCATGCGTTTGGCCCGCGCAGATCGCACAACTTGCGTTTTCGATGACTAAGGCGCCACCTAAACTTTCAGGAATGATATGTTCTAGCGTCAGCGGCGTTTCTGGCGTTTCATTGCAATAAATGCATCCGTTAGCGCCCGCTCCATCGTACTCGCGGCGATAGACGTGCTGACGTTTCATTTTGGTCAGCTTTTCTACTGCAGGACTATTCATGTCGTCTGGTGAAAGCCAGCGGAATACGCCTGCTATTTTGCCCTATGCATCCGCATCGATCCATATCATAAGCCAATTACCCATTCGATTCGGAGAAACGCAATGGTCAACTGGAAAGCTCCTGCCGATGTTCACCGCGCCTCGATGCAGCTCGTGCAATTCGGCAAGAAGCTCACTGGCCCGCATCTTGTTTTTAGCGGCGCTTTGGACGAGTGCGTCCGCTACATTCGCGATCGTAGCGCCGCTTCCAAACCGCTCTACTCGATTATGGTCGGTCCTGAGGCTGGCCTCGCTAACACCACGCTCCATTACCGCGATATTGAAGAGTTAGGATCACCAAGCTGAACCGACGTCCCAGAGTTTAGGCGCGTTAAGACGTGGATGCCCGGCACAAGGCCGGGCATGACGACCCGTAAAGTGGCTTACGAATCTTTTCCCCTAAAGATTCACCGCCACGAGCCACCCCTCGGATTGGTGGGATTGATTTAGCCCAGCAAAATCAACACTGAATCGCAGTCGCTTTTTCACGCACTCCTGTTTTGCTACATTCGCGGCATCCTGCTCACGTAAGGGACGTCAACCGGTGACGCCGACTGACGGAGTGGGTGCGGTTCCTGCGGGCGGCGGCTCGTCACTGCCGCTCTCGGGCGGTCCGGGCATCGACCCCGCCGGCATTACGACCGGCGCGCGAGGTGCTTCGCTTAAGCGCGATGCCAAGGCGAAGGTAACGCCTGCGCACGGCATCGCGTGAAGCGCGGCCCGGATTGAGCTTCGGCACATGGCCGAGGCAAGCGCCGCGGTGGAGCGCCGAAAGGCGAGCGCGCTGCGTTCAGCGCGCGGCCGCGCCCGAAGCGCGAGCAGGTGGCAGCATCTGATCGCGTGGCGAGGCCCCACGGGACAGTTGCGCCTTTTCGGCGCTCCGCCTCCCCTTATTTTTTTGGAGGCAAAAGCTTGGTGGCTTTGGTCGGCAAAACTCGGGCGCAGGTGCGTCGCGAGAATGAGCAATCTTGTCTGTTATCCGTCATCCTGAGGTGGCCGCGCAGCGGCCCTCGAAGGATACGGCCGAGGCGCCCGGGCCCGTCGTCCTTCGAGGCTCGCTGCGCTCGCACCTCAGGATGACGGGAACAACGCATGCGCAAGCTGCACGGCCAAGGCCACTCCCCCCACCCTCCCCCGCTATCGCGGGGGCGGATAAGATCGCGCCGATGATCAGCCCGCTGCTCACCGACCTCTACCAGCTCAACATGGCCCAGGCCTATCTGGACCATGGCGACACGGACACGGCGGTGTTCGAGTTTTTTGCCCGCACCTTACCGGCGCGGCGCGGATTTTTGCTGGCGGCCGGGCTGGAGCAGACGCTGGATTTTCTGGAGAAGCTGCGCTTCTCGGCGGATGAGATCGCCTGGCTCAAAAGCACCGGCCGGTTCAAGCAAAACTTGCTCGATTATCTGCGCGATTTCCGGTTCAGCGGCGACGTGCACGCCATGCCAGAAGGCACGGCGTTCTTCGCCAACGAGCCGATCCTGCGCGTGACGGCGCCATTGCCGCAGGCGCAATTCGTCGAATCGCGGCTGATCAACATTCTGCACTTCCAGTCGCTGGTCGCCGCCAAGGCGGCGCGCATGCGGCTTGCCGCGCCGGACAAGGTGCTGGTGGATTTCGGGCTGCGCCGGGCCCATGGCGCCGAGGCCGGATTGATGGCGGCGCGGGCAAGCTACCTCACCGGTTTCGCCGGCACCGCCACGGTGGAGGCCGGCGAAATGTTCGGCATCCCGCTTTACGGCACCATGGCGCATTCCTTCATCGAGGCGTTCGACGACGAGATGGCGGCGTTCGAAACGTTTGCCCGGGCGCGGCCGGACAATCTCGTCTTGCTGCTCGACACTTACGACACCGAAGCGGCGGCGCGAAAAGTCGTGGCGTTGGCTCAGCGATTGCAAGCAGCCGGCATCACCATCCGCGCCGTGCGTCTCGACAGCGGCGATCTGATCGCCTTGTCGAAGCGCGTGCGCGGCATTCTCGATTCCGGCGGCTTGCGTGACGTGACGATCTTCGCCAGCGGCGGCCTCGACGAGGATTCGCTCTTAGCCTTCGCCCGCGCCGGCGCGCCGATCGACGGCATCGGCATCGGCACTGCGATGACCACGTCGTCGGATGTGCCGGCGATCGATTGCGTTTACAAATTGCAGGAATATGCCGGCATCGCGCGCCGCAAGCGCTCGCAGAACAAGGCGACCTGGCCGGGCCGCAAGCAGGTGTGGCGGCGCTATGGCGCCGACGGCCGCATGGCCGGCGATATTTTGGCGCTGGAAGGTCACGCAAAAGCCGGAGAGCCGTTGCTAGAACGCGTCATGCAAGACGGACGGCGATTGCAGCCGGCGGAAACCCTCGATGCGATCAGGGCGCGCGTGAAGCGCGAGCTCGAGCGCCTGCCGGAGCCGTTGCAGCGGCTGGAAACCGGCACGACCTATCCGGTCGAAGTTGCCGACGAGCTTAAAACGCTCGCCGCGGAAGTCGACCGCCGCATGCAAGGTTCGCAAACACGACCGAAGCCATGAGCGCCAACGAGACGGCGACGTTCGGCGACAACGACGTCCTCATCGTGGTGGACGTGCAAAACGACTTCTGCCCCGGCGGCGCGCTGGCGGTGCCGCGCGGCGACGAGGTGGTGCCGATCGTCAACCGGATGGCGGCGCGATTCCGCAACGTGGTGCTGACTCAGGACTGGCATCCGCGCGGCCATTTGTCGTTTGCCTCCTCGCATCCGGGCCGGCAACCGTTCGAGACCATTGCGGCGGCTTACGGCCCGCAAGTGCTGTGGCCCGACCATTGCGTGCAGGCGACGGCGGGGGCCGCGTTTCACTCAGGCCTGCAAGTTCCCCATGCCGGCTTGATCGTGCGCAAGGGCATGGACCGCGCCATCGATTCCTATTCGGCGTTCTACGAGAACGACCGCACCACGCCGACCGGCCTGGTCGGTTACCTGCGCGAGCGCGGCTTTACGCGGGTATTTCTTGCCGGCTTGGCGCTGGATTTTTGCGTGCGCTACTCCGCCGAAGACGCGCGGCGCGAAGGCTTTGCCGTGTTCGTGGTCGAAGACGGCTGCCGCGGCATCGATATTGGCGGTTCCATCGCGGCGACACGGCAAAGCTTCGCCGGACTCGGCATTCCCTGCCTGCAGATGCGGGAATTCGCCGCCGGCTAATCTCTATGCGGCACTGCCGCGCGATTAGGCGGAACAATCCCGCGTTTGAGTTATTGACGATTCATGATGGTTTTTAAGGGGTTATCCCCACCAAGCCAGCCGCAACGCAGCAGTTCTGTGTGCAATGCACAAAATTTCTTGACTCTTGTTCAAAACCGGCAGGTAATTCACAAAAGGGTCACTTTTGGCTAAAGCCATGCGCCATCATGCGGGTTCGCCCGCGTCGAGCTTGCCTTCGCTGATGATGCCTTGCCCGGTATGTGCAGGGCGCATGGTCTATCACGGCCGACGCCCGATCGCCGCCGATGTCGAGGACACGATCTACGCCTGCAAGCGCTGCGGCGCGGAGCTCATTCGCACGTCGGTGTGCAAGACGATAGAGCCCGACACGCGGCGTCCCGCGGCGGCGTAACGCTAACCGTCATTGCGAGCGAAGCGAAGCAATCCAGGCGGCAGTGCCGAACTGGATTGCTTCGTCGCTTCGCTCCTCGCAATGACGGCGTTTACATCAACTTCATCTGCGTCAGCACCGCGCGGCCCAATAGCCCGTACGGGTTCGCCAGCGTCTCCAGCATTTCGAAATGATTGTAGCCTTCGCCGACCAGAAGCTCGACCGGCTTGCCGGCGGCTTTCACCGCGGCGGCGAAGTCGCGCGACTGGCGCTGGAATTCCGGCGTCTCGTAGGTGCCGTAAGTCAGAATGAGCGGCGTGTTGAGCTTGTCGAGATGGCGCATGGCGCTGAGCGCAGCTTCCATCTCGTCGGTGAACGCCACGTATTTCGAGCGCTTCGATAGCCGCACCGGCTTGAGATCGTACATGCCGCTCGACAAGGTCGCGCCTTTGAGAATGTCGAGCGGGAGCCCGTCCTTCGCCCAATCGTGGGTCACCGTGCAGCCGGCGAGATGCGAGCCGGACGAGTGCGAGATCAGATGCAGCCGGTTGCGGTCGCCGCCGAATTTTTCGGCGTTGCGGTAAACCCAGCCGACCGCGCGCCGCACCTGCTCGACCATCGGGAACAAGCTGCCTTTGGCGTCGTCGACATTGGTGAAGTCGAGGACGACGAAATGAGCGCCGGCGTGGACGAAGGGCTCGGCCAAACTGGTGAACTCCGAGGCCGTGCCGTTCCGCCACGCGCCGCCGTGAACGAAGATCGCGATCGGCGCGCTCGGCTTAGGCGCGCGGTAAACGTCGAGGCCTTCGATCGGCGTCGGGCCGTAGGCAAAGCGCAACGGCTTGCCGAGCCGGGCCAGCGCCGCGGCGCTGTTGGCGAGCCGCCGCTTGCCGACCTGGTCGCGGTTCGGCGCGTAGACGATCTGATCGTAAGCGTCGTCGAGCTCTTGCTGGTCCATATTGAGCCAGACGATCGGCCCTTTGACTTTGGCAGCTGCGGCGGTCGTGGTCATCGTATTCATCGTGCCCTCAACGTCTTCACTGTGCCTTCGGCGCGCCAGGATAAACCAGATCGGCGGCGCGTTCGACCACGCCTTTCGGCGCCGCATAAGCCTTCGCCAGCATTTTGGCAATCTCGTCGCCGGTCATCGGCTCGATCTCCAGTTGCGTCTTCGCCGCCTCGGCGATGAACTCGGGATCCGCCAGCGTCTCCTGGAACGCCTGGCGCAGCGCCGCGATCCTGTCGGCCGGTGTATCCGGTGGCGCGGCAAACGGCCGGCCGGCTTCCTGGCGGATCAGAATCAGTTCCATGACCTGTTTGTTTTGCGGGTCTTCGATCAGGTCGAGCGCGCTCGGCACGTCGGGCAGATCGCGCAATTTCGACAAGCCCATCTGCACGATGACGTTGAGCAGATTGTCGGCGACCCAGTGCGGCCGCGACGCCTTCATGGTCGACCATGACAAGCCGCAAATGCCTTCCGCTTCGCCGCGCTCGACCGCCATGGTGAGGCCGGAACTGGTGTCATAGCCGGACACCACCTTAAAGCGCGTGCCGATCAGGGCATTGAGCAATTTGGGCACGATCGCGGAATTCGACGTCGCGCCGGCCGCCGCCACGATCACTTCGCGGGCGCGCGCATCGGCGATGGTCTTGACCGGGCTGGTGTGCCAGGTGGCGCAGACGTTCTCGAGCTTGCCGATGCTGCCGAGCCAATTGAACCGCAACGCGTCGTAATGCGCGCCCGGATTGCCGAACAGCGGGTCCATAGCGGCGCCATTGGTGAAAGCGCCGATCACCGAGCCGTCGCGCTCGGCACCGTTGTAAAGCGTGCTCGCGGCCGCAAGCCCGGCCGCCGCCGGCAGGTTCTTGGCGATGATATTCGGATGGCCCGGAATATGATCCGTCCAGTGATGCGCGAAGGCGCGCGCATAGACGTCGTAGCCGCCGCCCGCGCCGCTGCCGATCAGCATGGTGATGGAATGCGATTTATAGAACTCTTCGACGGTCTGCGCGTGAGCCGGCGGCGTCAGCCACGGCATTGTGGCGACCAGAATCGTTCGCGCGAGAAATCTCATCACGCACCCGTCTGCATCGCGCTGGCTTCGTCGTGCAGGCCGAACGCGGTCTGCTGCTCGGCAAATCCGGCGACGGCAAATCTGCCGATCGGCGCGAAGGCGTCACCGCAATGGTTCGCAAAGTCCTGCGACGCGACGACGGTGCGGCCCAATTGGCCGGCGAGCTTTTCCAGCCGCGCCGCCAAATTCACCGCCGGACCGATGGTGGTGAAATCAAGCCGGTTGCCGCTGCCGATATTACCGTAGAGAACGTCGCCGATATGCAGCGCCAATCCGAAGCGCACGCCCGCTTCCTCGTTCGCACCCTGCAGCGCAGCGACATTGGCGCGCGCCGCAAGCGCTGCCGCCAAAGCTTGCGCGCAAACCGGCGCGGCTCCTTCGCCGATCGGAAAGATCGCCAACAGTCCGTCACCCATGAATTTGAGGACTTCGCCGCCGTGCTCGAGGATCGGCGGTACCTGGCAATCGAAATAGCGATTGAGCAGATCGACCAAATCCTGCGGCGGTAAACGGTCGGCAAGTTTTGTGAAGCCGCGCATGTCGGAGAGCCAGATCGCCGCGTGAATCTCCTCGGTATGACCGCGGCGGATTTGGCCCGCCAGCACGCGGCCGCCGGCATTCTGCCCGACATAGGTCGACAGCAGAACATTTGCCACCCGGTACAAGGCGCGAATCTCCGCGACCCGGGTCAACGGGATAATAATGGCATCGAGGCCGGCGATTTCCGCGTCGGTAAATCCGCCCGGCTGCTGCGTCGCCCACGAGGCGAAATGAATCTCGCCGTTGGTGAAGCGCAGCGGCGAGACCACGTAGTCCGTAACACCCTCGGCGCGCAGGTCGTGCAGGATCGGATAGTCCATCCGACAATCGGCATCGGCGAGCCGGCGGCGAAAGGCTTCGCCGGTCGTGGTGACATGGATCATCGGGCTGTTGCGGAAGACGTCGCGATCCAAGAGATCGAAACTGCCGTCGGTGACCACCGTCCCGGTATCCGGCCGCCAGACGAACCGGCGGCCGACGATCTGCGGATGCAAGGTGCGCACGAACACGACGGCGCGCCACAGCGGCAGGCCGCAGGCCGTCAAGCGCTGACAGATTTCGCTCAAGACCTCCTGCGCCAGCGGCGTCGACCGCGCGCCGTCCATCAGCCAGTCGACCACCGCTTGGGTGCCGGAGGGATCCATCGCGCGTTCACGTCATGGGTTTTGCAGGCCGTATTTCTTTGCCATCGCCGCGAAGAAGCCGTCGCTCTTCAAGCCATCGAGCAGGCTGCCATCGATATAATCGCCGACCTTCTGGCTGACAGTGGGGAACAGTTTGAGGATGTTCTGCGCGCCCTCGACCGACGGTTCGAGGTTCTGCGGCGATTGCTGCTTGAAATCGTTGTAGGTGATGTCGAGGATTTTCGCGTTGCCGATCTTGAGCTCCTTCGCCAGCACTTCCTTGGCGCGCTTCTCGTCGGTGAGCGCGATGTAATTGCCTTCGATGCTGGCCTTGAGAAAGCGCGTCAGCAGGTCGCGGCGCGCGGCGATGTCGTCCTTGCGCACGACGACCCCGCTGAACAGCCACGGAATCTGGTCGGGCACCAAGTCGACCAGCACGTTGACGCCCTGCTCGCGCGCCAGCGACGCGATCGGCTCGTTGATCGCCGTGGCTTTGATCTCGCCCGACTTCACCGCATCGAGCCGCTTGGTGCCGCCGCCATATTCCTTGACGATCACGTCGTTGCGGGTCAACCCGAGCTTCTGCAAGGCGAGCGTCACCGTGGAATCGCTTTCCGAGCCGAAGGTCGAGACGCCGACGACACCGCCTTTGAGATCGGCCGCGGTCTTGACGCCGGGCGCCGAGAAAAACGTGAAGCGGATGACGTTCGACAGCGAGCCGATCACGCGCAGATCGCCGCCGGCCTGATTGACCTTGACGACCGACGACAAGCCGACATGCATCACGTCGATGCGCGCGGCTTGCAATTCCTCGGCGCCGCGACTGCCGCCGTTCATGTTGAGGATTTCGACGTTCAGCCCTTGCGCGCCGTAGAGGCCGGCGGCGCGCGCCATGTACCAGGCAAGCACCGTGTTCACCGGATCGGAAATGCCGGCTTTGATCTGCAGCGGCTGCGGCGGCGGCCCCATGGTCGCCGGCTGTTGCGCCGTTGCCGACGTCAATATGCCGACGACCAAGAAGGTAGCCAGCGCAACGGCAAAGATGTTTTTCTTTTGCATTGTCGTCTCCCCCTAGAACTCGCGGAACAACCTACCGAAACCCTCGATGCGGTCCTTGATACCGCAGCGGCGCAGCGCGTCCCAGACGATCGCCTGGTGCGCCGCCATGCAATTGACGCCGAACTCGCGCTCCAGCACGTCGAGCGCGCCCGCCGTCGGCCAATGCGGCGACGGGAAGAATATCGAATCGGCATCGGGATGCTGTCGCATCAGCGCGCGGCCCATGTCGATCGCGGCGTGGCGCGGGATGCGGCCGATCTGATTGAATGCCGAGCCCCAGCCGGTCGCGCCCAACACCTCGCAGCCGAAATGCTTGGCGTAGCTGGCGATACGGTCGGTCTCGGTTTTTTCATAGGGCTGGCAGACCACGACCTTCTTGCAGCCGAGCGCTTTCGCCGCCGCGGCCTGCGCCGAAGTCGAGGTCGAGACTTTGACCTTCAGCTCGGCTTCAAGATCGCGGATGATTTGATCGGCATTGGCGGCGCCGCGCGACAGATTGATCGGCACGCCGCCGAGCACGACGATGTCGCAGCCGGCCGCCGCCATCTCGCGCGCTGCGCGCATGCTGATGTCGTAGGACTGGTCAACCTCGTCCTTGCTGCGCACCACGATGGCGAGCGAGGTGACCACCAGCGTCACGCCGTCTGGCACGATCTGGTAGAATTCGTAAGGAAAGACTTCGGTGGTGAGCGGCGGCGAAGTGTAGCCGATGCGGGCGCGGCTGCCGTAGAGGTCGCTGCGGGACTGTTCCGTCATTGCCTGACCGTTGTTGTCGATTTAGAGCATGATCCCGAAAAGTGGATACCGGTTTTCGGATAAGATCATGCTCAAAGGAAGATTCTAGATCATGATCCGATTCAATTGAATTGGATCGTGGTTTAGGCGGCGAAGGCTATCGGCCGCTGCCGGCCTTGTCCATCAGTGCTAGAATACGGTGCCGCAATCTGGGAGAGAGCGATGCAGCGCGTGACCATCACCATCGACGACGAGCTTGACGCCGAGCTCGACCGCTTCATGAAGGGGCGCGGCTATGCCAACCGGTCCGAGGCAATTCGCGATCTCGCCCGCTCCGGCCTGCAGCAGGCCGCGACCGAAGTCGGCGGCACGCGGCCTTGCGTGGCGGCGCTGGTTTATCTCTACGACCACGAAGCGCGCGAACTGCCCAAGCGCCTGACCCGCGACTTCCACGACCGTCACGATCTGGCGCAGGCGACGCTGCACGTCCATCTCGACCACGAAAGCTGCATGGAAGTCACGGTGCTCAAGGGCCTCGGCGCCGACGTGCAGCAATTCGCCGACCACATCATTTCCGAACGCGGCGTGCGCCATGGCCACGTCGTCTACCTGCCGGCCGACGGCGCGCATAGCCATGGCCGCGGCGAGAACCATAGCCACGGACCTGGACATGGACATGGGCACAGCCATGGCCCACGCCGACGCAAAACCGGGTGACGTCTTCTCCCACACACAGCAGGGAGAGTGTCAGAATTTCATCAGGTCTTTGGCGAGCGTGATCGGCCCCGAATAATATTTCTTCGCTTCGTCGACATAGCGCTGATAGTCGTCCTTGGGATCTATCGTTGGTCCGATATGCGTCATGACCACGGCCTTGACGCCGGCCTTCGCCGCCATCTTGCCGATGTCCTCCGGCGTCACGTGCTCCTCGTGCATGTGGCGCAGAAAACCCTCCTGCTCGCCGGGAGTTTTTGCCTGCCAAATGCCGTTCTTCTTGTACATATCCACGACGTCTTCCGGTGACGTCGTTTCCGTTACGTAGAGATCGGCACCCTTTGCCAATTCAACCACGGCATCGGAAGGTCCGGTGTCGCCGGTGAAGAACACGACGCGATCCGGCGTTTCGAAGCGATAGGAATAGGACTTGTATTTGCCGTAGGGCGGCGTGCCCGGCGGGAAATGGAAATGCGTATTCTCGACCGCGGTGACCTTTACGTTCGCATCCTGGTAGACGACACCGGGCTCGACGTCGTGAGCGTGGAAGGTCTCCGTCATCGGCCGCTTCTTGCCTTCGTCCCAGCGGATCTCGGCGTTGGGCGTGAGATAATCGATCGCGCCTTTGACCAGCGCCTCGACGCCGCTGCCATAAATATCGGCCGGCTCGGCTTGCTGCTCCCATTGGGACACCAGCAAGGTCGCGAGACCGGCGGTGTGGTCGCTGTGCGCGTGGGTGATGAAGATTTTGCTGACTTTGCGGAAGTTGTTGCCGGATTGGACGATACGGCCGGTGACGCCGCCGCCGGCATCGATCAGATAGAGCGAGCCGTTGACGATCAGCAGGTTGGCGGATTGCGCCCGGTCCGGACGCGGCAATGGGCCGCCGGCGGTGCCCAGCGTGATGAGCGTCGTCTCGGCCTGGGCCGCACCCGTCCAGGCTGCGATCATCGCCATCGCCAAGCCGGCGGTCATTGCCAACAACGAGCGCTGTTTCGCGTTCATGCGAATCCTCCCCTGTTTTCCGTCCCTGCCCGTTTTCCCGGAAGGGCTGGTTACGCAAGCTTCATCTGCCGCAGCATGGCGCGGCCGGTGAGACCATAGGGGTTTGCCAGCGTCTCCAGAAGCTCGAAATGGTTGTAAGCCTCGCCGACGATCAGCTCGGCGGCTTTTCCCAAACCCTGCACCGCCGCAAAAACATCCCGCGTCTGGCGCTGGAATTCCGGCGTCTCGCAGGTGCCGTAGGCGAGAACGAGCGGCGTGTGCAGACCGTCGAGATGGCGCTGTGAGCTGAGCTTTTCGACCATCGCGTCGGTGAACGCGACGTAGGACGAGCGCTTCGAGCGCCGCACCGGCTCGAGCTCGTACATGCCGCTGAGCAGCAGCGCGCCTTTGCAGAAATTTTTCGGCAAATTTTCCTCGCGCCAGCCATCGGTCAGCAAGCAAGCCGCAAGATGCGAGCCCGACGAATGCGCCGAAATGTAAAACCGCTCGCGGTCGCCGCCGAAGCTGTCGGCGTTGCGCCACGTCCAGGCCAGCGCGCGACGCACCTGCTCGTACATCGGAAAAAGATCGCCGCCCGCCTGCTCGACATTGATGAAGTCGATGATGACGGCATGGGCGCCGGCCTGCAGCAAAGGCTCGGCCTGCAAGGCGTAATCGGCCGCCTTGTTGCGGCGCCAGGCACCGCCGTGGACGAACACATTGATAGGTGCGTTTGCGACGCCTGTGCGGAAAATATCAAGTTGTTCGTACTCTGTCGGCCCGTAGGCTATGCGCTGCGGCTGGCCGAGAATAACCCGCGTGCGTTCGCTCGCGGCGATGCGCCGCGCGACGATCAGCGATCGGTTCGGTGCGTAGACATCTTGATCATAGGCGTCGTCGAGCGCCTTTTGATCCATGTCGCGCCAGATCAGTGGGCCTTGGGCGGTAGCGGGTTGGGGCATTTCCGATCTCACATATCCGTCATGTATTTTGATGAAATTGCAATCGAACGGGTTAAATCGGCCACAACCCGCCGTCGCTACAACCATCCCGTCAGCACGGAGGACATCCACATGACGACGCTTGTTATGCGCTTTTTCGCCGACGACACAGGCGCCACTGCTATTGAATACGGCCTCATCGCGGCCGGTATCGCCGTGGCAATCATCGCTACCGTCCAGGCTCTCGGCACCAACTTGAACAGCACCTTCTCGTCGGTTTCGACTGCCATGAAGTAGTTTTTGTTGCCGTTTCGCAACCAAAGCCCTCGGTTTCGGCCGGGGGTTTTTTGCGTTTGCTGCTCCGTCATACTTTTATTCGCGCACGGAAACGCATCGTTCACCCCAGATTCAATTCCTTGAAGAAGTCGTTGCCCTTGTCGTCGATGACGATGAAGGCGGGGAAATCGACCACTTCGATGCGCCAGATCGCTTCCATGCCGAGCTCGGGATATTCCAAGGTTTCCACTTTCTTGATGCAATGCTCGGCGAGGTTGGCCGCGGCGCCGCCGATCGAGGCGAGATAGAAGCCGCCGTGCTTATGGCAAGCTTCGCGCACGACCGCGGCGCGGTTGCCCTTGGCCAGCATCACCATGGAGCCGCCGGCTGACTGGAAATCCTCGACAAAAGAATCCATGCGGCCGGCCGTGGTCGGCCCGAACGCGCCCGAGGCGTAGCCTTCCGGGGTTTTTGCCGGTCCCGCGTAATAGACCGGGTGGTTCTTGAAATAATCCGGCAGGCCCTGCCCTTTCTCCAAGCGCTCGCGCAGCTTGGCGTGGGCGAGATCACGCGCCACGATCATCGGGCCGGAGAGCGATAGCCGCGTCTTGATCGGATGTTTGGTGAGCTGCGCCAAAATCTCCTTCATCGGCTTGTTGAGATCGATCTGCACCACTTCGCCGCCGAGTTTTGAGGTGTCGACCTCGGGCAGATATTTCGCCGGATTGTGCTCGAGCTCTTCCAGGAACACGCCGTCCTTGGTGATCTTGCCGAGCGCCTGGCGGTCGGCAGAGCACGACACGCCGAGCCCGATCGGCAGCGACGCGCCGTGGCGCGGCAGGCGGATGACGCGCACGTCGTGGCAGAAATATTTGCCGCCGAACTGCGCGCCGACGCCGAGCGCCTGCGTCATCTTCTGGATTTCCTGCTCCATCTCCTTGTCGCGAAAGGCGTGGCCGTCCTCGGAGCCGTGGTCGGGTAGAGAGTCGTAATATTTGCAGGAGGCAAGCTTTACCGTTTTCATGGTCAGCTCGGCGGAAGTACCGCCGATGACGATGGCGAGATGGTACGGCGGGCACGCCGCGGTGCCGAGCGTGAGCACTTTTTCTTTCAGGAAGGCGAGCATGCGCTCGCGGGTGAGGATCGACGGCGTCGCCTGGAACAAAAACGCCTTGTTGGCCGAGCCGCCACCCTTGGCGATGAACAAAAACTTGTACGCCGCGTCGGCCTCGGCATGATCAGGATTGTGGCTCTCGGCATAAAGCTCGACCTGCGCCGGCATGTTCGAGCGCGTGTTCTTCTCCTCGAACATGGAAATCGGCGCCAGCTGCGAATAGCGCAAATTGCGCTTGAGATACGCATCGCGCGCGCCCTCGGCCAGCGCCGCCTCGTCGTCGCCGTCGGTCCAGATCAGCCGGCCCTTCTTGCCCATGATGATCGCAGTGCCGGTGTCCTGGCACATCGGCAACACGCCGCCGGCGGCGATATTGGCGTTCTTGAGGAAGTCGTAGGCGACGAATTTGTCGTTGTCCGAAGCCTCGGGGTCTTCGACGATGTGCTTCAGCGAAGCGAGATGCGCGGGGCGCAGCAGATGGTTGATGTCGGTGAAGGCCGCTTCCGCGAGCGCGCGGAGCGCTTCGTGCGGCACGACCAGGACTTCCTCGCCCATGACGCGCTCCACGCGCACACCCTCGGCGATTTTGCGGTAGGGCGTTGGGTCCTTGCCGAGGGGGAAAAGCGGGGTGTGCTTGTAGGGGGGCGTTTGGTGGGATGTGAGAGGGGCGTTCATGGAGTTAGCTCCGCGAGAAAAGCAAAATTTTGAAGCTCGTTTTCATTTTACCGCGCGACTGAGACTGGAGCGTATGAGTTGCCGACGCTCCCTAAATCGCTGCGCAATTAACTGCAGCATTTTAGGCTTAGACGAATTCGATGTAACACTTACATTGTTCGCTTCCGCAAACCGGCGCAGATCGCACGCTTCCATCCTGTCTAATTCCTTTTCTACTTCCAGTTCCTCGCCAGCCTCCCAAGCTGCAAAGAGTCTTTCGAATTGCGATTGATTACGCTGTAGCTCTTCTGCACTGAGCGGAACTGATTTCGAATTTTGCGCACTCGATCTAGGGTTACGCCGCCGAGCGTTTGTCCCAGTCTCCAGAAGTTCCAGTATTCTATCGACTTTCCCTTCCAGCGATTTCATTCGATCTTCGAGACCTTTAAGCATCATGTTTCTCCCGAAGGAAGGTTTTGACCTCCTCCCATAAGCTCGAAAATTGCATATTGAAGTCCGGTGGCATTCCTTGATGCACTGCCCGCTTCACCCCCACTCTGTCAAATATTGCAGTATCAAAAAGGCGGGCGTCCAGACCCCTCACTTTTGCGACTTCCCTCAGCACGAAGCGGGCATCGTCTAGGTATCGCTGTGTTTCAATACTGAAGCGCTTAGTGCTACGACCACCCGGTGGCTTTGCCCGGTTCATGAAGACACCTATCCGCGGGACCGGGAAGGGCTCAATCCTTGCTCGCAATGTGCTTAGAAGTAGATTCAGACCTTTGGCTGCAAAAAAATCCGGATTGATCGGAATCAGCACCAGATCACAGCAAGACAAAACCGAATAGCTCAAAAGGCTAAAAGATGGAGGGCAGTCAAAGAGGATAAAATCATAATCTGGTACATTCGTCGAATTTCTAATTTTTTCAAGCAGGCGGCGAATAAAAAACTTAACTTTCTCACGATCCCATACTTCTAGTTCCGTCCAATAAAGATCCTCAACTGACAGAACAAAATGATAGCGGTCGCTTATCCTATAAATGAAATCGTGGTTTATTCCAAAATTGAATTGACTGTTGGTCTTAGTGAATTCGTCAAGAGCGCTGAATATTGTCTTATTTTTATTGATAGCGCGATCATACCAATCGGTAAAACTCTTGAACGGCTTCCCATCCTCGTTAAGTGCGATGGATTGCGTCAGCGACATCTGCGCATCGAGATCAAACACTAGTGACGATGTTCGAGGTGACTGAGCCGCCACATGCCCCAGCGCCCAGGTGCAAGTCGTTTTTCCAACTCCCCCCTTAAAATTTATTGTGGCTACAGTTTTCATGATACACCTTTTCAGCCCTAGTGGTAGCAAGCGTAGTCCGGATAGACCGAAGCGTAATCTGGACTACTTGGCTCTGGCTCCCGCCTGTCGCTCCGCATAGGTATCCACCACTGCTCGGATCATGCGCTGATACGGCACCCGGCGCTTCTTGGCTTCGCGTTTGAAGAAATCGAGGCTGCGGCGCGACAGCGATAGCGTCACCTTGACGTTCTCCTCACGCGGCACGAGATCGGCGGGCGCCGGCAGGAAATCCTCGATCACCCGGACCCGGCCGATTTTTCCTACTGTGTATTTGGTTTTGTTTCGGTGATCGCGCATCACCTAACAATAATACATCGCGATTCGCTTTCCCACACTCGTCATGCGCGGGCTTGACCCGCGCATCCATGCTGAAGTTCGGCACCGCAAAGCACTGCCGTAGGTTCATCTCGGCTAAATGGCCGCATGGATTGCCGGGTCAAGCCCGGCAATGACGGGATGGGAAGCTACAGCCCAAACAGCTTCTCCGCATTGCGGTGCGCAATGCACTCCTTGTCCGGCTGCGGCGGCCGCGTCGAGTGCATGTAGATCGGCACATTGAGCGCCGTGGAGCGAAGGATTACGTTTATACTGCAGGCGAGTAGCTCGTCATACGCGATGGTAATGTCGTCACGCCGGCGTCACGGAGCCCTATAAACATGACATTGGCGTGGGTCCGAAGCATTGCCCTGCTGATGCTGCTTACCACGGGCGCGGCAGCGCAGGATACCGGCGCGAACCCGAAGTTAATGCCCGATGCGCCGCTGAACGAACAATTGCTCAGCGTGCCGGGCGACCCGCACCGACCGGTTCTGCTTCAGGTCACACTGTTCACTCCGCCGGGATCGGGGCCTTTTCCGCTTGCGGTCATGAATCACGGCGCTACACGCGTATCCGCCCAAAACCGCGGAGAACGCTACCGCTACACCTATTCTGCATATTATTTTTTGTCGCGCGGCTACGCAGTCGCTTTGCCGATGGCGCGTGGGTTTGCCGGGTCAGGCGGGGATCTGGCGTTGGCTGGCTGCAGTGTGGATATCGTTGGAACAGCCAATGCGGAAGATCTGCGCGCCGTCATCGCCGCGCTTGGACGGCTACCGGAGATCGACCCCAGTCGAATCGTCGTCGCCGGACAGAGTTTTGGCGGCTGGACGACGATGGCGCTCGGCACGATGGACGTTCCGGGGGTGCGCGGCCTGATCGGCTTCTCGCCGGCGCTGCGCCAGTCCAATTGCCCGACGCAGGATCAGGCAATGGTCGCCGGAGCGCGCAGCTTCGGTGCCGCCGCTCGCCTGCCCTCGCTGTGGTTCTATGGCGACAACGACACGGTCATGCCGGTCGCGACCTGGCACGCGGTGTTCGACGCTTATGTCAACGCGGGAGGGCCGGCGAAACTGGTGACGATCGGTCGCTTCCAGGACGACTCGCACGAAATGCTGAGTTTCCCGGAAAGCCTGCCGATCTGGACGCCTCAGGTGGACGCATTCCTCGCCAGGTTGGATTTACCCGCAGCCGCGATACATCCCGAGTATCTGCCAATTCCCGTGCCCCCGCCGTCGCAATTCGCAGCCCTGGACGACGCCTCGGCAGTGCCCTTCGTCAGTGACAAAGGACGCGAAGCGTATCGGCAATTCCTGACCCGTCCGTTTCCGCGCGTTTTCGCTTTGGCTGCGAATGGGATGACCAGTGTCGCCAATGGCGGCTTCGACCCGCTAGCACGCGCGCTCCTGGCATGCCGCAACGCGGGTGCGACCTGCCGTCCTTACGCCATTGATGCCGATGTTGTCTGGTCCGGCGATGCAGCCGCCGCTGCGGCCTATGCGCGGATCGTGCCGGCCGGAAGCACCACAAATCTCAATTTTGCTTACGCGGTCAATCCCGATTGCAGTTCACGGGCCTTACCGCAGATCTCAGTCAGCCAAGCCCCGATGCACGGCTCGGCATCGGTCGTCTTTCACGATGGACATCCGCGCTTTCCGGCGGGCCATCCGTATGCTGCCTGTAACGACGCCCTCGTACCAGGGGTCAGCGTCGCTTATACGCCTGAGCCTGGCTTCACCGGATCCGATGCGATGACGTTCGAGGAAACAACCGAGAACGGCAGCCATCGTGTTTTTCGTATGACACTGACCATCCAATGACTGACTCGTAGGGTGGGCAAAGGCGCGCAGCGCCGTGCCCACGCGGCTCCGCACCGCATGGGTTTCGCTGTGCTCAGCCCACCCTACAAATTAAACAGCTTCTCCGCATTGCCGTGCGCGATGCGCTCCTTGTCGGCGGAGCTGACCGGGATTTGCTCCAGGAAGGCGCGGGCTTGCGCCATCGAGCCGTAGGGGTGATCGACCGAGAACATGATGCGCTCGGCGCCGACTTCGAGCAGGAGGCCTAAGAACGTCGCCGGGAAATTGAAGCCGCCGAAGGTGTAGTGCACGTTCTGCCGCAGGTATTCGCCGAGCGTGCGATTGAGCTTGGTCAGCGGCGGCTGCAGGTTGCGGTCGAGGCGCGGCAGCATGAAGGACAGGCCTTCGCTCAAATGCCCGACCACGATCTGCAGCTTCGGATAGCGGTCGAACACGCCGCCGAGGATCAAGCGGATGACGTGGATGGCGGTCTCGATGTGCCAGCCCCAGCCCGAGGTCGCGAACACCCAGCTCACTTCCGGCGAGAAGCCGGAATATTGCGCCTCGACCACCGCCTGCGGCGGCCGCGTCGGGTGCATGTAGATCGGCACGTTGAGCGCCTCGGCGCGCTCGAAAATCGGCCAGAAGAATTTGTCGTCCATGTAGCGGCCGCGGACGTGGCCGTTGATCAGCGCGCCGCGAAAGCCAAGCTCGCGCACGCAGCGCTCCAGCTCGGCGGCGGCCTTGTCCGGCACCATGGTCGGCAGCGCGGCAAGCCCGGCGAAGCGCTTGGGATGTTTCTTCACCGCGGCGCCGAGAAATTCATTGGCATCGCGCGCCAAGGTCAGCGCTTCGGCCGCGTCCAATTGCTCGGTGCCCGGTGCGTTGATCGACAGCACCTGCATGTCGATGCCGGCTGAGTCCATGTCGGCGATCCGCTTGTCGCCGATCTCGACGAGCTGCTCGAGGATTTTGGCGCCGCGGGGGCCGGTCTTGGCGATATTGTCGCGCAGCTGCCGCCCGGCGCCGTCGAGAAATCCGGGCGGCGCAAAATGCTCTTCAAGGGTAATGGTGCGCATGTCTTCTTTCCGTCGTGTTGGCGGCAGCCATCATGGAGCGCCGGATCGCGCTCGGCAATGACCGCAGTCGCAAGGCTGACCCTCGGCGATTCAGCCGGCCGCTGCACGCCTCAATCGCGCACGTAATACTTCCGCTCGCTGCCGTCGAAGCGACCGGCGCGCAGGCAACATTTTTTGAAAGCTTTTTCCGGAGCCGCACGGGCAGAGATCGTTGCGCCCGAGTTTCTCGATCAGCTCCTTGTCGCCGTGGACGATGCGATCGCCGCGGCGCACGCGCGTTTCGGAGGGATAACCCCCGCCTCCGTTTACGCGTGACCTCGAAAGCAAGGCAGGTCGTCGAAATCATCATTGCGCCGCATGACACGCCTCCTTGGCTTGATACATCGGGATCGCGCGGTGATATGACAGCGCATCCCGGCGATGTCCAGCCTGCAGGCCGGGTTTCGCGCCGCTCAATCCATCCTACACAGGCCGCTCAACCACCAGTACAATCGCCCGGCCGGTGAACCCCTGCGCGTGTCTTGAACCGACACAAGGAAGGAACCACCCATGCCCACCTTCAAGCTGCCGCTGTCCGGCGACGTCGTGCAATCGATCAATCCGTTCACGGCGTTCATGACCGGCGGCCAGTTCGGCCTGGTCAACATCAATCTCGGCCAGTCGAGCGAGCCCAAGGTCGAGGAAGAGGTGTTGTCCGACGTCGCCACCTACGGCAAGCAGCTCGGCCGCATCGGCGACGCCTTGATCGTGCTGCTGGCGCATTTCCATCCGCGCAAGCCGCTGACCGCGGACGAAGCCAAGGCGATCGCTGCGCTCAAGACGATGCTGAACGAGATCGCAAACGTGAAAGAGAAATATAAAAGGCCGGCGATCCGGCCCGGCGCCTCGGACGTGGAACAGGTCGCGCAAAAGTAGCAAAATCTTCAGCATTTTCGCTTTCATTACATTTTTTGGCACCGCGCCGGCGGCGAATGAAGCCGTGTGCGGGTCGTTACCACGCCAGGCCAGGCCTGAGCCGCCGGCATCATTGGGGATACCATCATGCGCAACTCCGTCATTTTCCGCAGCGCCCTGATTTGCGGCGTCCTGGCCGTTGCCGGCTACATGTACGTGATGGCGCGAACCAATCTGGCGCTCGACAAGGCAAGCAGCGCCTTCGCCGCGGATACGGTCGTCGCCGTCGGCGCCCATTGGGACGCCGCCGAACTGTGGCAGCGCACTACGCCGCATTTTCGTGAAGAGACCACGCTGGACGCGTTGCGCGCGCAGCTTAACGCCGCAAATGACAGGCTCGGCCCGATGACCGAATCGCTGGCCATCGCCGGCAAGACGTCGTTCCCCGTCATCCCGACCAGCGCGCCGCTCTTCGCCGACTACATCGTGCGCTCGGCGTTCGCCAAAGGCGAAGCCGACATCGTCGTCCGCACCGTCAAGACCGGGACGACCTGGGCCATCGACAGCTTCAGCATCGGCGCATCGCCTGAGATGCGAAAGCTGCTCGGCCTGCAAGGCTGACGGCGGCAAGCCTCAGTGATGCATCTCGTCGCCCGACATGATGCCCCAGAGATTTGAGGCCGACGGGTCCTTGGCCCACACTTTCGGGCGCTGCGGATTGTCGCGGTGCCACGGCCGCGGCTCGAAATAGCCGAGCTCCTCGTTCATGCGGTCGAGCTCGGCGAACAATTCGGTGATCAGGCCCGCCGGGCTGCGGTGATAGGTGAACAGGTTGTGGCCGATGCCGTGGCGGCCGGGCCCCCACAACAGCTTGTAGCCGTTGACGGACAGGAAATCGCACGCCGTCTGCATGTGACCCCAGTCGCGCAGCTCGAACGCGGTGTGGAAATGCCGGTTCGAGCCGGTCTGCATCAGGTTGATGGTGTGGTGGTCGGGCCCACAGCGCAGGAACGAGAAGAAGTCGCCCATCCAGTCGGATTCGCGAAAGCCCAGCACGTCGCAATAGAACTTGGTGACGTGCTTGACGTCGGTGACGTGGAAGGCGACGTGGCCGAGCTTGTGCGGCACGATGCCCTTGGCCTGGAATTTCTGGTGCGAAAAGTCGGCGCGCTTGAACACCTCCATCAGCGTGCCCTTGGGGTCTTCGAAGGTGAGCACGTCCGCGATCGAAGGCTCCGGATCCTTTTTGCGCTGGGTCTTGATGCCGTGGCCCTGGACCTGCTTCTCGAACGCATCGAGATCGTCGTGCTCGCCGAGCTGGAACGCAACGCGCGAGCAGCCCGCTTGCGCGCCTTTGCGCAAAACGACCGAGTGGTGATCGACGGTGTTGGCGAGAAAGACCGCGTCCTTCTCCTTGGCCGCGACCGTCATGCCGAGGATGTTGCTGTAATAGTCGGCCTGCTGCTCGACGTCGGGCACGTCGTAGCTGGCGTGGGCGATTTTTTTGACTCGGATCATAAGAAATCTCCTTTTCTTAGCCCCTCCCCCTTGTGGGGAGGGATTGGGGTGGGGGTCGCGAGGTCATGTGAGTGCGTCGACACCGGCGCACACCCTCCCGACCCCCACCCTACCCTCCCCACAAGGGGGAGGGTTATTTTTTTGCGCGCGGCATGGCGCCGATGACGTCGACCATTCTGGCAACGTCGTCGCCGCCGAAACCCATCGCCATGAAGCGCTCGTAGAGCGGGATCACGCTGTCGAGTATCGGCGTCGCCACGCCGACATTGTCGGCGAATTCTCCGATCAGATCGAAGTAATGCTGCAACGCCGGCACCGGACCCTGCACCGGCTGAAAGCGGCGCTCCGCCATCCACGGCGCGCGGATGCCGAACTGGGTCGAGCCGCCGGAGCCGGTGGCGATCGCCTTGATCATCAGCGGCAAGTCGACGCCGGCCTTGAGCCCGAGCGCCATGGCTTCCGCGGTCGCCGCGATGTTGATCGCGACCAGAAGATTGTTGACCAGCTTGACCCGGCTCGCGGCACCGAATTCACCGAAATAGAGGCAGGAATCGGCAAAGCCGGCGACGACCCGCTCGGCCTGCTTGCAGGCCTCCGCATCGCCGGCAAGATAGATGACGCCCTTGCGCGCCGCGACCATGCCGGGCGTTCCGGAGACTTCGCCGTCGACGAATTTTGCACCCTTCTGCTGCAGCGGTGCGATCTGGCGCTTCTTGTCCGGCACCGGATGCGAGCCGAGCTCGATGACGACCTGCCCGGGCTTTGCCGTTTGCACGAGTCCTGTCGGGCCCTGCATGGCGTCGTCGAGCGCTTCCGTCGAGGGCAGGCAGGAGAACACGATATCCGCCTGGGCGCCGACGTCGGCCGCCGACCGCGCCGGCACGCCGCCGATCTTCTCGAAGTCGGCGAGCGAGGAGCGGCGAAACCCGACCACGCGATAGCCGCTTTTGATGAGATTTTCCGAGATCGGCAGGCCGATCTTGCCGACTCCCACGAAACCGATGGTCTCCATTGCACGTTCCCCTCTGCGTCTTTTTCTTATGTCACTTCGACCGTTTGATCGGAGAGATTGACCCGCACGCCGAGCGTGCCTTCCATGACGGTCCATTCCTTGAGCTCGAAGGTGCGCAAGCCGTTGACGAAGAACGGATCGCCCTCGGCGAGCGCGCGCGCTTCGTTGGCGTCCTTGGCGCGCAGCACGGTCAGGCCCTGGCCGGTCGGCGGTCCTTCGCCGTCGGCCAGCGGCCCGGACGCAAATACCAGGCCGCGCTTTTCCAGGCCGATCATGTATTCGAGGTGCGCCGAAAGATACGGCTGCAATTTGTCCGGTGCCACCGCCGGCTTCGACAGCACGACGTAAAGCTTCTTGCGCAGCATTTTGCGCGTCAGTTCGGCAACACGCTCTGCAAAAAACATGACTTAAAGCCTCGGGTTTACCGTGCCTAGTTTGCGCATGACCTTATCCGAAAACCGGTATCCACTTTTCGGGGTCATGCTCTAGACCAGCCGCGAGCCGTGCGGCAGGCCGAGGAAGTGCCGGCCGATCGCCTCGTAGATCGAGAATTGCGACTGCGCCTGTTGCGACACCGCATGCATGTCGCGGAACCGACGCTCGAACGGATTGGCCTCGAAGATCGCCGTGGCGCCGGCGGCAAGATACGTCTGCTCGACGACGTGCACCGCGGTCTGACTGGCGTTGATCGACGCCATGCGCAGCCTGATACGCTGCTCCATCGTCGGCGTGCCGCTTTGCGCGCCTTGCCAGATCTCCCGCCAGGCTTCGAGAAAAAACGCGCGCGCCGCGGCGAGCTGCGACTGCATGACACCGACCTGCGACTGCACCACGGCGCTCTCGCGCAGCACCGAGGTCTGGCCCTGGGGCGTCTTGCCTTGCGCCAGCGCGCAGAAATCATCGAGCATGGTGCGCGCAATGCCGAGCGCAATCGCTGGAAAGCTCGAGCCGAACAGCTGATAGATGGTGAATTTGTAGAGCGGGCCGTGCTCGCGGCGCTGCGCCGGATCGAGCGCATGGTAATCGACGGAATAATCTTCCGGCACCAAGACATCAGTCAACGTATAGGTGTTGCTGCCGGTACCCTTGAGCCCCATCACGTGCCATACATCTTTGAATGTCGCGCGCTCGCGCGGCACGACGAATGTCTTCTGCACCGGCTTGCCGCTGGTGTCGCGGCGCTGCTGGCCGTCGGCCTCGTAGATGAAACAGTGTGCGGCAAGCCAGGTGGCGTGTTTGCTGCCGCTGGCGAACGGCCACACCCCGTTGACGCGATAGCCGCCCTTGTCCGCGATCGCCTTGGCATTGTTGGTCGGGCCCCAGGCCAGCACGCCGCGCGGATTTTTCTTGAACATTTCCTCGGCGATTTCCGGCTTCATGTTCCGGGTAATGGTGCCGCAGACCGAGGTCTGGCCGATGCACCAGGCGGTCGAGGCATCGGCCTTGGCGATTTCCTCGATGGCCTGCACGTAGTCGACCGGCGAGACCTCGTCGCCGCCGTAAGACCGCGGCAGCAACATGCGCCAAAGGCGGGCCTCGTGTAGAGCATCGACCAGGTCGGCGGGCAGCTCGCGGTCGGCCTCGATGCGCGGGATCGCTGCGGCAATGACCGGCGCCAAAGCGCGCGCATTGGCGACGCAGTCGACTTTTGCCCGGTCATCCATGTGCGTTTCCCAACATCCGCCGGCTTGTCGCCGGCCGCCGGCCATATCTTACCTGCCGCAACGGGTTGGTCCATCGGCGTTCGCGCCGAGGCCGCTTGGGCAACCGGCTATGAACGTCCGGCATGGCAGCCGCGACTAATCTGGTCAACCGCGAGGTACTGGCCGCGATGCGGCACAGGTTACCAACGGCGTGTGTTATAATCGGCGCAAAGCCTGAGGAGAGCCCCATGGAACGACGCTCATTGCTGCAGCTGGCCTGCGCGATCATGCCCATTTCGGTCCTGACCACGCGCGCCGAGGCCGCGACGCCCGATCAATCCAAGGTCGCCTATCACCTCTCCGATCTCGACAAGGTCGATTTCGTGCTGGGCAACATCCGCAACCACTACAACGGCATGGGCGGCCCGGACAAAGTGACGATCGCGCTGGTCGTGCACGGCCCGGCGCTCAAGGCGTTTCACACCGCGAGCGCCACGCCCGACATGACCAAACGCACCGACGAGATGAAACAGTCCGGCCTGCAGCTCAATGCCTGCATCAACACCATGCGGGCGCAGGAGGTCACGCTCAAAGACCTGCTGCCGGGCTTCATCATCGCCGACAAAGGCGGCGTCGTGCGGCTCGCCGAGTTGCAGTCGCAGGGCTACGTCTATCTGCGGCCCTAATGTCGAAGCCGGCTTGCGCCGCGGCGGTTACGAAACTTTCAGCAGCAAGTTCGCCAGCCACTGCGGCTGATCGATCATCGCGTCATGGCCGGTGTCGTCGTTGACGAAAGTCTGCCACGTCGCGTCGGCCTTGCACTCCGCCAGCGCCTTGTCGAAAGCCGATTGCGGATATTTCGGCGCGCGAATGTAGGTCTTCTTCGCGATCGTCTCGCGCTTGCCGGTGAGCACGATCGGCTGGATCGCGACGCCGTTCGGCTGCAGCGTCAGCTTCGAGTCGATCCAGGCATAATCCTTCTCGCTCTGCGAGAACGTCTTTGCCGGCGGGCCTTTGCGGCCGGGCTCGCCCTTGGCCACGGCCTCCTCCAGCGCCTTGCGGCTGAACTCCGACGCAAAGTCGGTGCCTTTCTGGCCGTTCTCCGGCTTGAACGCGTCGAGCCAGACGATCGCTGAGACGCGATCATGGATCTGCTCGAGCGCGCCCGAGGCCGGCCAGCCGCCATAGGAATGCGCGACGAGGCAAATATCCTCAAGGTCTTCCCACTTCACCAGATTGACGATGTCGGCGATGTGGGTATCGAGGACCACGTCCTTGCTCAAAAGATGCGATCGATCGCCGTTGCCGGTGAGCGACGGCGCGTAGACCTTGTGGCCGTGCTGTTCGAGGATGTCGGCGACGCGCCGCCAGCACCAGCCGCCATGCCAGGCGCCATGAATGAGCACGAATGTCTTGCGCGCGTCCGCCTGCGCCATCGCGCGCGTCGCTTCGAGCGTCGCGACGCCAGCCGCTGCCGCACCGAGCGCTACACGGCGCGTGATCGGATGGTCTGACATTGCATCCTCCAGATTTATTACGCCGTCGTCACTTCGATGGGCCGAGCTTCGCCAGGATCGGCGCGAGGCGCGCCATGTCGCCCCGGATATGCGCGTCGAAATCGCCAAGCCCGATATTGGCCGGCACAAAACCTTGCTGGCGGATTTTGGCCTGGATGTCCGGGTCCTTGCCCACTTCGACGATAGCATCGTGCAGGCTCTGCAGGACGGCGCGCGGCGTTTTCGCCGGCGCCAGGAAGCCGTACCAGGTCGTATTGACGTAATCGACGCCGGCGGAGCGCGCGGTCGGAATTTTGACCGGCTCGGTCACCGGCGTGTCGTCGGCGACGGCGAGCGCCAACAGACGCCCGTCCTGAAGCATCGGCAAAACGAAGGCTTCCGGCGCGAAGGTGGCCTGGATATTTCCGCTCAGCATATCGGTGAGAATGGTCTGGCTGACCGTGTAGGGGACATGAACCAGCTCGGTGCCGGTCTTGTAGGCAAAATAGGCCCCGGCGATATGCGTCGCGGTGCCGATGCCGGCCGAGCCGTAGTTGATGGTGCCCGGCTTGGCTTTCGCCAATGCGACGAACGCCTGCAGATCGTGGACGCCCAGCGACGGCGGCACTGCGACGATGGTCGGCGCTTGCGCCACCATGCAAATGCCGGCGAAGTCGGCGATCGGATCGAACGGCAGATTGCGGTTCATCGCGCCGAGGATGGCGTGCGCGGAATTCGTCAACAGGACCGTGTAGCCGTCCGGCGCGGCATTGGCGACCGTCTCGGCGCCGATCAGCGTGCCGGCGCCGGCGCGATTGACGACGACGGCCTGATAGCCGAACCGCTTGGCCAGGCCGTCGGCATAGAGCCGGGCCTGGATGTCGATCGCCGTTCCCGGCGTCAGCGGCACGACAATGGTGATGACGCGCGACGGATAATGATCGTCCGCGCGCGCCGCCGTGCAAACCGTCGCGAGAACGGCGAGCGCAAGCGCGCATAACCTGGTCAACGCGATCACATCAGCACCACGGCGCGCACCGGCGAGGCCTCCGCGCCGACGATGTTGAGCGGCAGCGCGATCAGCGTGAAACGCTCGCTGGTGATTTGGTCCAGGTTCTTCAGATACGGCATGGTGATGATGCCGTGCTCGCTCAAGGTCCGCGAATTGTGAAACACCCGCGGCGAGCCCGGCTCGTCGTTGCCGTGATAGAAATCGTAGCCGACGATGACGACGCCCTTCTCGATCAGCCATTCGGTGGCGCCGATGGTCAGGTACGGCGACGTCTTCATCCAGGTGTCGGAGCCGCCGTCGTAAGTGTTGTTGTGATCGGTGCGCAGCAGCACGCGGTCGCCGCGCTTGAGCCGCGCGCCGATGGCGCCGTCGAGGTCGCGCTCGGTGATCGCCTTGCCGGGCATCTTGTCGCGCAGATCGGCGACGATCGCCTCGCCGATGAAAAGCTCGAGCGGCAGCTGATGGATCTGCGTGCCGCCGCGCACATTGTGCTCGGGCGCGTCGACGTGGCTGCCGGCATGCAGGCGCATATGGACGCCGCGCACGATCTGGCCGGCACCGCCCGGCGCGTCGTGCTCCTTGAGCACTTCCATGGCGAACTGCAGGTCCTTGGTGAAGCCTGCGGGCGTGCGCATGCCGAAATTTTTCGGATCAAGCTCAAGACTGATGTCGACAATCTTGCCGCCGGCTATCGGCATGCTACTCCCTTTCCAGGGCGCGAAGAGCCCTGAACAGTCTTCGGAAAAAACCTGATAAGCTTTACGTCAAGCATTCACGACGCGGACCGGCGATCACCGTCGGCGCCCGCCGCCGCCACCACCACGTGCGGCACCGCCGCCACCACGGGCAGCACCACCGCCGCCACGCGCGGCACCACCGCCGCCACCACCGGCACGGGCGTGAACGGCAGCGCCGCCGCCACCGCCTCCGCCGCCGACGCTGCGGGCGTGGACGGCACCGCCGCCACCACCACCACGATTGAGGTTAGCGCCGCCTCCGCCACCGACGCTACGATTCTGGCTCGCGCGATTGCCGGCATTGCCGCCGACATTGCGATTGCCGGCCCCCGCGCCGTTACCGCCGACATTGCGGTTGCCCGCGCCGGCGCCGTTGCCGCCGATATTGCGATTGCCGGCGGCATTCTGGCCGTTGCCGCCCACATTCGAGCGATTGCCGCCGCCCGGCTGCAGCACCTGCTGGCCGCCGGAGCCGCGGCCGTTCAGTTGGGTGCCGGCGCCGCGGGCATTGTTGCCGCCGAATTTGGCCGCGACGGCCGGATTGCGGTAACCGACGTTGCCGCGATGCGCCGGATTGTGCGTCCAGTTGTTGCCGCTGACATTGTTGACGTTGGCCGAGCGGTTGACGTTGATGTTGTTGCCGCCCCAATTGAAACCGCCGCCCCAGCGATTGCCGCCCGAGGCCCAACGCCCGAGCGCATAGCCGGTGCCGAAGGCAATGCCGCCGGCGATGATGCCGGCGCCGATATAGGCCGGCGGCGGCCAGTAATAGGCCGGATAGTCCGGATACGGCCAGTCACCATAGACCACGGACGGATCGTAATACGGCACGTAGATCTCATCCGGATCGGTCGGCGCGATGTAGATGTACTGCTGGCCGCCCGTGCTTTGCGTGGTCACGGTCTGCTGGCTGGTCGACTGCAGCTTGTTGTTGGCTTGCGCTTTTACGCGCAGCCGCTGAATGGCGTCCATGACGTCGGGCTGCTGCGCCAGCACTGCGTCGCCGAGCTGCTGCGTCCAGTCGAGCTTATTGCTCATTAGGTCGAGCACCGTGGGCGTGGCCGCGAGCGATTTTACGCTGTCGTCCCAGTTCTGCTGGTCGATCGCCGCCTTGAGCGCGTCGCCCTGCAGGCTCTTGTTCGCATTGGCCCAGCGGTCGGCCTCGACGACTTCAAGCGGATAGGTCGCCGCCATGAGGATTTCCGACAGCAGCGCGTCGGGATAGAGCGCGATCGGAGCGACCAGCGCATCGAGCTGCCCGGCACTCAGCAATTGCTGCGACGGCGCCGCTGCCGGCTGCGCCGGTGGCGGCGGCGTCTGCGCCGATGCGACGTGCGGCGCCGCCAACAGCAGCGCGACCGCCAAAAGCCTCATTGTCAGCTTGATCATGATCGCCTCCCGGTACTCGCCACATTCGTGCGGGCGATTTCTAGGCTTGCACTCTATCTGCTTTCGCACCGGCTTGCCCAGTGCCGCAATTGCGATTTCCGTGCCGCCAATGACATAAAATTTACACCACTTTCACAACATCGGTTGCGGTTGCGGAAATGTCCATTTACCGCTCACGATCTCCGGCCGCGGGCGATAGAGACGCACCGTATAGTTCCAGCCCGGCACGGTCGGCAGGCAATTCGGAATTTTGCCGTCGCAGCCGCCGAATTGGATCGCGATCGCGCCGTCGTCGCTTTTCTTTGCCGTGATATTGTTGAGCGAATAGGCATTGTACGGATTCTTCTCGTAGTAGCCGGCGGCGTTGTAGACGCTGACCGACCAGAAACCGTCGACCGGCACGTCCTTGACCGTGAGCCGATAGAGCGTCTTGCCGTCGTTGTTCGGCGGCGTGACGTTGAGATAGATCGCCGCCTTGTCGGGATTGCCGCCCCAGCCGGCGGCGGCGCCGATCAAGTGCCGCACCGGATCGACCTCGTTCTTGGCGCCGAACGCACCTTTGAAGTCGGAAATCGTCGAGGCCAGGACCAGGAGCGCATCGCGTACCTTCTTCTGGCTGACCGGATCCCAGTTCGGCACTTCGAACTTGCCGGCGCTTTTCTGGCTGAACTTGATCGCGTCCTGCAAGACGCGGACCGCTTGAACGTCCTTCGGGTCCGTCGGATCGACCAGCGTGCGCACGGCGACCACGACGTAGCGCGTGCCGATCTGTTGCCGCGTCAAGGCGTGGCTGCCGGCGCCGTAGAAGACGCCATGGGTGTATTCGTCCTCGTCGATCACCTGCATCGACATGAAACGTTTGCCGGCATCGGGCAGCGTGATTGTCACCGGCCCGGCATCGAGGTCGAACACGGCGGCTGAATACAATGTATCGCGGTTCAGTCGGATGACGGTTTGATTGTCGATCGGCGCCGGCTCACCGTTATGAAAGAATTTGCCGAAGCCGCCCTGTTTGAGGGCGACAGCGGAAAAATACAAATCCGACTCGGCGCGGGTGAAGTTGTCGGCGGTCACCGGCACGGTATTGGCCGCCGGCGCAGCGGGCTGCGCGTGACCGCCCGCTGTCGCGGCGAGCATGACAGCCAAAGCGCAGCAGGCGAGCTTCATTTTCATTGCAAGAACTCCTCACGCCTTCAGTTCGTCTTCTGCAACGGCGGTGCCGTCCATTTGCCGTTGAGCGCCTCAGGCTTGGGCCAGTAGAGACGCAGCACCACGAAGAACGGTCCACCGGGCGCGGGCAGCCAGTTGGCCTCCTTGTCGGCGCCCGGCGAGTCGTGCTGGACGTAAAGCGTCAAGTCGCCGTCGGCGTCGCGCTTGAGGTTTTGCAGCATCGGCGAATTGATCAGATAGCGGTTGAGCGCATTGGCATAGAGCAGGCTTGCCGGCAGCTGATACATGGTGAGCGACCAGAACGCATTGACCGGCGGCAATTGGCTCGCCCCGAAGTGCATCGCGTAACGGTGCGCGCCGTCGAGCTTCTGCTTGTCGGCATCGATGAAATAAACCGGATAGATCGCCTCGTCCTTCGAGTTGCCGTAAATGCCGAGCGCGGCGCCGGCCATGCGATCGATGTAGTGATCCTTCAGGACCGCCCGCGTGCCGAAACCGTCGGTGCTGGAGGATAATCCGGTATCGAGCCGCGTCGCCTTGTAGTCGGCGAAGGCCTTCCAGGCTTCGGTCATGCCGTCCTGGTAAGCCTGGCGCATCCCGGGCGTGAGCGCTGAGGGATCGAATTTCTTGCCGCCATCGATGCCGATCTTGGCGAACCGCGCCCGCAGCGCGGCTTCGGCCGGATTGGTCGGGCAGAACTGCAGGATGAAATTCAGGATGCTGAAAAAATCGAGCGAGGTGCGCTCCGCATCCGCCGTCAGCGGCTTTGGGAAATTGATGGCCGGCGCGGACGCCGGCGCTGGCCTACCGAGGAACTGCGACAGGGTCTGGACTTTGTAGCCCGCCTGGATCTTCTTCACGTTGTCGATGTCGCCGGGATTGAACAGCTGCGTTCGGATGATCAGGAACGCAAACTCGGTCTCGGCGTGGATCACCGACTTTACGTTCGCAGGCTTCGGGCCATTCCAATCGGGCCCGGCGAGCAGGAAGCTGCCGGCGCCGTTGCCGGTTGAGCGGCTGCCCACATAGGCGAAGTTGAACGTGTACATGTCGATGAACTGGATCGAATAATAGCGGCCCTTGTCGACCGCCGGCACGGTGATGACCAGCGGCTCGGCGCGCAGATCGGCGCCGACGAACGAATAAGGCGTATCGGAATTGGGCGTTTGGATCGCCTTGTCGTCGGGCGTATAGACCCGCGCATTGTTGACCAGCGTATTGAACGGCGCCTTGTATTCGGGACCATTGCGATCGACGAAATACGAATATTGGACCCTGTAGTTGTCGACCAGTGGAAAGCCCCAGATCACGGCGTCCTTGGCGATGGCGCGCACTTCCGCCGGCGACACGCTTTGCGCCCGCGCCGGTGCGGCAAGAAGCGCGCCGGCAACGGTGATTGCTCCGATCACGGCGATTGTCCGCATGGGTCTCTCTCCGTGGGCCGCTTCTGCGAGCGCTTGCTCTCTAGCTTAATCCCCAGACATTGTTGTGAAAATGGCATGCGGCGTTGTGAAAATAGCATGCGGCGGCGCATCCCGCGCCGCGCGAGATTCGCTCGATCTGCAGGACGAACCCGGCTCGGCTTTGAGAAAGTCAGGGGTGGGGCCTGGCTTCCAGTGTTCCGTTACGCGGTTTCGCCGTTTCGTAGCCCGGATGAGCGCAGCGATATCCGGGAACGATGGTGCGGCTTCACTGCCGCTCCCCGGGTCTCGCTTCGCTCACCCGGGCTACGAAGGAAAAATGAAGGAAGCGGAACGCCGGCAAACGCAGGGTAACCACCGCCGCATCTTGCGATGCGGCGCGCGCTCTTTTGGAGCGCGCACGCTTGTCGGCGTTCCACCACGGCTCTCACCTAAGGGAATTATTCCATCCCAAAGGCTCAGCTTCAGGCCAGGCTTCCTGGGACGTGGTCTGAACGGGCGTTACCCGCCTTCGCCTGTCCCAGTCCAGGGAAGCACCTCCCACCCCGGTCATAATGCCGGGAGACATGATGCCCAAACCGCCCGGGAGCAGGCTGCAAACCCACCCGCGGGCACCGCCCTCGCTCCCATGACGCGATGTGCCTCCGCGCCATGTCCTTCATTGGAGCGAGGATTATGCCGTAACTTAAATGATGACATGTGTCAATAGAAATGTGACGTCCGGGTTGAGGCGGTACGCGGGAACGGTGGTGGTAAGTCTCCCTCATAGGGAAAGCGCCCTTTAGGCGCTTTCGGCGCGACAGGCCGCTCCTGATTTGGGGACAACAGCAAAGCCCTTAAATCGGGAGCACGAATTTGGGCGCCGTCCTGGTTATGTTGACGGGCCTAATCGGCGGCCCTGCCGACGCCTATGCCGAACTCTCGAACCTCCAATTGGTCGGCCGGGATCATTTTGTCGTCGATGCTTATAGGGGAGATTATCCTAGGGAATTTTTTGCTGATTTGTCTGATGAATGGCGTCTGATGATGCGCGTCCGAATCCGTAGTGAAGGTGTAGTCAATACAACCGACCGCAAACAGGCTGATCCCCTTTTTGTCGGGACTTGCCGCCAGTCCCCCTTGGATAGCCTCTCGGGAGGCATTCGCACCAATAGAGTATTCGGCTGCGCCAAGACTGCCGGGGAACTGATCGTGCGGGAAAAGTGTAAATCCGCTCTGCCACTGGTTCTTAGCGGCGTCACAAACTCGGGCTTGTTCATCCGGGAGCGAAACGCAGGTTGCGAGAACTACAAGGCCGACGTGATGAGAGAGTTTGATTGCAGGGCTATTCCCAACATTTGTAAATATGAACGCTATAGCGGCGCTGGCGCCATCGCCACTGACTATAAGGCCGCCGCTGAAGCGATGGTTATAGCGGAACTGAAACTCGGCGACGTAGAGCGGCACACATTTCCGGTTCGTCTTGTGGAATGTGCCCGAATGGTCTGGCGACTCGGCTTTCAACGTGGAGTGTAGATCAAAGAGAACCCACCACGTCACCACCGGGCTTGACCCGGTGGTCCATGGTGACATGCGGCGTGTGAGGCTCCACGGAGGGTGTGAGCGAGCAGGTTCTCTGCATGGATTGCCGGATCAAGTCCGGCAATGACGATTGAAAGGTTTTGCGTCCGCTTCGTTATTCCCCAGCAAGCGTAGGGCAGGCAAAAGCGCCAACGGGTCCGCGCAGTCCGTGGGGCGGATTGGCCGAAGGCGTAATCCGCCGACAGCGGTACCGGTACAGCCGAGCGGCGGATTACGCTTCGCTAATCCGCCCTACGCGCTAGAGCCGCGTCGTGTCTGTTCAGCCGAGAATTGTCTCAGTAAGGGCGGACCCAGCGGCCGACATACGGGCCCGCGCCATAACCGTAGTAGCCGTAGGGCTGGGCGTAAGTCCCACCGTAACCATAGCCGTAGGCAGGAGCGTAAGTATCACCGTAGCTATAACCTGGGGCATAGGTTGCGGTGGCGTATCCGTAGCCCGGCGCGTAAGAGCCATAGGCGGGGTAGCCGCTCGTTGGGTAGCCGTAGTAGCCAGAGTTGTAGTAGCCCCCGTTGTAGTAACTGTTTGCCGCGATTGCGCCGCCGACTATTGCGCCAGCGGCTAATCCGACACCGACGCCGCCCCATCCCCACCCGCCGCGCCAGCCACGCCATTGGGCTTCGGCCGAGGTTGGCGCGGCCATCGACACAATGGCGATACTGCCGGCCGTGATCAAAGCTGTCAGAGTTTTCCTCATGGCATCACCTCACACGGTTATGCTCCGCCTCTTGAACCGACTTCGGTTCATTCGGCGATGGAGCGCGTGGCCGCGTTTCGGCAATATGTAAGATTTTAGTGGCCGTTAGCGGCCGAGTGAGAGGGTAAAGCAAATTTTCAGATGCGGTCAAACGCCCGATTGGAAAATCGCGGGATCGTGATGACAAAGTTCCGGTCGCTTTAGCCAATAGCGAACTTCAGGCCTCTTTGGCGAAATTGAACGGTTGCTCGTAGAACGCCTATCGGCCGAGAACGACGTGGGTGGCATGCTCGGTCGCCTGATGTTCTGTGACGCGATAGCCGAGCGCCGGCAGGTCGATCCCGGCGAACATCGCTTCGCCTTGCCCGAGCACGACCGGGCACGAGGCGAAATGCAGCTCATCGACCAGCCCGGCGCGAAGATATTGACGTACAGTCTCGACGCCGCCGCCGATCTTCACGTCGCGACCATTGGCGGCTTGTTTCGCCTGCTCCAACGCCGCCTCGATACCGTTGGTCACGAAGATGAAGGTCGTGCCGCCTGCCATCTCGATCGGATCGCGCGGATGATGCGTCAGCACGAAGGTCGGCGCGTGATAGGGCGGATTGTCGCCCCACCAGCCCTTCCAGCTCTCGTCCGGCCACGGACCGCGGATCGGCCCGAACATATTGCGGCCGAGGATGAACGCGCCGAATCCGTCCATCGAACGATGTGCGTAGGCCTGATCGACGCCGTCCGAGCCCCCGTCCTTACCGATCATTGCCTGGAACATGCGCGTACCGAACAACCACCGGTGCAGTTCCATCCCGCGTTTGCCGAGCGGATTTTCCAGACTTTGCTCAGGCCCTGCTCCGAAACCGTCGAGCGAGATCGAAAAGCCTGCAACGCGCACTTTCGTCATGGCGAACTCCCTTTCATATCGGCCATTTATCTGATTGCTGGCAATGTGTCCGATATGCGTCATTAGCTGCCGCCCGATCTCACGGACAGCGTGGCTGCTTTACCCCACAAAGCTGCCGCGCCGACCGTTCGTCGTCGAGGAAGTTACGGGCCAGTAGCGGACATTCGCATTTGCCGTCGGTGCGCCAGGTTTTCTCTTCGTCTACGTCGATCGTTTCACTTCCGGCGGCTGCCAAGTGCCGCTGCCTGGGGGCAAGATCGAAGGTGGTTCGATCTTCGGCCAATACAAACGCATCACCAGATAAATCGCCCCGTTCGGAGCAGGCAGCCAATTTGCTTCTTTATCAGCACCTGGATTTTTGTTCTGAATGTATAGCGTCACCGATCCATCCGCGTTCTTTTTCATGTTCGATAGCATGGGCGAATTGATCAGATAGCGGTCAATCGGATTTTTGATGAGAAACTGCGTTTTGCCGTCGTACATCGTCACCGACCAAAAAGCGTTCACCGGCGGGAACTGTCCGGCAGCGAACGTCAGCGTATAATTGTGCTTGCTGCCGTCGAGCGGCTCACCGTCAGCAAG